>Ga0067045_1030504_pt1 | contig 15059 bp, 21 predicted proteins | sample TerdegcTABiofilm_FD_59184 | JGI IMG/M metagenome (GOLD analysis project Ga0067045, IMG submission 59184) | Combined Assembly of (Gp0054472, Gp0054536) Wastewater bioreactor microbial communities from Singapore -Terephthalate degrading...
TATCTTGCATAACAGCTTGACATTTTCATAGCTATCTGTCAAAATGATTACTAATGGGCGGGTAGTTCAGTGGGAGAACGTCTGCTTGACACGCAGAAGGTCGTAAGTTCAATTCTTATCCCGCCCACCAGTGAAAATAGGCCCTCCGAGGTTCGCGTTTGGTGCCCGGAGGGCTTTTTGGTGCCCAAATGGTGCCCGCACCTAATTTTCTGTGGTGCCCGGCATAAAAGAACTATCAAGCTTGTCCACCGCCCGGCGCTTTAGTTTTTCTGTTACGTGAATATAGATATCATTTGTGGTACTCTCTTTTGCATGCCCCAAAAGTTCCTGGACGGTTTTTGTGTCCTCTCCGGCTTCTAGGAGCCTGGTAGCGAAGGTATGTCGTAGCGCGTGAGGGCTGATGTGCTGCAGGTTCAGCCTTTTCCGAAACTTACCAAAGCTGCGGTTAAAATTATCGGGCCAGATATACCCGCCTTTTTCGGAAGCAAAAACAGGGCCTTTGGGCCTGTACAGTTTTTTTTCTTTCATTTGTTCCCGGTGCCGGTACAGAAGCTGGAGGACCATGGTTACAAGGGGGACGATACGCCGGCCCTTTTTTGTTTTCGGAGACTCCTCAATAATTCCCTTTTTGCGGACATATACGATCTGCCGACAGACGCGCAGGATCATTCTAAACTTAAGATACTCTATCTCTATCAGTAGGCCCTCGATTAATTCCCGGTCCTGGTTTTCACCGGCCCCCAGCTCCGCGATTTCCTTTTCCTTTTCAAGCTGCTCAATATAAGCGTCAATCGCCGGATCCACTTCTTCCCACCACAGGCCTAACAGTTCGCCCCGGCGCAGGCCAGTGCCCAATTTGGTGCCGAAGGCGGCACCCCAGGGGTGGTTGGCCAAGGCTGCTATAAACCTTTCCTGCTCCTCTACGGTCATAGGCTGTATTTCTCTTTGCTGCAGCGAAGGCAGTTCAATATCCTCGGCCACATTATCTTTTATTTTCCGATTCTTTTTGGCTTGGCGCAGCGCCCCGTATAAAAGCTGATGAACCAGGTGGACCAGCCTGATAGACTTCCCTGCCTCCAGGATGGAATTATACAGCCGTTGAAGGTGCTCAACGGCCAGTTCCTGGAGTAGGGTTTCCCCTACAGCGGGCTTGATCCATTCTTCTATCGCCCAAGCGTAAAGGTCATAGGTTTTAGGGCGGATCTTGTTTTTTTTGTATTCCTCCAGCCAGACGTCCATCCACTCACCTACGGTTAATTTGCTTTTATCGACATAGGTACCCTGCTCCAGCTCGGCGATCAGCATGGCCAATATATCGGTGGCCTCTGAACGCCGGCAGTTAACGCGCCTGACGATGCGCCGGCGCTTGCCCCCGGCTGGTTTCTTGCCTGCCTCCGCGACTATTTTATAGCGTTTGTTCTTTATGATTTCCTCAATATGTCCAGGCATGTGTTCCACCTCGAAGTATTCCGCTAATATTAATACATATTGCTATGCAATTTGAAATAGCATATATTCTGTAATTAGAAGGACGTTTTATTTTAGGAGGGTTTTTCATGTATGCTTATTATCATGAGCATTTTGAAATATCTAATTTTGATTCTACGATCAGAGTTACTTGTACCTGCGGGAAAGATTTTATATGGACCGCAAAAGAATCTGTTCAGCAATATCATAGATGCCCACATTGTTCAGAACCTTGGGTAATAGGACAGGTTGGCGGATATATTACATTACTTAGAAAGAAGACTGGGGCAAAGATAAAATTATGGATCGGTGAAATTAGTAACGCTTGTCAGGGCGATCCGTTTTTGAACGTACCAAAGTAGTCCTAACTCTTGTTTTGGTCTTCCCTTGGCTTGCCCAGTGCCCTGCTTTTTCACCGGTGCTGAGATCTGTTGGTTTCTTGCCTTTGAAACGCGGATATATGCGTAAGCGCGGCGAAGTATCATGATATCACCTTAGGCAAAAAACAATATAGAACTTATTAGTATTGTAATAACCACAGGTAAAAGACAGCCTGTTTTAGTCACTTTGGACGGGCCTGCGTTTTCACTCGACAAGTCAATAAACACTTCACGTTGTTCTTTATCGTAATCCTTAACAATATAAGAGTTTCTCTTGTGTTCTTCTTTCTTTTTTACAGCGGTTGCTATCTCTTTACCGTTTTCATATTCAGTAACATATTCCCATTGTCGGTTTGTCTTTGGGTTTATTGATGATGGGAAAGACCTTAATTTTTTCTCAATACTTTTAACGTTGAGCGCAGGACAAATTAAAAAATTTTCAAGATTTCGAGCCACGGTGTGAACAAGTTTATCTTTGTTAACAACAAAAGAGCCGTCTTTTTCCATGTGTCCAAACCCGGCAAGCCCATTCCATCCATAAGGGTTAACACCGCAATGGCGACAACCAAGATCATTGTCGTTATATGATGAGGCGTCATCCCGGCCGTGGCAGTATTCGTCCTGATTAAATGCCCGTTGCCGCTCAGAGTAACAATAAATAACCTGGGATATATCCGAGTATGGCATAGCCTTATTGTTTATATATAGAGACGTGGATTTCCATTGCCCAACCAGATCTAACAAAGCCCTTAATTCATCAATTTCATCAAAGCCGAACGGCACTTTATGGGTAACATCCTTACCGTCCTTTTCTTCTGTATATCCTGGATGTTTCATTGCCCTCTCTACCGCAAGGTTGTAGTTTTTTGAAGTAGATTTGCCAAAAGCGAGAATAATGCTTGTCCCTGTTGGGACTGGAGTTGTTTCAGTTTCTAGCTTCGTTCCGCATTTACCGCAAAAATTACCTTCGCTTTCAAGGCCGCACGACGGGCATTTCACCCCGAATCCCTCCCCTTGTTACAATCATCCTTTGTTTCAAAGATTATTTTATGGCATAAACTGCCGCTATTTCTTTGAAGAACATATCGGCGCGCCCTTCAATTACGTGTCTTTGCATGTCCAGCCCGAGCATATAGCCTTCCCTGGGCATGTCTTCAATGATGTGGCACAACTCATGAAAAAAGGCCCCTCTACGTGTTTCATCGTTTAGGCTCTTGTTAACTATTATGTAAAACCGGTCTTTTCTTGATCGGTAAACAAAGGCAGCTACATCCATCTCCAAACTCACCAGGCGGGGAAATATATCATATGCTCTCATAACCTCTTCCGGTTCAAGCGATCCATTTAGTAGGGCGCGTATAATTGAATATTTTTTCATGGTTTTTATAGCACTCTTATTCATAGAAATTTGTCACATCCTGTCGAAAGGTGTAAAAACACCAACTGCTGCCTTAGGTAGGCAGCAGTTTCTCAACTTTCCAGTGTTTCTTCTTCCTCAATGACTTTTATTACTTTAATAATTTTTTTAATGGATTTGGGGGATAGATCTTTAATTTGCTTAAATAGAAGCTGTAGATCTTCCCGCTTTGATAGCTCATTCCAGAAATAATATAATTCAGGATCTTCCGATAGGGCGGTTTCTATTTTTTGTTCGGGGGATTGTGAATTTTCTTTGGCAAACTTACTAACATCTTTTAAAAAGGTTTGAGACAATAGATGCCCTTGTCCAGATATCCTCATTAATTCTTCGTAAGATTCTTTTAATACCGGAGCAAGTTTTTTTAGTGTTTTTGCTGAAGGTATTCCGCGCTTACCGTTTTCAATTTGTGACAAGTAAGAGTTGGACACACCTGAATATGTCTCCACCTGGCGAATAGTTAATCCGCGCTTTTTTCTTGATTGTCGTAAATACTCTCCGAACTCTTTAGCTTGCATGTGCAATCACCTAGTACAATTCTATAAAATATTTAAAAAAAATACATCAACAAATATTTAAAAGTGCTTGCACTTGCAATCTTGGTATGTTATTATGATTGCATTAGCAAGATTGCAGATGCAAGCAAAGGTGGTGTGGATATGAAAATTAAATTAAAGAACCCTGTAGCATTTAAAGAACTATTGATAAGGAAAGGATTCACGCAGCGCGGCCTTGGTAGGTCTGCTGGAATCGCGGAATCGTATGCGACACAGATTGTTAATGGCAAGAGAAATCCCGGTCCACAGGTAGTGGGTCGTATTTGCAATGCTTTAAAAGTGTCATTTGACGATATTTTTTTTATTGATTATGCTTGCAGTAGCAAGATTGATCCTGATTCGCCCAATACGATGTTGGCATCCAACGAATAGAAGCTTGGCGACAATTCCAAGGAAAGGCAGGTGATCAAGTGAATAGCGCATCTCCAGACATACTTCCTCGACTGGCTTACAGTGTTGAGGAAACAGCCGCTTTGCTCGGCGTGTCAACCAGGACGATTTACCGCATGGTGGAAAATGGTTCTCTACCATACAAACGGCTGGATGGTTCAGGCAATAAGGGCAGAGGCAAGATCATAATTCCCGCCTCAGCCCTAAACAAGTGGCTATCCGTATCAGACATATCTCGCCAGGAGGCAATGAAGACAAAGTCCCGGCAAATCGCCAAGGAAGCCGTTGCCAAGTTAAGAGGGGGTGAAATTATTGCTCAGAAACAGCAGCGCAATCAGGGCCGCCCAAGGCAATCCAGACCTTGAGATGCCTAAAAAGCCCAAAAAGTATAGTTGGAAATGGCACAAATGCCGTCCCCTGATTGCAGCAGCGTGCCTGTTTATAATCGGCGTATTGTCCTTCATGTTACTTGCATGGATGGCGTAATAAATTTGGTGGACCTTGCCGGATGACACCAAAAGGTGCCAGGATCACTGAGCGCGGCATGGCCCAACCAAGATAATTTTAATGTGAAAGCGAGGTGAAATAAATGTCGAAACCTGCTACAAAAAACCTTAATAACATTTATAAGGCGGCACGTTTAGGGGCTGGTTTAACCGGCGAGGAGGCTATTGAGGAGATACCAGTAAGCTTAAGCCAGCTGAACAGGTACGAAGACGACGGACCTAACGGGATCGTTCCACCGCCCGAAATAGTTTTGCTAATGAGCAAAGTTTACGGCGCCCCGTGGCTGACACAGGTCCACTGCAAACGCAAATGTGCGATTGGCGGAGCCTATGCGTTCGAGTTCCTTGATGCGATCGACAGTAACCCTAACACTATGCTGGCAAAACTCAGGATTGAGTTAAACGATTCACTCAAGATTGTCGAGAAAGTAGCCGGGGTAGTTGTAAACAAGAAAAGTCGGGAGAGCTTTGGTGAAACCGAGTGGCGAAAGTTCATGAAGGCGGTCGCCCAACTGATGCGGCTTGAACACTGCATTGAAACGCTGAAAATACACATTGGCAAATGGACCGACCTGGTCGGCATCGTTCAGGCGCATAACCAACACTGCTATAACGAGGGGCTCATTACAAACAAAAAGACCGCTTAAAGCGGCCAAACAAAAAAATCCTTAATGAATTATAACAGATTAGGCAGGTGAAATCAATGGCAAACAAGGTCATTGAAGCCGCGGACGCTTTTAATAAGGCAGAGGTGGCATTTAATGAAGTTTTTGAAAGTTGTTCATTCTACTCAACTGTAAACGGTAAATCGGTACAGGTTTTTGGTGAACATGATTTAGATCTGGTACCAGGAGAGGTTCAGTGCGAGCCTTGGAATTGCCCAGAATACCCGCAATATCGTTTTAGGCTTTACAAGATGTGTAACGGGATACAGTTTTTCTACCTGGTCGGGGATAGGCCCATGGAGGCATCCTAATGGGAGCTCCAGGCAGGCTCTGAGAATGTAGTTAATCTGACTGCCAATCGGCAGTTAAAACCTCAAGGAGGTTGTTATGGCTAAAATTTTACCGTTTCCCGGTCCTGGTGTCCGGGCGGAAATCCATACAATGGTATCGCTTTATGCGTCCGGAAAATGGAGTATGCAAAGGATGATGACCGCTGTTGCCGGTAGGCTTGACGAATACGGAATTAACAGCCTGTCCATAGGAAACTACACTGTCAGGAAAATCGATCCAGAAACCGATCCAGAAACCGATCCAGATCCGGCGCTTTTAGCTATCTGGCCGGTGGTAATTATCGAGTCCGAGACAATAACAGTAAGCGACAAACCCATGTGCCCAGTATGTAAATCTGAAGTACGCGGATACTTGTTCGGTGACGAGGATGTAACGGTGACGTGCCTCGATTGCGGTTGTATATACGAATTCAAGGAGGGGGCAGACCATGAGGACCATAAAGACGATGGCAAAGATTTGGTTAGCGGGCCGCATAGTTGATGAGGGGCTTAGCATTCTCCTGACGCTGGTCCTCCTGGGTTTGGCTGGGATCAGTTACTACGTCGTGATTGCGGAAATTCGGAAAGTGTTTGGATTGTAAATATTGAGGCGTTAGGGGAAGTGACGGCGTCCCATTTTGGACGCCCCGGTGCCGGGCAGGGGAATCCGGCAACGCCTCACCAATTTTCAATGAGGGGCGATCTAAATGAGCAAAGTTAAGCCAAAATTAAGGCCAAAAGGCAGTTTTAGAGATTGCAGGGGCAAATTATTCGTTGACTGCGCCGAATGCGAGCGCGGCGGCAATGGTAGCGATAAAGACAAATGTTCTGCCGGATGGCGGACAAAGCGAATTAAAAAGGGTGGTTGCTTTATAGGTCAACTAATGGAAAAGTATGAAATCTAATTTCCCGGCCTCTGTTCTCATAGGTTATGGCCTGGGATCAATACGAAACCCAAGGGACAAGGGCGGCTGAGGTTGCGGCCAGAACCGATGAAAGCCGCCGAACAAAAAGGGTGCTCATGAAATAGACGTTACCATTGTGTGTAGGCGTACGCCAAAAGTAAGCCAAAGCAAAGGGACTCCAGGCTACTGGCCGGGCCTGGAAATCCCACAATAAAAAATCCGGAGGGATAAAATTGGAAAAAGAAATTCAGAGGAGCCAGAGTTCCGTTAAGATTGCCAGAAACGCCAAAGGCGAAGCAAGTTACGAAGTAAAAGCCTACGCTGACGATATTGCCACTGCTATTGAGTTAGCCATTAACGCTGATAAAGAGGTAGCTGCCAGGCTGAAGGGGGGCAAGTAAGATGTCTGAACCTGCAAAATCTCAAGATGCCAATATTGTATCTCTGGACCAATACCGCAAGGGTAATTATAACGTCTTGGTTCCGACAACATACATGCAGCAGATTAGCCCGTTTCACCGGATGAGGGTTGAGGAAGTAAAAATCAGCCCCAATCCTGGCGACGGAGATGTATTCAGGGTCGGTAGCACCAAAGTAGGTGATGGGTGGCAAGATGTTTTGAGCCTTAGCAAAACAGCTATCTTAAAACTCTCCAACGCTGCCGGCATTATTTGGAACTTTTATGAAACCAAAGTATTGTCGGCCACGCAAGATTATGTTCTTTACCAGGCAGTTGGGGCTATCAGAAAAACATCTGGAGAATGGGTGCCACTTAAAGCTACTAAAGAAATCGATCTCACGGTTATTAAAGAAGAGCTTATGGAGGCCAACCTGAAGAAGGCCAACGAAATGTCGAAAAAGCCAGACGAAAGAAAGAAGCTTGCAGACATGACGCCACAACAATGGGCGGAAAACCAAACCAGGACAAACCTTATTCAGTGGCGGAAAAACAAGTTAATGCGGGCGGAGACCGGCGCAATGCTTCGCGTGGTCAGGGCGCTTTTGGCCATCAAGCACCAATACAGCACACAGGAGCTACAAAGGCCCTTTATTGTTCCTCGCGTGGACTTTTCTCCTGATTACACTGATCCGGAAGTGCGCCGAATGGTCACTGAGCATGGCATAAAAGCAACAACGGAACTGTTTGGCGCTGCTGCATCCGGAGGAAACCATTCTTTACCACCTGAGCAGCCTGAGCAGATAGTAGGCCAAGCCATGAATTCAGAAGCATTTGGTACTCAACCAATTGATGCAGACGAGCACACAGATGCCGGCAGCGAGTATGGCGAGGATATTGAGTCTGGATTCAGAGATAATCATGACGGGAATACGGAAGATCCCTGCAATGATTTGCCGGACGGTGAAAATACCATAGTGGCAAATTGTACCGCTTGTAACGCTGACATCACAAAAAAGGTCGCTGATTACAGTATCGATAAGTTTGGCAGAGCCCTTTGTTATAAGTGCCAGAGGAAGGGGTCTTAGATATGATTAAAATTGCACATATAGGCGACATTCACTGGGGTCTGGGTTATCCCGGCCCCTCCCCCCAATCTCGCTTTGACGATATCTGCCGGATTATGGACTGGTCGGCCGATCGAATTATTGAAGAGCGTTGCGACCTGGTTTTAGTTGCCGGCGATATGTATAAGGATAATCGCGTCTTTCTCGATCGCGCCAGCATTGAAATAAAGGCTTGTATTTCCTGGCTGCGCAAATTTAGTGCTGCAAAAATCCTGGTTGTGATTATCAGCGGCACGCCCAGCCATGATCCGGTAAGCGCATATGAATTGATCGAAGAGATGCAGATAAATGATGTGATTATAAAAACAAAACCAAGCATAGTTCCAATATGGATCGACGATGAGCCTATTAATATTGCCTGCCTTCCTGGCATGAACAGGTCTAGCCTGGTTACACAGGACGAATATAGAAACATGTCCCCCCACCAAATTCATCAGGTTATGTCAGATAGAATTACTCAAATTTGTCATGGTCTACTTTCCCAATGCAAAGAGCAGGAAGATACTGCCGTAAATATTTTGCTTTCTCATATAACCTTCGACAAGGCCGATAAGGGCTTTCAAGATTTGCTTATGCAGCATGAGCCGGTCCTGGCAGCAGAAGCGATCGATGGCTTTGATCTGGTTTCCCTCGGGCACATTCACAGGCCCCAACGGGTCGGGAATGTATTTTATTGCGGGAGTCCAGAGAGGCTTTCCTTCAATGACGAGGAGATCGTCCCTGGTTTCTGGATTTATGAGGTAGATGGTGGTATCTCTTCGCGCTTTATCGAAACGCCTGCTCGGAATTATATAACAGAGTGTTGGGAAGAGTGGACGGTTAAGGGGTTCATTGAAGGGCATAAGCCAGGGCCAGGATTCAAAGACGCCATCGCTAGACTGAAATATGTCTGCGATGAAGCCACGGCCAAACTCCTGGACCGGAAAGCCCTGGAACGTGCCCTATACGATGCTGGCGCCTATTTTGTGGCAGAGATAAAGGCCGACATCCAGCGAACCGACCGTGTTCGGGACCAGGAAGTGACCAAATCCATGAATCCCTCAGAGGCTTTACAAAAATGGGCAGAACAACAAGAAACGCCTCCAGAGGAAATATCGGTCCTGCAAAGCATGACAGCCGGGCTGATGGAGGAGGTGGCGTCATGAAGTGTGTTTTGTGTGGGCAAAAAAACGTTGACGGTGCCATCGACCAGTTTGGAGACTTTGTCTGCGTGGATTGTTTTGCCACGGGCGAGGCCCGATGTGATGGACGCACAGCCAAAACATTAGCCCCGGTGCCGGGATACGACTACAGCAGCCTTGACCACCAAAGAATCTTAGAGGCTTATAACGGCTGCGGAAAAGGGAGGGAAGGCTCATGATCCCTCTCAGGATTGAGGCCAGTAATTTCCGCGGCATACCTCGCGCTGAGGTGGATCTGTCCAACATCGACGTGGCGGCCATATGTGGCCGAAACGGCGCGGGCAAGAGTACATTTTTTACCATGGTGCCTATGTTTGCCCTTTTTGGATGGACGCCCAAAGGTATCGATCTGGGGAAAATGGTTCGCACCGGGCAAACGGAAATGTCCACCACCTTCGATTTTGAGCACCGCGGCGAGACTTACCGAGTCGCCCGGAGCTACTCCCGGAAGGGCAGAGGTAAAAGCACTCTGGAACTCCAGAAACAGATCGGCGGTAAATGGGAATCTGAGTCCGGCGCGTCTATAGGGGAGACAGAAGAAAAGATCCGGACGCTTCTCAACCTGGACGCCAACACGTTTATTAACAGCAGCATGATTCTACAGGGTGCCGCTAATAGATTTACTGCTGCGGCGCCAAGTGAACGGAAAGAGATCCTGAAAAAGATTGTCGGCCTGGAAATTTACGATCGGCTTTTAGAAGCAGCAAAAGCCAAGGCAAAGGCTACTGAATTAGCATTGGAGACGGACAAGGCTCAACTGGCCAAACTAAAGGAAAGCCTTAAAGCCAAACCTGAGGTTGAAGCCGAGCTTGAGCGCACTAATAACGACCTGCTCATCCTTCAGGACAATATCAAATCTTGGGAACTGGAATTGAAAGAATTTGAGGAACAGGTACGATCTCTGGAATTGAAAAAGGAGAAGGCGGAGGGGTTGCTGGGCCAGATAAGCTCCCTGAACGATGAAAAGCGGACGAAACAAGAGGAAAGGGATGCCCAACAGAAACAGCTTGACCGCGCAAAAAAAATCATTGCTCAGGAAGCCGATGTCCTTGCCAAGGCCAAGGAATACGAGCAGGTCAAAGAAAATGTGGCCGTGCTGAAGGCTAAGCAGCCACGTCTTAAAGAGCTCAGGGCTGACGAGGAACGGCTTGGGAAAGACGTTGCCCGCGCGCAGGCCGATGTTAAGCGTCTGGCTGGACAAGTGCTTGATATTAAAGTTTTGCTTGCCGAACGGCCAGATTTGGAGCAGGCGGATAAGGAATACCGGGAAGCTGTAACAGACCTTGAAAACATGGACACCCTTTTCGAGAAGTGGAACAAATTAAACATAAGGCAACTGGAAGAGGGTCAAAAATCGTCTAAATGGGACATCGTTACGGCCAGTAAGGAAACTTCGCTCCTATCCACACTGCAAGATAAGCGCGAACAGGCTTCCACTCTTGGTAAGGTGCCTTGCGGTGACTATGAGTTTTCCGAAAGCTGCCCTCTAATTGCTACTGCACGTGCAGCACAGAAAGACGTCGGGCGGCTGGAAAATGAAATAAAGAATCTTCGGCGGGAGAAAAATCCGCATACTGAACAATGGAAATCATTGCTAAATGAGCGAGATTCCATCGGATATGACGCCGAGGGTCACCAGCGATTAAAGGACTTAGTAATCGTTCTGCGCCCCAAGGCCGAACAATACGCCCAACTGGACGCGAAGCAAGGGCTTTACGAAAACCTGGTGCAGCAAAAACAGCAGCGAGACTCGGATTTGTCTGAACTCATAAAGCAACAAAAGCAGAAACAGGAAGAAATTAGGTTGCTCGCCGAAGAGTTGCGCCCACTTCCTGGAATGGAAGATAGACTGCCGAACCTGGAAACATGGGCTAAGGCTAAAGATGAATTGCCTGCTGCGAGGCAAATTATCACCACGACCACGGAGCGGATTACGGAACTGGATGCCGATATAGAGAAAATACTCGTGCAAGTCGAAAGCATGGAAAATGAGCGCACTAAACTTGCTGTTAAGGTTGGCCGGATTCCGCTGACAATGAGAAAAATTGAGGATATAAAGGGAAATATAGAGCTTACGCGTTTCCATCAAAACAAGATCCATGCAACGATTGGCGGGCTCAAGGCCAGACTCGAGTCTCTCAAAAAGGATGAAGAGGAGCTTCTACACCTTTCCGCAGAGATAGAGCCGAAAGCCAAAGAGCTGATCCGCTGGCAGATACTTGTCAGGGCCTTTGGCCGCGACGGCATTCCCGCCCTAATCATAGAGAACGCCGTTCCGGAGTTGGAGCAGATTGCTACTGGAATCCTGGGCCAGATGACAAATGGCCAGCAGGCGCTCCGGTTTGAGACCCAAAAGGAAATTAAATCCAAGCCAGGCATGACCGAGACGCTGGATATTTGGGTTGAGTGTGATGAGCCTGAGGACCGGATATATGAGTCCTTCTCGGGCGGAGAGCAACTCCGAATTGACTTTGCCGTTAGGTTTGCTCTATCCGAACTCCTGGCCAACCGGGCCGGGGGAAAAATAGAATGGCTGACCGTGGATGAAGGGCTTGGATCCCAGGATGCAGAGCACCGGGAGCTGGTTCTGGAGGCAATTAAAAAGGTGTCCGACAGGTTTAGGAAAACGCTGGTTATCACCCACATTGAGGCTGCCCAGGCGGTTTTTGAGCAGCAGATTTACTTGGATAAGAAAGACGGACAGCTTGAAATTAAAGTAGCTTAAGGGAGAATGCCAATGGCCTGGATCGAGCTCCATCAAACTATCTGGGAACATCGAAAAACGGTAATGCTGGCTGATGAGCTTGAATTAGACGAAATATACGCTGCCGCACACATGGCCAAGCTATGGACATGGGCACTTGATAATACTAAGGACGGATATCTGTCCAGACTACCAAACAAGGTTATTGCTTTTGGTGCTGGCTGGCGTGGGGATCCAGATCTTTTTGTTAGGGCAGCCATTAAGGCGGGGTGGTTTGATGAAACTGAGTCAGGTTTATATATCCATGATTGGGTTGATTACGCTGGCAAACTAATGGAACGCCGATCGGCCGAGAAGGAAAGATCGCGTAAGCGGCGGGAAGCACAAAAAAATTCTCAGGTCGACCAGCAAACGACCATTGGTCAGCCGCCGGTCGACCAGCAAACGACCATTGGCACCGTACCTAACCGTACCATACCTAATAATGATGATGATCGCGCGCGCGCGCGACCCAGGTTTGTTGAAACCTATGAACAAGAGTTCGGAAACCTTATCTCCCCAACAGACATGCAAATGCTTGAATCGTTTGTCAAAGACGGGATGGACGAAGAGGTTGTATGTGAGGCGATACGCAGGGCAAGGACAAACAATGTCCTCAAAATGAGATATGTCACGTCTATTTTGAACGATTGGTTCAAGAAAAGAGTAACCGACATGGCCGGGGTATCAAGGGCAGACCTGGAATTTGAACAGCAAAAGGCCAAAGATGGCCCGAAGGGACAGGCGCGCGCACCAACAGGATTGCAAGCCTTAGAGGAGTGGGCAAGTCATGAATAAACAGGATATTAAAAACTTAATAGCTCTAGCCTCTGGTAGCTTCCCAAGCATTCAAAAGACCGACCTCGTGCAAATCGGGAAGACGTGGGAGGAGATGTTCGGAAAATACGAGTACCAACTGGTTAGGGACGCACTTAGGACTGTACTCATTTATGCCAAGTTCTTCCCCTCTGTCTCAGAGATCCAGGAAGCAATTAATTCCTTGAGAAGTGAACAGACCAACCCGAAGCCAATAATAACGGACTGCCCAAATTGCAGGGGAAATGGCTATCTTACAATTAGGCAGGACGGTGAGGAACGCTACTGTCGGTGTCCATGCAAGGCCGGGGAAAGGCTGAGTGGTTGGCCTACGGCCCCCGGCTGGGCATTGGATACAAGCGACATACCGTTTTAGGCGGACGGAGGCGGCTAAATTTGACCGAGAGGAGAAAAGTAATGGGACAGGCAAAATCAAAGCTTGCGCAGTTAGTTATAGAGAACGAGCAGCTTAACAGGAAAAGTAGAAGAGGCCCGCAAGCTCATAGATGGCTGTGAAAGTCACGTAATGATCGACAAGTTTATTAAAATCGCTAAGCAAGCCATGGTAACGGTAGTGGCCATTGAAAAGCATGGTCAAGATAAAACAGCCGAGACCTTGCAAAGAGCGGTTGAGGCAATTAGCCGGCTGAAGGGCCATGTCATGGAATTGCAGGTCTGGGAAAGCTCGGGAATGAACGCCGAGTTTACCCCCTGGGACGGGCAAGGTGGCCACATATGCCTGCCGCTTGTAAAAAACATCTCGGAGCCACGGGAAGGCTGGAAGAAGGTCGAGTGCCCAAAATGCGGGGCGGAATGTTATCTTTCTCCGGAAGCTAAGCAGATCGTTGAGGAAAACCAGGGCAAGATAACAGCTTACTGCACGGAATGCGTTCTGAGAATGTCGCAGAAAGGAGCGGGTCATGAACATAAAAGCGATTAGCCTTCTGGAGCCCTGGGCCTCATTGGTGGCGGTAGGGGCGAAAAGGATAGAAACCAGGAGTTGGCCGACTAATTACCGTGGACTTCTAGCTATCCATGCGAGCAAGAGTAAAAGACCGATGCATATGGATTTAGCCTGGAAGGAACCGTTTTACAGCGCACTCCAACCTATTCAAAGGGTGATAGAGGATCGAGGTAAAAGGATGATTGCTTTATCGTATCACTTCGGCTGCGTGATAGCTATATGCCGCTTGGTGGATTGTCTCTATATCGGACCAACATACCTCAGCGAGTATTATGGCGGAAAAACATGCGGTAAAAAAATGCCGCTGCCAACCGGGGACGAACTGGCATTTGGTGATTATACGTCAGGGCGTTTTGCCTGGATTTTGAAGGGAGTTCTTCGGCTGCCGGAGCCGATCCCTGCTAAGGGATGGAGGAGGCTTTGGAATTGGGAAGTACCGGAGGGAGTGTATTTGCCTTGACGATACGGCAATATGTGGAAATGGGTACCTTAAAACTAGAGGGGGGGAGGTTGTTTAAAACAGAAACAAGGTGTCCCAACTGCGGGGGGTTGTCAGTCCAAACCATCCCGGCACCGGCACTAAACTGGTACCTGTGCCAATATTGCAGGTTTAAGTGGAATGACAAGCATGTGCCGGAAATAAAGAAGAAAACAGGTTCTCGGAAGTAAAACTAAGGGAGGTGGCTTTTGTGCCCATAGAAGTTAAAGCGTACAAATGCGATAAATGCAAAAAGGCATATTTAATCGAAAAAGTAGCAGAAGATTGCTGCAAAAACGTACCCGAAAATAATACTTGCAGGGTATGCGGTGTCGAGGTTAAAAAACCGTGGATGATATGTGATCCATGCAAGACGAAAGAATATTACGACAAAGCCAAAAAAATTCCATACAAGGATTACAAGGTCGCTATGTTTTACAGCGAGGATACCGATAAATACTATTCTGACATTGATGAGCTCATGGAAGATATAGATAACAGGGCGTTCGACAATGGTATTCCGAAATCAGAAGCTATATATCCGGAATGGGCGTTCGGATGCAAGGAAATCCCTTTCGTGATTGATGTCGATCATATGCTTGAAATGGCTTCGGAAGAAATGTACGAGGAATTTGAATACGACCGGGACGTTGTGGATTTAAAAGAATTGCATGAATTTATTGAGCAATGGAACCAAAAGCAAACTGCAAAGGCATATGTGCCTGATTATAAAACTG
>Ga0067045_1003885_pt1 | contig 15053 bp, 16 predicted proteins | sample TerdegcTABiofilm_FD_59184 | JGI IMG/M metagenome (GOLD analysis project Ga0067045, IMG submission 59184) | Combined Assembly of (Gp0054472, Gp0054536) Wastewater bioreactor microbial communities from Singapore -Terephthalate degrading...
TTTCCCGTTTATAATCATATGGCTGTTTGGATTAGAGTTTTCAAGCAAAACGGGGGAGTATAATTTTTGCAAAGATACGTATATAAAATCCGAACCTTCGGCCTTGATGTCGTAATTGGATTCTTCGACCAAAAGATATTTTTCTCCAGTTTTTTCTTCGGTTAAATAGACCTTTCCGTAAGTTTTTAAGCTTATTTTTTCGGAATTGTTTTCTATGAGTATCCTGACCTCTACGCTCTTCGATATTCCGTCGGCGGAATACAAACTTTGAGACAGGATTAAAAATAATAAACTCTTAAAAAAGATTTTCATTTTTGGAATAAGGCAATTTGAGATGTTTATAGGCTTTTTCGGTTAATACCCTTCCTCTGGGGGTCCTTTGTAAAAAACCGGATTTTATTAGATAAGGCTCTATTACGTCGGTAATAGTATCTATTTCTTCGCTAAGAGCCACAGCGAGGTTTTCCGCCCCGACCGGCCCCCCTTTAAATTTTTCGGCTACGGTCGCAAGAAAAAATCTGTCCGTTTTATCAAGCCCCATCTCGTCTATTTCCATAGATTCGAGGGCTTTTAAAGCTATGTTTTTCGTAATTATTCCCTCGCCTTTCACGTCGGCGAAATCTCTTACTCTTTTTAAAAGCCGGTTGGCTATTCTGGGGGTGCCTCTCGAGCGTTTCGCTATTTCCGCTATACCCTCTTTTTCAGTTTTTACTTCCAGTATTTTTGCCGACCTTTCTATTATTTGAACTATTTCCGCTTCTTCGTAAAAATTTAAATTTACCGTTATTCCGAATCTGTCTCTAAGCGGAGTGGTTAATAAACCGCTTCTTGTCGTGGCTCCGATTATCGTAATTTTGGGAGTTTGTATCTTTAAAGTCGTAGCTCCCGGGCCTTTTCCGGTATTTATGAAAAAATTGAAGTCCTCCATAACGGGATAAATACTTTCCTCAACCGCGACATTGAGCCTGTGTATTTCGTCTATAAAAAGAACGTCCCCCTCGGAGAGTTCGGTGGTAAGCATCGCGGCCAAATCGCCCGGTTTTGTTAAAACAGGGCCGGAGGTAACCTTTATGTTAACACCCAGCTCGTTTGCTATTATATGAGCTAAAGTGGTCTTTCCCAATCCGGGAGGAGCGTAGAAAAGACAATGGTCCAGCGGTTGTTTTCTCTTTTTTGAAGCTTCTATGAATATTTTCAAATTTTCTTTTATTTTATTCTGCCCTATAAACTCTTCAAGCGACTTGGGTCGTAAAGAGTATTCGAATTTTGCTTCTTCAGAATTTTGATTTTTATCGTATATATATTCCATAGTTATTTAAAAGAAGATATTTTCCTGAGCGACAATTTTATTAAATCCTCTATGGTCAGTTTCTTCTCTCCTTTTTCTTCCAGTACGGAGTTTAAAGCTTCTCTGGAATCGGAAACTTTATACCCCAAGCTTATAAGAGCGTTAAGCGCGGTTTCGTAACTTGAGCCGAAGGCTTCGGATTCGTATCTTTGATTTTCGGAAGTTTCAAATCTTTGAATTCTATCTTTTAGCGATAATATTAGTTTGTCGGATGTTTTGGCCGTAAAGCCGAATAAATTTTTTAGAGTTTTCGTATCTTTTGTTTGTATCGCTTTTTTGAAATCTTCGGGAGATTTCAATATTTTATTCATATACTCTATCGCTTTTTTCGGTCCGGTGTTAGGTATGGAATTCATTAATAATTCGAATATTTCGAGATGTTTTTTTTCTAAAAATCCGTAAAGATTAAATCCTTCATACATACTAAAAGAGGGGTATATAAAAAACTCGCATACGGCTTGTCGGTTTAACCGGGAAATTAAACTCTGGCAGGTTTTGATTTTATATCCGACGCCGTTTGTCTCCAAAATTATGTAATCCTCGGATATTTCTATTATCTTTCCTTTTATATAAGATATCATAAAATGTTTTTTTTCCTTAACTCAAAAAGCCTCAAATCGGTAAGGGCTATGGCTATTGCGTCGGCCACATCCGGATAGATTTTTTCCTTTATCGAAAACATCATTGCAATTACGGACTGTATCTGCTGTTTTTGGGCGTTTCCGTTGCCGGTTACGGTTTTCTTCACCACTCTCGGATTGTATTCCGAATAAGGAATGTTGAAATTTTCAAAAGCGAGAAGTATCACTCCTCTGGAATGAGTGGTCAGAGATTGAGTTTTGATTTTATCTATAAAATAAATTTCTTCTATGGCGGCCCTGTCCGGCGAAAACTCCTTTATTTTAGAGCCGACCGATTCGTATATTTCCTTTAGCCTTTTTGAGAGAGCCAGCTTCGAGCTGGTTTTTATTAGCCCGAATTCTTTTAAAGTTATTTTATTTCTTCCATCGACTTCTATCAAAGCCCATCCGGTATCCTCAAGCCCCGGATCTATTCCCAAGACCTTCGTCATTCTTTTATAAGTTTATCCAACAATTCTTTCGGTATGTCGAAGTTGGAGTAAACGTTCTTTACGTCGTCGTGATTTTCCAATTCGTCCATCATTTTAATTATAGAGCCGGCTTTTTCCTCGTCGGTTATTTTAACTTCGTTTTTAGGCAACATCGTAACTTCCGCCGATGTGGTTTCTATCTTTTTTTCACCGAGCTTTGTTTTGACCGATTCGAAAGATTCGGGAGATGTAAGTATTTCATAGACATCGTTATCCTGTTCGTTTTTTATATCCTCAGCTCCGGCTTCTATCGCCACGTTGAAAAGTTCTTCTTCGGATATGTTTTCTTTTTTAACGGTTATATATCCTTTTCTTTCAAAAACCCAGCTTACGCAACCGTTTGTCCCCATATTTCCGCCGTGCCTTTCGAGTATTACCCTTAATTCGTTGAAAGTTCTATTTTTATTGTCGGTGGTAGCCTCTATCATAACCGCAGTCCCCTGAGGCCCGTAACCTTCGTATATTACTTCTTCGTATACCGCGCCCGGAATCTGACCGGTTCCTCTCATTATAGCTCTTTTTACGTTATCAAGCGGCATATTGACTTCTTTGGCGTCGTCTATCGCTTTTCTTAGCCTCGGATTTTTATCAGGATCTCCTCCGCCCATTTTTGCTGCTATGGTTATTTCTTTTATAAGTTTTGTGTATATTTTTCCTTTTTTAGCGTCGTTTGCGGCTTTTTTGTGTTTTATTCCGGCCCAGTGAGAATGTCCGCCCATATATTCCTCCTATTCATAACTCGAAAACAAATATATAATAAATATATATGTAAAGAACGATTGTTTCGGTTCTTACTTAATTATTTTATAAAATATAATCCTGATTTACAAACACGGCCCCCTTAGCTCAAAGGATAGAGCAGCTGCCTTCGAAGCAGTTGGTTAGAGGTTCGAGTCCTCTAGGGGGCGTGCTGGTTCTAAGAAATGCGAATAGCATTTCGCGAGGACTCGAAAGCCCGCAGCGAGCTTAATCATACAAGCGAGCGAGGGGCGGCCTGCGAAAAAATTTTCGGTTAGAAAATTTTATTTGTAGGAGAGTCCTCTAGGGGGCGTGCTGGTTCTAAGAAATGCGAATAGCATTTCGCAAGGACTCGAAAGCCCGCAGCGAGCTTAAACATACAAGCGAGCGAGGGGCGGCCTGCGAAAAAATTTTCGGTGAGAAAATTTTATTTGTAGGAGAGTCCTCTAGGGGGCGTGCTGGTTCCAATATATGAAAAGTCATAAGGGTGGATATGAAGTTTAATTGTAAAGAATACGGAATTTACGTTTTGCTACCCACGCTAATAACAATTTTAATATCTATTAGATACTCATGGAGGTTTTCAAGAAAAATAACAGAGAGCTTAAACTACGAAACGGGTTTCGTATTTTCTCTGCTCATAACCTTTTTCTTTTCTTTTTTTATCGCGCCGTATTCGGTTTATTTTTATGTCTGGATAGTTTCTTTGTTATTCGGAAATTAAAATTCTTATTGCTTGCTTAATAATCAATATTATGATAAATTTTATTTATGAGTTTCTTTTTTTTGTTTTTTTTAAATTTAAATATTTTTTCGGCGGAATCGGTTTATAAAATTTACGATTCGGCTATAAAAAGCTGGTTTGACGGAAGGATATCCGATTCCATAGGCTCTCTGGAATATATCGTTTATAACTCCACCGACGATAATCTAACTTTAAAAGCCGGCAAAGATCTTATGGTTCTTTTAGCCGAGACAAACGAAAACTCTTTAGCCATAGCTTACATAGACAAACTCAAAGCCATAAAACCGAACGATCCTTACCTGGAATTTGAAAAATCTTTCAACCTTTTTTCTCTTAACAAATATAAAGAATCTTCCGACAACTTCGACAATGTATTTGCTACCACAAACGACGAGGATTTGATTTATTTTTCGCGGTTTCTAAAAAGCATGGTGGAGATGAATTTAAGCGGATATGAAAAATCTATGGACGAACTTCAAACCGTTTATAAAAAATATCCTTCGCTTTTAGCTCCTTCTTCTTATCTTATATCCGATATGTATAATCGGATGGGCAAAAAATTATCCGCGTTGAACTTCATAAAAGATTCTTTGAAATACGACTCTCAAAACATTCAAGCCTTAATAGATCTGGCCGAGTTATACGAGAACGTCCATTATTATCTTCCCGCATGGCAATCCTTCTATACTTTAAAAGAAATAGATTTTTCCAATCCTTACTTTTTAAAAAAATCCGAAAAGTTAATAAAAAAAATAGAAAAAAAGCCGGATGAAATTTTTTACTGGACAAGACTATCCTGGCCGGTTCATAACGTTCCATTACAGAACAGGTCTTTAACCAATCCGATAAAAATATCTTTATATTCCGACGAAAAAGGAACCCCGTCTTATTTGGATTCTTTTTATTTCATATCCAATTCGGATTTTGAGGTTTTCGATAGCGTTTTGGGTAAAACTTATTCCGGAAAATCGAATATGCAGTATTCCATGGAGTACATAAAATCCAACAGAATATTCGAATTAAGAGATAACTCCAGATCCAAACTTTATTCCACAAGAAACAATTTTGAGATAAGGCTAAAAGACCCCAACGGAGTTTTATTGATAAAAAAACCTTCGGTTTCCGAAACCTTTTTCGGAGTAAATAAAAGCGATATGGAGATTTCAAATAAACTTGAGGTTATAGTCTCCACTTCGGGAATGACTCTTTACAATCAAACATATCTCGATCATATAATACCTTCAATGGTCTCGGTTATAAAAGGGCCGAAAGACACCTACGAGTTTGTAAAAGCGCTTACCGTAATGGTCCGAACCTATCTTTTAAGAAAAATAAACGCTTCAAAAAATTATGTTTTACCCGACTCGGATAAAAGATTTTTGTTTAAAGGACTTCAGTATGAAAAAGAGCAGTATGTATCCGCGCTTAAAGAGACGGCAAATCAGACCTTGACCGACAACTCGGGCTTTTATTTCGACGTTTCATATTCTCTAAATTCTGCCGGAAAAACTTTGTCGGGAGTCGACGATAATTCGTCAAAACCGTCTTCTTTGACGCCTTTTGAGTTATTCAGATGGATAAGTTTCGATTTTTTTAAAAAACCCGCAAACTCCATACCTGAAGACCAAACCCTTCTTTCCGAAATATCGTGGCTTGTATTATTAAAACCCAAATGGATAGAAGACAGATTAAATAGAGAATATAAAATAGGAAAAATAAAAAATATATATGTTCTTAAAAGAGACGAGTTTGGAATAGTAAAATCGATAAGGGTTGATGGAACCGCCGCCAATGCGGAAATAAACGGAGAAGAGGAGATAAAAAGACTTTTATCCGGTTCCACTCTTCGCTCCAATCTTTTCTATATAAGGCCGATTATGAAAGGAAAATTTCCGGAGTTTTTTATAATAAAGGGCGTCGGAACCGGAAATTTTACGGGGCTATGCGTCTACGGAGCGAATTACCTGTCCAAAAATATGGGTTATAATTACAAACAACTCTTAAAACATTATTTTCCAAATGCGGTATTGAGATGAAAATAAAAATAGTTCATATAATAACCAAATTGGAGTTGGGCGGAGCTCAGGGCAATACCATATATACGGTATCCAATCTGGATAAAGGCAAATTCGATGTTACTCTCATTTGCGGAAGAGGGGGGGTGCTTGATGAAAAGACGGGAGAGATCGATATCGTTTTTATAGACGATTTGGTTAGAGAAATTTCTCCGTTAAAAGACATAAAAGCTTTTTGGAAAATATATAAAATTATTAAAGAAAAAAAACCGGATATTGTTCATACCCATTCTTCGAAAGCCGGGATAATAGGAAGGTTTGCCTCTTTTTTTGCGGGAGTTAAGAAGATAATACACACATATCACGGATTCGGATTCAACGATTATCAAAACATGTTTGTAAAACATTTTTATATTCTTATAGAAAAAATCTCATGCCTTATTACCGAAAGGATAATATTCGTTTCAAAAGACAATATTAAAACGGCGTTGAGATACGGCATAGGGAAATCCACAAAATACGAGCTGATAAGAAGCGGAATAAAATTATCCGATTATTCAAATCGTAAAAACTACGAATTTGTAAAAAAATTGGGAATAGAAAAAAACAACTCGGTAATAATATCGACCGTGGCCAATCTAAAACCCCAGAAAAATCCCGAAGACTTCTACGAGGTCGCAAAAAATATAATAAACTCCGGATATGACGCTTATTTTATATATGCCGGAGGGGGAGAAAGACTCGAATATTTCCAAAACAAAGCCGAACTGGACAAAATAAGTCGCAGAGTTTTTTTTGTAGGATGGGTTTTAAAACCTTTCGACGTATACTCCTGTTCGGATATTTTTATATTAACTTCTTTATGGGAAGGATTGCCGAGAAGTCTTGTGGAAGCGATGAGTTCGGGAGTGGTTCCGGTATGCTACAAAACGGACGGAGTTAATGATATAATAATAGATGGAGCAAACGGCTTTATAGTCGAGCAAAAAAACGTTAAAAGAATGACGGATACCGTAAAAAAATTGATAGAAGAACCTAAACTTTTAGAGAAGATAAAAGAGAATGTGTTAAAAACCGATCTTTCCGAGTTCGATATAGATTTTATGGTTAAAAAACAAGAAGAACTTTATTTAAATTTATGAGTAAGATATCCGTAATAGTTCCGGTCTACGACGAAGAAGAAAACATAAACCCGCTTTATGAGGAAATTACTCGACAATTAAACGACTTTGAGCTCGTATTCGTAGACGACGGGAGCAAAGACAAAAGCTGGGATAAAATAAAAGAAATAGCTTTGAAAGATAAAAGAGTAAAGGCGATAAGATTTACCAGAAACTTCGGCCAGACTCAGGCTATTAAAGCGGGAATTAAAAATTCAACCGGGGAAGTAATAGTTATTTTAGATTCGGACCTTCAAAACGATCCCGCCGATATACCGAAACTTATGGCGGAACTTGAAAAAGGCTACGACCTTGTAAGCGGGTGGAGAAAAAAAAGAAACGACCCTTTTTTTACCAGAGTTCTGCCTTCTAAAATAGCGAATAAAATAATTTCTTTTTCAACCGGAGTCTATCTTCACGACTACGGATGCAGTTTGAAGGTTTATAAAAGGGAGATTATAGAAAAAATAGACCTTTACGGCGAAATGCATAGGTTTATACCGGCGCTGTGCAGTTATGTAGGGGCTAAGATATCCGAAGTAGAGGTAAACCACAGACCGAGAATAAAAGGAAAATCCAAGTACGGAATGATAAGAATATTTAAAGTCATTCTGGACCTTTTGACGGTTAAGTTTATGGGAAACTTTATGACCAAACCCATATACTTTTTCGGCATTTTTTCATTCGGTCTTATATCCGTTTCTTCTCTGTTTTTTTTGATTACGCTCTACAATAAATGGTATAATCATATATTTGTGAAGGACCAGCCTCTTTTTTTGGTCGCGATATTTCTTTCGCTGGCGGGCCTTCAGCTCGGATTGATAGGCATAATAGCCGAGATGCTTACGAGGATCTACTATTCGAGCGAGAAGAGAGATTATTATATAAAAGAAAAGATTTTATGAACAAAAATGTTTTTGAGTACGACATAAAAAAGATAAAAAGGGACGGAGGACTGACCGAAAACTACGACTCGGATATAGCCTTGTTTTCGAATTGTTTAAGCCCCATAACTTCGCTTAACCGAATAAACATATCGGTTGAATTTTACTTAAACGAAAACTCGGTTTTATTAACCGGCAAAGTAGAAGCGAAAGCGAAAACGGTATGTTCGAGGTGCGGAAAAGAAATGGAAATAGATATGAGCGAAGAATTCGAAGAAACTTACGAAACCGAAGAGACCGTAAACATAAAACCTTTGATAGACGAGGCTTTGACATTGTCGGAACCGTTGAAATCCGTATGTCAAAAAGATTGTTCCAAAAAACAAGTGGAAAATTTCGAATTAAAAAGATTTAAAATAAAATAAGGAGAAACACTATGCCAAATCCAAAAAGAAAACATACCAGATCCAGAAGAGACTTAAGAAGATATCAGGCATGGAAATTGGACCTTGTAAACCTTTCCGCCTGTCCTAACTGCGGAGCCTTGAAAAAACCGCATATAGCCTGTCCTTCCTGCGGATACTATAAAGGCAAAGTCGCCGTGGTAAAAAAAGAGAAAACAAAAAAACAAGAAGAGAACAAATAACATATTAAAACCGCGATTATGAAATTGTGTTTAGACGCTCACGGCGGAGATTTCGGGTTAAGGCCAAATATAGAGGCGGCGATAAAAGCCGTTTCGGAACTTGGGGTCGGGATTGTTCTCGTAGGAAGAGAAAAAGAAATAAGAGAAGAGTTTAGAAGATTGGGGCAAAACGAAATTCCAAAATCCATAGAAATACTCGACTGTAAAGACATAATAGATATGGGAAAGGAACCGGTTGAAGAATGTAAATCTAAACCCGAATCTTCCATAATGGTGGGTTGCGAACTGGTAGGAGACAAAAAAGCCGACGCTTTCGTTTCGGCCGGCAACTCCGGAGCCATTATGGTATCTTCTCTTCTTAAAATAGGAAGAATAAAAGGAGTGGCAAGACCAGCTATAACCGTTCCTTTTCCTACCGAAAACGGTTTTTCTCTTTTACTGGACGCCGGAGCAAATATGGACTCCAAACCTTATCATCTTTTGCAGTTTGCCATAATGGGGTCAATATATATGAAAAATGTCGCGGGGATATCCAACCCCAAGGTGGGAATTTTATCCATAGGAGAAGAAGAAACCAAGGGGAATTCTTTGGTAATAGAAACGATACCTTTACTTAAAAATTGCAAACTGATCAATTACTACGGTCCGGTAGAAGGTAGAGATATACCTTATAATTTATGCGATGTGGTGGTAACGGACGGTTTTACCGGAAACGTGGTTTTAAAATTATCCGAAGGTCTTTCAAAATTTCTTTTCAAAGAAATAAAAAACGGAATATCTAAAAGCTTTATATATAAATTGGGCGCTTTGATGATGAAAGGAGTTTTTTCCGAGATAAGGAAAAAAACCAACCCCGACGAATTCGGCGGAGCTCCTCTTTTAGGAATAGACGGAGTGGTTATAGTAAGCCACGGAAAGTCTTCATCTTACGCGATATTTAACGCCCTTAAAAACGCGAAAAAACTTGTTTCCGAAAACATAATAGAAAAAATGAGAGCCGAAATAGAACAAAGCATGGATAGCGTAAAATCTAACGCCGTAAACGGAGAAGTAAATGAAAGAGTTTGAAAACAAAGTCGTTTTAATAACGGGATCCGCGGAGGGAATAGGAAAGACGATAGCCGAGGTTTTCGCCGAAAACGGAGCAAATCTGGTTTTAACGGATATCTCTTCGAATATAGAATCTGCGGCCGCAAAAATATCCCAGGATTTCGGAGTTAAAACTTTGGGGATTATTCAAAATGTTTCATCGGAGGAAGATTGCAAAAAAGCGATAGACGAGACGATTAAAAAATTCGGACAAATAGACGTGCTTATCAATAATGCCGGCATTACAAGAGACGGACTTTCGATTAAGATGAAAGAAAAAGATTTCGACGATGTTATATCGGTAAATCTTAAAGGCCCTTTTCTTATGTGCAAACACGCCTTTATTCATATGTCTTCAAAGAGATACGGGAAGATTATAAACATATCTTCCGTGGTAGGCCAGACCGGTCAGGCCGGGCAGGCAAATTACTCCGCTTCAAAAGCCGGGCTTATAGGGCTTACAAAATCTTTGGCGAGAGAATTTTCAAAAAGGAACATTAACGTAAACGCCATAGCCCCGGGATTTATAACCACAAAGATGACCGAAAAACTCGAAGAAAAAGTTAAGGAATCTATAATTTCTCAAATACCGCTAAACAGATTCGGTTCACCGGCGGATGTGGCGAACGTCGCGTTATTTTTAGCTTCGGATAAAAGCTCATATATAACCGGCCAGGTGATATCCGTAAACGGCGGATTATATATGTAACATAATAATCATATTGTTTTTTTGTATTTTTTGATATAATATAAAATAATCTAAAACGGAGGAAAACGATGGCAATGACAAGAGAAAATGTAGCGGAAGAAATAAAAAAATTAATATCGGAGTCTCTTTCTACCGATATAAACGAAATAAAAGAAGATTCTAAATTTGTAGACGACTTAGGGGCGGACTCTCTCGATATAGTAGAATTGGTTATGTCTATGGAAAATAAATTCGATATAGAAATACCGGATGAAGACGCGCAAAAAATAAAAACCGTAGGCGAAGCTATAGATTACATATCGAACAGAGTTTCGAAGTAATTGATGTTTTTTAATAACCATAAAGAATTAGAAGATAAAATAGGGTATTCTTTTAAAGATAAAAAACTTCTCGACAAAGCCTTAACTCACAAATCTTATTCCGTTGAAAGAAAAATGATTTATCACAACGAGAGATTGGAGTTTTTGGGAGACAGCGTTGTCGGACTTATAGTCTCGGAGCATCTTTTAAAAAAATATCTCGATAAAGACGAAGGGTTTCTTTCGAAGATGAAATCGTATATAGTCTCGTCAAAAAATCTTCACAGATGGGCAAAAATAATAGAGCTTGACAAATATATAAAACTTTCAAAAGCCGAAACTCTTATGGGCGGGAAATCCAAACAGCAAATTCTCGCAAACGCTTTCGAGGCGGTTATCGGAGCGATGTATATGGACGGGGGCTTCGAAAACGCCAAAAAATTCATATCGGGACTTCTTGAGGCAAACCACTACGCTCCGATACTTGATTATAAATCTCATATTCAGGAATACTCTCAAAAGAAATACAAAACGCTTCCTCATTATAAACTTATCTCTCAAACCGGACCCGACCATAAAAAAAACTTTGTAGTAGCTCTTTATCTTAACAATCAATATATATGCGAAGGAGAAGGCCAGAGCAAAAAAGAAGCGGAACAAAACGCCGCTAAAAAAGCCGCGGAAAAACTCCACATAAACAACATAAAATAATACTTTTCGGAGGATTCTATGCTTTTCAATTTTAACGAAACCCACGAGGAAATAATCAAGCTTTCAAAGGATTTCGCAAACGGCATACTAAAACCTTTATCCGAAGAATACGACGACAGGGAAGAGTTTCCTCTGTCTTTGTTAGAAGAGTATAAAAAGTCGGGCTTTTATTCCATTTTATATCCCGAAGAATACGGGGGGATAAACGCCGGTCTTACGGGATTGTGTTTATGCATAGAAGAGCTTTCGAAGGTAGACGGCTCTTTAGCTCTTCCTCCTGCGACTTCCGCTCTCGGAGCAATTCCGATGATACTATACGCAAACGAAGAACAAAGAAAAAAATATTTTCCGTTACTTGCTTCTGGAGAAAAACTTGCGGCTTTCGCTTTAACCGAACCCGAGGCGGGCTCGGACGCCACATCTATAACCACCCAAGCCAAAAAAGAAGGAGATTATTACCTAATAAACGGAATGAAACATTTCTGCTCTTCGGGAAACATATCGGACATTTACATAATATTCGCAAAAACCGCTCCGGAAAAAGGAGCCAGAGGAATAAGTTGTTTTGCGATAGACAAAAACGCCGAGGGATTTAAGATAGGCAAGAAAGAAAAAAAATTGGGAATAAAATCCAATCCCACGACCGAAATATTTCTCGAAAACGTAAGGGTTTCAAAAAACGATATGATAGGACCGGAAGGGTTCGGGCTTTTCGTTTTGCAGGAAACCTTCGATTATTCAAGGCCCGGAGTCGCCGCGCAGGCCATAGGCATAGCCGAAGGAGCTCTGGAAATAACGGTAAAATATTTAAAACAAAGAAAACAATTCGGCCAAAGCATAATATCCTTTCAGGCGGTATCGCATAAAATCGCGGAGCTTGCAACAAAATTGGAAGCGGCAAAATCTTTTCTTTACCTGATAGTATCGAGAATGGACGAGTCCTATACGCAGGCGTTTGAAAACGCGATAAAAAATCAGAAACCTTTAAGAGAGGAATTAAAAAAAATATCAAAAGAAAGATGGACCAAATACTCCGCTATGATAAAGCTTTACGCCTCGGACATCGCTTTCGATATAACTCAGGAATGCGTAAATCTATGCGGGGGAATGGGTTATATGAGAAGCTTTGGAGTGGAAAAATTTATGCGAGACGCAAAGGTTACGCAGATATACGAGGGTTCCAATAACATACAAAAAAACGAAATAGCGCTTCAAATTTCAAAAGAATACTGATGAAACTATGCGCAAAATGCCAAAAAAACTCCGTTTTCGAGTCGAAAGAAACCGCTTTATGCAAGGGACATTTTAACGAATACATATTCGGAAAAGCCTCTAAAGTTTTAAAAAAATACGCCGACAAAAAATCTAAAATTCTTTTAGCTTTATCCGGCGGAAAGGATTCGGTTTGTTGTTTTTATATTCTTTCAAGATTGGGCTATGATTTTACGCCGGTTTATCTGGATTTCAATTTTAATGAAAAAAACTTAAGATTTATTAAAAAACTTTCGGATAAATTTAAAAAGGAAATAATTATTTTAAAATCTTCAGATTACGGGATAGAGATAAAAAAAATAATGGATAAAAAATCGGGATCCAACCCGTGCGTCATATGTTCTACCGCAAGAAGATATATATTAAACGACTATGGGGTTAAAAACAATTTCGAAATGATATCTACGGGACATAATCTTACCGACGCCATAAATCAAGCGCTAAATAACATGAAAAACAATTTTCTTTTGGGTTTTAAAAATATAACTCCTTTTTTAAAACCTCAAAAAGAAAAAAAACTTTTAGGAAGAATTAAGCCTCTTTATTTGGCCACGGATAACGAAATAAAATTTTTTATGGAAATGAACGACATACCTTACTTCAAAGGAAAATGTCCGTACTTTAAGGGTTTTTTCTTTAAAAAATATATAAACGATATTGAAAAAAAGGATAAAGATATTCTTATAAAAATGGCTTATTCTCTGTCCAACTTTTCATCGGTAATAGAAAAAACGAAAAACGATATTTTTATATCCGACAAACTCTGCAAAATATGCGGATACCCCTCTTCCGGCGATACCTGTTCTTTCTGCAAAATGATGAAATATTGAATTAAAAAAATATTTTAATCTTGCAATACCTCTTAATTTTATCCTGACCACTTATACGAACGATCGTGGGATAAAGGCGCTTTTTCTGTTGGTAATTGTGTTTTTTTATTATTCACTAGTCTTAAGTATTCTAACATTTTTTACAAAAGATTCCATCCATATCTTAAAAGAATTAATAGTTCTAAATCCCCTTGCTTTATAACATAACTCTCTAAATTTGCTATTTAGCGATTCTACCACATTTGTTGTTTTAGGGATCTTTAGTTCAGGATAATTAAGATATGTTCTATATCTTTGATGAGTTTTTATAAACCCACTTATATATCTTTTCAGATTTTTTGATGTTGTTTTAATCTTAATTCTATTTAATTTAATTAATAATTTTTTTAGCCTTTGATTGTCAGTAGTGGTTATTATTTCCCTAGCAGTATTATATAGATTTATTCCGGTTTTTCTATGTCTAGAATACTTTGATTTTGAACGTCTACCTAATAACCTGAATATTAAATGAAAATGACAAGCCTGATATGATATATTATATTTTTTTATTATATGTATAATCCCTTTATGGTGGTCTCCAACAATGAATTTTATCCTTCGCCTTATATCTGAATCAATAGTTAGAAATGATTTTTCCCAGCCAATACTATCTTCTATCCCTTCTAATGTGAGCGGTTTATGTATATAAAAATTATTTGAATCAACTTTTTTTATTAAAACAAAGTAGGTAGTATATTTTTTGTTTGCTATTTTATTTATTATAGCATCCAATACACATATTAAATCACCATGAAATGGGATTTTTGGATATTGTGTAGTTTTATTAAATCTTAATAAACTTTTCCTTAGATCACGTTTTAAAACATAACGGCTTTTCCCTTTCAAAATGGCTAACTTATTTACTGAAGTATATAAATTATTTAAATAATTTTTGGCTAACGAAACAGGAATTCTTTTCTGTTTCCTGCCTCGTCTTTTTGGTCTAATAGTCCATGTCTTTTTACATTTACTACATTGTTTACGTCTATGACCGTATCTTATTATTTTTGAATTACAACACTTAGATTTCAGATGTATATTTTTCATACACCTGAAATTTAGCATTTTTAGGCTTTTTTCCCTAAGAAAAAGCAAAAACTTACCAACAAAATTTCTGCCCTTATCCCACGATCGTCTCTAAAAGTGGTTAGCTAATAAAAAATAAATTATTAAGTATTTAGTCTTGTTATAAGATATTGCTATCATAAGTTTAGAAACTTTATTATACATAACCCACCTACAGAAAAGATTTAGACTTAAAATAATCGTATTGAGTATAATAATAAATATGGGGATAAACAAAGAACTGAACGCTGGAGCAATAAACTATGACAGTGATTATGGGGTTAAACTATTCAACCTGCCGTTTTTAGGCGTAAAATCGGGATACAGTAACGGGATAATATATCAAAAAGATTTAGGGATAAACGCAATAAACACCGAAGGGAACGTATTAA
>Ga0067045_1030505_pt1 | contig 15049 bp, 10 predicted proteins | sample TerdegcTABiofilm_FD_59184 | JGI IMG/M metagenome (GOLD analysis project Ga0067045, IMG submission 59184) | Combined Assembly of (Gp0054472, Gp0054536) Wastewater bioreactor microbial communities from Singapore -Terephthalate degrading...
AGGCTGATCTCGGCACCCGCCAGCACTTCAAAATGCTCCCTGATTTCATCCAGGATGCCCGCGACTGCCTCCACCGGCAGTAACGAAGGCGTACCGCCGCCAAAGAACACGGTATGAACAGGGAGGCGCTCCCCCGCCGACCTTCCGGCCAGCCTGATCTCCCGCCGCAATGCATCAACGTACGCAGGGATGAGGGCTTCCAACCCAGCTGTTGTATTAAAATCGCAATATCCGCAGCGATGTCTGCAGAAAGGGATATGCAAATAAAGACTGTATAGAGCCGTTGCCATGCTGTTAACATAGCACATCCAACAGACTTTGCGAAGGGATGAAGAAAAACGAGCATCCCGTTTTCCAGCAGCGAGCCACGCCAGAATCCTTGCCAATGATCAGGTTATGGTATAATGCGGGCACGGCCGGGGAGTATCCCCGGTTCTTCAAATAAAATATGAGTCCTGAATCAACCACTTTTCCCAAAACCTGTCCAACTTGTGGGACCCGCCTGAGCGAAAACGCGACTCGCTGCCTGGTTTGCGGCCGCGCCCTGACCCCCTCCGAAATGGGGAAACCAGCCAAATCGGTTCAGGGGCCGCGTATGCCTGAGATTACACTGAGCCTGCCGGTCGCTCTCGGTCTCATCGTCATCATCCTCGCCATCGGCGCCGCGGTTGTCTTTTCGCTCTTGCGCTCAACCGGCCGGGTGGTAGAGCCTACCACCACGCCCACCGCGACCCTGACGCCCACGCTGACCGCAACCCCAACTGCCAGCCTGACGCCCTCCCCTATACCCACCTTCACGCCGCTGCCCCCGCTAGAATATTCGGTCAAGGAGGGCGAGTACTGCGCCACCATTGCGGCCATCTTCAATGTATCAGTTCAGAGCATTGTGCTTCTCAACAATCTGCCGGCGGACTGCGGAACGCTATACGTCGGGCAAAAACTGCTTATTCCGCAGCCAACGCCCACGGCTTCTCCGCAACCTACTGCGACCTTGAGCGGCGCAGAAGCCACGGAAGAAGCCTGCGGCAAGCTCCCCTATACCGTGAGCGAGAATGATACCCTGAGCGGCATTGCCCGCAATTACAATATCAGCATCGACGTTCTCAAGGAATACAACGGCCTGACAACTGATATCGTTTACCAGGGACAGACCCTTATCATCCCGCTTTGCCAGCGTCTTCCCACTCCTGGTCCGACGCCAACAGCCACCTTGCCGCCCCCATACCCGGCCCCCAATCTCCTTTTGCCTGCCGACGGCCAGCCGTTTACAGCCTCCAACACCTCCATTACCTTACAATGGGCTGCGGTAGGGGTTTTGCGGGAACAGGAAGCTTACCAGGTAGTTGTCGAAGACGTTACCGGTGGAACCGGACGCAGACTGGTAGCCTATGTCACCGATACCAAGTACATCGTTCCGGGCAGTTTCCAGCCCGCCGACACAGCGCCGCACGTCATCCGCTGGTGGGTGCAGCCTGTTCGCCAGGTTAGCAGCACCAAGGATGGCCAGCCCATCTACGATAGCGCCGGCTCTGCCAGCATCCCCCGCACCTTCACCTGGAGCGGCTCGACTGGCGGCGGAGGCGCAGCGACGCCAACTCCGTGAAATAAATCCACAATATATAAAAAAGGCCGGCTTCCTCAGCCGGTCTTTTGGTTCTCACGAACCGTCCTGTTCCTCAAGGTAACGCGTGGCCTGGATAGCCGCCGCTGCCCCCATTCCTGCCGAGGTCACCACCTGACGGTAATGCGGATCAGCCACCTCGCCGGCCACAAACACCCCCGGAATATTCGTGCGCATCTGCATATCCGAAAGGATGTATCCCTGCTCATCCATCTTCAATTGTCCTTTGAATATCTCGGTGTTGGGCTTGTGACCAACGAAGATGAACACGCCGTCCACCGGTTGAAGCTGCTCTTCCCCGGTCTTGACATTTCGCAGCAATACAGTTTCCACCGCGTCCTTACCTCGAATTTCAGCGACTACGGTATCCCAGGTAAAACCAATCTTTTCATTTTTCTTCGCCCTGTTTTGCAAAATCGCACCGGCTCTCAAGGCGTCGCGCCGGTGGACAATGGTCACTGCAGAAGCGAACCGCGTCAGGAAGATACCCTCTTCAACCGCACTGTCGCCGCCGCCGACAACGATCACTTTTTTGTCTTTGAAAAACCAGCCATCGCACGTAGCGCAGTACGAGACGCCTTTGCCGGTCAATTCTTTCTCTCCTGGAACCTGCAAGTGCACCGGAGACGCTCCGGTTGCAACGATCAGCGTCTCGGCCAGGATCTCACGACTGTACGTCTTTATCTTGAAAGGATGCCCGGAAAGGTCTACCGACGTGGCCAGTTCGAATTCAAAGCGCGCACCAAATCGCTCGGCCTGCTTCTGAAAAAGTTCCCCTAATTGCATCCCCCCTACACCCTCAGGGAAACCTGGATAATTTTCGATCATGTGGGTCAAGGCGGCCTGACCGCCTAGTTCGGTGCCGGTGAGCACCAACGGATTTAACTCAGCCCGCGCCGCATACAAAGCCGCCGACATGCCCGCCGGCCCAGCCCCCAGGATCACCACCTTTTCCAATGATTCGTTACCCCTGGTATCGGTTGGTATTCCACTCAAATTAAAATCCATTTTTCACTCCTTGATTGCACAACGATTTCGTTAAAAATAGATGCAGCAAAACCTAAAAAGTAACAACGTATTTATCGATTCAGCGCCCTATCGGTCATCACCAGAGCCTGGTCAAGAATTTCAAATCCTTCTTCCATTTGTTCAGGCGTGATGATCAGGGGTGGAAGCAACAGGATGGTATGCCAGTGAGTGTATAAAAACAAACCTTTTTCGAGCAAGAATTTCCGCAAGGCCATCATTTCAGCACTGGTGCCATTATATGGCGCCAGCGGCTCTTTTGTGCGCCGGTCTCGCACCAGTTCAATGGCGCCGAATAAACCAATTGAGCGGGTTGCGCCAACACAAGCGTGCCGCTCTGCCAGGCGGTTCAACAGCTCCGCCATCAACCGCCCGCTTTCCGCCGTCCGTTCGACCAGGCCGTCCTGCTGCATGACATCGATCACCGCCGAGGCAGCCGCCAGCGAGATGGGATGGGCATTCCAGGTCAGCCCGCCTTCAAAAACCCGATCGTTGAAAGCCGCGGCAATTTCTTCTTTCATCGCAACTGCCCCCAGTGGGGCATAGCCAGAAGTCAATCCCTTGGCCATGGTCAAGATATCTGGCACAACCCCCCAATGATCCACCGCGAACCATTTGCCGGTACGGCCAAAACCGCTCATCACCTCGTCAGCGATCATCACGATGCCATGACGGCTGCAAATATCTCGCACCCCTTCCAGATACTGTGGCGGCGGGACGATCACGCCGTTGGTGCCGGTCACAGGTTCAATCAGGACTGCCGCAATCGTCGCAGGATTTTCATATTGGATGATTTCCTCGAGATGATTGAGATAATCCAGCGCGAATTCCGCCTCTGGCAGGTCAGGTGCGTTGCGATGAAAGGTGGAGCGATAGCGATAGGGGTCGAGAAAATGCACAACTCCCGGCATGGTCAGTGGTTCCCAGGCTGTACGGCGCGGGTCGCCGGTCAACGCAATCGCGCCGTATGTCGCCCCGTGATAGGAACGGTAGCGCGCCAGGATTTTCGGCCGACCAGTGTATCCTCTCGCCAGCTTGATGGCGTTTTCGTTTGCGTCTGCGCCCCCCAGGGTAAAGAGAAACCGTGACAACCCGGCAGGGGTGATCTGGGACAATTGCTTTCCCAGGACAGCGCGCGGCCTGGTTGCCATCAACGGCCCGGCAAAGGCAAGCTCTTCGGCCTGCCGCGCCATCGCCCGGATGACGCGCTCATCGCCATGGCCGATATTGACGCACATCACCATCGAATTGAAATCCAGATAACGCTTACCGTCCACATCCCAAAAGTAGACCCCCCTGGCGCTTTTGATTGCGAGTGGCTGGACATGTCGCTGCGCCGACCAGGTCCAAAAACCGTGTTCAAGCGAAAGCGGTAGGATCTCGGAATCGGAAATATCGAACATGGCATCCCTCGGGGTGGTATCTGTTCTACTCAATCGTATCATAAATTCCACTGTGCTATAATCGTCCAAACAATTCAAAATGAGCGACACCCCTTTTTTCCCTTCCAGCACCGGGATCACCTGTTCGTGCCGGCAGCTCCACCCGGACGCAGTCCTGGGTATTACGTTGTTCAACCAACGCAAATTTTTCGAAGCTCACGAGGCGCTTGAAACCGCCTGGAGGGAGGAAACCGGCGTGCTGCGCGAGTTGTACCGCGGCATTTTGCAAATTGGAGTTGCTTACTACCATATTCAACGCGGCAATTACAATGGGGCGCGCAAATTATTCCAGCGCGCCCGCCGCTGGCTGGCGCCCTTCCCGAAAGTTTGCTGCGGTGTGCCGGTTGCCGACTTACTTTTGGACCTGCAGCGCGCTGAAGAAGAACTGCTCCGCCTGGGACCGGATCGCATCCAACACTTCAATCCTGGGTTATTTAAACCGGTAGAGATCAAGGAAGGGGAGGAAAACCAATGACGGATGAATTACCGTTCCTAAATAAAATTGCGCTGGTAACCGGCTCTGGACGCGGCATCGGGCGCGCCATCGCCATAAAAATGGCGCAAAAAGGAGCGGATATTGTCGTCAACTACGTCCGCAACCAGAAACCCGCCGAAGAAGTCGTCGAGGCCGTCCGTTCATTGGGCCGCAAGTCTTTCGCCATCCGCGCCAATGTCGGAAAAGTGGAAGATATCGAAGTGCTATTTCAGGCGGTTGAAGAAAATTTCGGCGGTCTTGATATCCTGATTAACAATGCTGCTTCTGGCTTCAACCGTCCTGCCATGCAGCAGAAAGTTTCTGGCTGGGATCACACGATGAACGTTAACGCTCGCGCTCTGCTGTTTGCAGCCCAAAAAGCCGCGCCACTAATGCAAAAACGCGGCGGCGGTTGGATCGTGAGCATCTCCAGCCCGGGCGGGTCGCGTGTGCTTCCCGATTATATCGCGGTTGGCGCCAGCAAGGCTGCCCTGGAATCGCTCACGCGTTACCTGGCGGTGGAGTTCGCTCCGGCCAACATCCGTGTCAACGCGGTCTCGCCCGGCATCGTGCTGACCGATGCACTTCAGCACTTCGCCTCGCTAAGCGACCCGGATGTCATCCCGCGGGCGATCCAAAACACGCCTGCCGGCCGGCTGGTCACACCAGAAGATGTCGCCGGCGTGGTCGCATTCCTCTGTACACCCGATGCAGCGATGATCCGTGGACAGGTAATTATCGTAGATGGGGGGTACACCTTAATCACCCCACGGTAAAAACTTCCCCTGCCTCTTGTTACAGACAGGGGAAAGCGCTCAACACCAGGTTTAAGCCAAAATCTATTCTGCAATCAAAACAGCCCGCACCGGAGCGCCGTCGCAACCACCCAGCTTGATGGGCAGGGCTGTCAGTTCGTAGTCACCGGGCGGCACCTCTGAAAGATTCAACCCCTCCAGGGCAATTACCCCTGCGCCAAGCAGGATTCGGTGGGTTAGTACCGGGTCTCGATACGGCGCCACCGAGAGGTAATCTACCCCTACCAGGCGGACGCCCATCTTCACCAGCGCTTCTGCGCCATCCGGGGAAATCGCGACAAAGTTCTTGTGGAAGGTAGGCACTTTGCGCATCCAGTACTTTGAATTGCGCGTGCGGAACAAAAGGCGCGTCACACCGTCAGGGATCGAAGCCGCCTCAAGGACGTCCTGGGTGATCAAATCCACAGAGTCGGGAATCCGAAGGACAGTGGTAGGCCCCATTAACACAGCTAGCGGCAGCTCATCTACCCCGCGCCCACCCTGGATAAAGTGATAAGGCGCATCCAGGTGTGTGCCGGTATGGACACCCATGGTGATGCGCGAAATATTTGCGTCTGCCCCCCCTTCGATCTTGCTGAAACGCTCCAATAGAACCGTTGGATCCCCCGGCCAAACCGGTATATCGGGCGTGACGGTCAGGGTGATATCATAAATTCGCTTCATGCGCGCCTCCGATTACTTCCATTATACAACCTTACCAGCTGCTGTTTTCGAACGCAGAATTGAGCATCTCAAGCCTTTCCTCCGCTGTCATTGGGCGGGGTTTCGCAAAGTCTTCCAGCAAAGCTGTCAACAGTTCGGTTCCGATATAACGCCCATCGTAAAAAACATGCCGGTCAATGAATTCTTTGCGGGTTCCCGAGAGAATTTTATCTGCTTCGCTTCCCGAGAGGGGCATATACATCTGGTCAAAAAACAGATTACCAAGCCCATAGTGGACAAAAGAATCGCCGACGAACGTCATCCCCTGGGGATAGTGCGCCTGGCTGCCGCTCACGATCATCGCGCCGGCTTCAGCCAGCGGCGGAAAGTCGCGCTGTTCTCCCGGCGTAGGAACGAAGGCATAGGACTCGAAATATTGCAAAGTCACCACCGGCAAGTACCCTTCAGCTCGCAGCCTGGCAATTTCTTCCTTCATCCATTCGTAGTCGCAGGGCGCCGCCCCGGCGCGGTCTTCTGTCGCCCACACTGCCTCCGGCCCAGCCGGGTTGCAACCTAGAAAAGCCAGGCGGTTGCCGTTATGTTCTAACAGAAGTGGCCGCATGGCGTTTTCCAAATCCTCCCCCGCTCCATAGGTGCGCATCCCATATTCCTGGTACAGCGCCAGCGATTCCACCAGGGCACTGCGCCGCCAATCCACCAGGTGGTTGCCGGTCAATTCGATGATATCCGCTCCAACTTCCTGAAGCAAGGTAATATACTCTGGCCTGCTGCAAAACATCAACGTAATTTGGTAAGGGTTGGCGGGCGGGCATTCCGCCACAAAAGACACTTCGTTGCTGATATGCGTCAGGTCGGCGGCTCGCAACCATACCCCAATATCTCGCGCCGGGTACTCCATCCCCAATTTTTCCATCTTGGCGGCAGTCGAGCGCACGAGCGCCGTAACGCCAGTCATCACCAGCACGGTCAGTTTTTGCGCATCCCGATTGGTTTTTTGAAAGGAGATGCCTGCTTTCTTCTCAGGCAAGCCTGATAAAGAAAACTTCATCGCCAAAGGGTACTGGTCAGCATGGAAGGTATTATCCAACGGAGAAATCCCGTCCACCCGGATCACTTTCCAGCGCGGTGAAAGATTTTCAAAGGGAAGGATTGCCCAGGAAGGTATTTCTTCCCAGGCCGCCGCCAGCAGTTCAGAATCCTCCAGGATGCGGACAACCTCCGCCGCAGGCGGCCCCCACACTTTTGAAAAAACAAGCAAGGTCGAAGGGCTCATCATCAAAGGAGTGTTTCCAAGAGCACTGCTCCCATCGCCTTTCCATCTATTTTGGATGTCGGTCAGCGACACATTATCAACTAATGTAGGAAAGGGCGCCGCCAGCGCATATACCCACTCCGCTTCCGGATCCCCCCCTCCGCTTTCCAATCGCAGGCTGGCTCCTTCTCTTTCTTCAGCCGGAAAGACATCCACCGGCAAGATTAAACTGCTTCGTAAGCTGGCTGGAATCGCCGGGTCAATCCATAGGGTCGTGAAAGCCGAAGCAGGCATCGGCGAAACCTGAACTGTCGCCTGCTGCAGCGAAGATGAGGTATTCATCGGCGTTATCGCGGAAGCATTTTCTGGGAAAGGAATCGTCCCGACAGTTGCCGTCGGGTCAAAAAGAGACGTTTCTTCCAGGCTGTCGATGGCGCAGCCTATCAGGAACATCGTCACCAGGCAAAATCCAACCAAACTACTGACTATACGCAGCATCCTGCTTGCATACCTCGAAGATTTCCTGCAAAAAAGCCGCTCGCTCGCGCGTCGTCATCAGCCTGGGACGGGCGTAGTCTTCAAGAATGGTCGTGATCAACTCCGTGCTGATATACCTGCCTTCGTAAAATACATGCCGGTCGATAAAAGAAGGTCGGTTTCCATCCATCATCTGGTCGAAAAAGAGATTCCCCAGCCCATAGTGAATCAAGCGATCCCCATCGAAGATCATGCATTGGGCGTGATGCGCCTGGCTGCCGCTCACAATCTCGGCCCCGGCCTCTGCCATTTTTTTCGAATCGATCCGGTGAACAGACTGGGGCCTGAAATCATCCAATTCGTAATGCTGGAAGGTTACGATCGGGATATACCCTTGCACCTTATAACGCTGGATCTGTTCGATCATTTTTTCGAAGTCGCAGGGTGCCGCTCCTCCGCTCGTATCGGTCGCAAGTACGTTCTCCGGCCCCGCCGCGTTACAACCGATAAAAACCAAGCGGTTGCCGTGGTCTTCCACCAATAAAGGCTCCTGAGATCTTTCTTTGTTCTCCCCTCCCCCAAAGACTCGGTAGCCATTCTGCTGGTAGAGCACCAACGTCTCCGCAAAAGCCTCCTGCCCCCAATCCAAAAGATGGTTGCCGGTCAGCTCGATCAGGTCAACCCCAACCGCATCCAGAAGTTCAAGGTAGCGGGGGTCAGAGCAAAATCTGGCTTCTTCCCGCAGCGGTTTGGCCGGTGGACAATTGGAATAAAAGGGTACTTCGTTGCTGATATGCGTCAGGTCGGCGCTGCGCAGCAACGCGCCGATATCCCTCGCTGGATAAGTTACGCCCTTCTCTTCCATCCGCAGCGCGGTGGAACGCACCAGCGCCGTCGTGCCTGTCATCACCAGCGTTGTAAGACGCTCAAGATCGCGGTTGCCAGCCGGAAGTCCCCAATTTTTCTTCTCAAGCCCGGCGAGCGCTTCAGCGTTACCTTCAAAATAAAAGTGCACCGCCAGCGGATAAGCTTCCAACGGCGCGGATTTATCCAGTGGCGAGACTCCATCCACACGCAAAACCTTCCAGCGCGGCTGCAATGCCTCAAATGGGACAATCGCCCAGGAGGGCTGTTCCTTCCAGGCTTCCTCTAGAATTAAGTTCTCAGGCAGCGCCCTTACAGCTGCTTTAGCAGGCTGCCCCCACACGGCAGTAAACGCTTCGAGTGTGCTCTCAGAAACGAGCAGTGGGTGGCCTTTCATTTCGTCGGTGGAACGGCCCTGCCAGGCTTTCAACAGGTCTTGCTGGCTGACGCCGTCTCGAACGGTCGGAAAAGGCGCGACCAGTGCATAGACCCAGGTCACTTGGGGTTCCCCGGCTCCAGCGGCGCTTTGCCCGATGACGAGCTTCAAATCTGCTTCTTCAACCTTTGCAGTTATTGAAAAACCGGGCGGCATTGCAATCTGGTCGCGTAGACGATCTGGCACAGTTGGCGAGATCCACACCTTCCATTTCTGGACATTCTGGACAGGGGTTAGGGATGGATCGCGAGGCAGGTCAGGAAGGCCGGTCGGCGCTGGAAGTTTCAGTTCCTGGGGAGCGCGAGACAGGCTGGATTGTGGATGACAGCCGGTTGCCTGGAAAAGGAAAAAAGACAGTATTAGGAAAAGAATGGCCGCGCCAGATCTGTTCATAAGCCCTTGGTTTACAACAAAATCGTATTTAGAACACAGCAATTATACAGTACACAAACCTGCTGAAAGCGCTAATTAACTCTGATAGTTCTTGATAGATTTTCAGACTATAATCTCGCTTGTAATCACATTGTAAGAAAGGGGCAACCTCATGCGCGAAGTTGCAGTACTTGGGATTGGGCAGACAAAAATTGACGAACATTGGGATAAATCTCTCCGGCTATTGGCGGGCGAAGCGATTCTGGCTGCCATGCAGGACGCTGGCGTCGAACGTGTGGATAGCATCTACGTGGGCAATATGATGTCCGGCTCAGCCAACTTCCAGCAGCACCTGGGCGCATACATCGCCGACTGGGTCGGCAGCCGCTTTTCAGAGAGCCTGCACATCGAGGCTGCCTGCAGTTCAGGTGCGGCTTCTTTTCGCGCCGCGTTGATGGCGGTTGCTTCGGGGGAAGTGGAAGTCGCGGTTGCGGCCGGTGTTGAAAAAATGACCGATTCCCCGGCTGGAGAAATCACCGCCCAGCTTGCCACAGCCGCCGACGCCGATTGGGAGGTCGATCAGGGAATTTCATTTGTCGCCCTGAACGCCCTGGTCATGCGGCGTTACATGCACGAATACGGCTGGCAGAAAGATGATTTTGCCTCCTTTTCAATCAACGCCCACGCCAATGGCGCCAAGAATCCCTATGCGCGTTTTCAAGAACCGATCTCGCTCAAAGCCTACCAGCGCGCCCCGATGGTCGCAGATCCCATCAATGTCTACGATGCCTCACCGATGGGTGACGGCGCAGCTGCCGCCGTCCTTGTACCGGCCGAAGCGCTGCAGCGCAGCAACGCCAAACCCATCATCCGGGTGCTTGGGTCGGGCGCAGCCACAGATACCATTGACGTCCAAAGCCGTCGCAAACCCGTCTGGCTGACGGCTGCCGAACTTTCCGTCAAACAGGCCTACAAACAAGCTGGCATCGGGCCTGAGGACATTGATTTGTTTGAGCTCCACGACGCCTTCACGATCATGGCGACCCTCTCACTCGAAGCGGCAGGTTTCGCGCAGCCAGGCCAAGGACCCAGGTTAGCATTAGACGGAGAAATCACGCCCTCTGGCCGCATCCCGATTGCAACCCGCGGCGGCCTCAAGGCTCGCGGCCATCCCGTCGGCGCAACCGGTATGTACCAGATTGTCGAAGTGGTCCAACAACTCCGGCAAGAGGCAGGCGAAACCCAGGTGGAAAATGCCCGGATTGGCATGGCGCAAAATATCGGCGGCAGCGGCTCGAACATCATCACACACATTCTGGGGATATAATAAGCCTCTACAATGCCAGAACTCTCGCGGGAAAAAATCAAAGCCCACCGCGCCCAAACTTACCGCACTCTCCCAGCGTTAAGAATCAAGACGATGGAAGAGGCGGTTGAGTTTGTGAATAAGCGCGGCTTTGTTTTCTTCTGGCCAATCAAAGGGATCGAGCTGCCCAGTCTCTGGGTAGCTGTCGCCGGTGACCGCCCGGTTCCGGATGAGCACGACGACCCCGGCCACATCACCTGGAGCTGGAAGGACCAGCTCCTCGGGAAAGGTCGCTGGTACTACGGCCGGCTGCTTCGCCGCCGCAACATGATGGTCTCGCTACAATGCTTGCCGTATTTCTATGCCCTTTCTCCCAACTTTGGCGACCCTGAACATGACTACCTGGAACAATACCAGCAAGGCACCATAACGCTGGAAGAAAAATTAATCTACGAAGCATTATTGAAAAAAGGGGCGCTGGACACCCTGTCTTTGCGGCGGGAAGCCCGTTTGAGCTCGCCCGAAAGCGCAACGCGCTTCAACCGCGCCCTTGATGCGCTGCAAACTGAATTAAAAATCCTCCCCGTTGGGATCAGTCAGGCGGGCGCCTGGAAATATGCCTTTATCTACGATTTAGTAACCAGGCATTTCCCAGATCTACAAGAGCAAGCCCGCCCGATCTCCGAAGGGGAAGCACGGCGGCAGCTTCTTCTCACCTATATAAAATCTGTGGGCGCATCCCCTATCCCAAAAATAGGTCAATTGCTGGGTTGGCAGCCCGGCGTGTTGCATAAAACATTGGAACAACTGTGCGCGGACGGCTTGGTGCAAACTGGTCTGCTAACCGAAGGGGAAAAAGACCCCTATGCCGCGTTGTCATCTCTCGTTTAATACCCTTCCGCTATTCAATTTGATATAATCCTTTCAGGCAACCAGCCAATGGAGGAATGTCCGCATGGAATTTCACATTTCTCGCCAGGCACGCGACCGCTATCAATTCGATGAGAGCCTGTTCACTTTCAGCGGGAATGTCATTTTTGCAAATTTTCAGGCCGCTCGCCGCTTCGCTCAAAAAATCAATGCCAGCCATGACCTCCACCTTGCTCCCCAACGCGCCGTAAAAGCAGGCCAGATCAATGCGATGGGATTGATTGACGAAATCTTGCACTTCGTTATCTCCCTTTACCGCCGAGAGAAAAACCCCATTGTGATGAAGCAGGCCTACGCCTGGCTGGAAGAAAAGGTCGGTAAAAACGCCCTGGAAAAAGCGTTATACGAATTTTGCCGCGAGTTCCCGCCGCTGGCAGTTTACCAGCAAAATACCACTTTAGAAGCATATCTGACTTCATCCACTCAGGACACGCCCAACCGCATCATCGCCCTGGAAGAGATGCTCCTGCTTTGGGTGGCAAATAAAAACCCCGCTTTCAGCCCATTTCAGGAATTATTCGACGACACCCGGCTGCTCAACGAAACTGCTTATCCCCTCGTGATCCATGAACTCCGGCAGTTCTTCGACTTACAGCCGCCTTTCGGCCCAGACCATGAAAACCTTGTGGATATGCTGCGAAGGCCGGCGATCGTCGTGCCGCACTCCCTCTTCGGGCAGTTGGATTATATCCGCTCTCATTGGGCCGATCTGCTTGGAAGATATTTATCCCGCCTTCTGAGCAGCCTGGATCTGATCCGTGAAGAGGAAAAACCGGCATTTTTAGGGCCAGGCGAGACACCCATCCCTACCTATGACTTTTTACCCTCTGAAGGCGAGCTCGAACGGTTTTCTCCTGACCGGGAATGGATGCCCCGCCTGGTATTGATCGCCAAAAACACTTATGTGTGGCTCGATCAATTGAGTAAAAAATATGGCCGCCTCATTGCGCGCCTGGATGAAATCCCAGACGCAGAGCTCGATCAACTGGCGCGCTGGGGATTCACCGGCCTGTGGTTGATCGGGCTTTGGGAACGCAGCACCGCGTCTGCTCGTATCAAGCAGTTGTGCGGCAACCCCGAAGCCATTGCTTCGGCTTATTCACTGGCAGGGTATTGGATCGCTCAAGATTTAGGCGGTCAGCAGGCGCTGGATACCTTGCGTAGCCGCGCTGCCAGGGTCGGCATCCGCCTTGCAAGCGACATGGTGCCGAATCACATGGGAATCGACTCCCCCTGGGTCTTTGAACACCCAGACTGGTTCATCTCGTTGAACGAAAGCCCCTTTCCATCTTATACCTTCAATGGGCCAGATCTATCCAATAACCGAAATTTCGGCATTTACCTGGAAGACCATTATTACACCCGCTCCGACGCGGCGGTCGTATTCAAATGGCAAAATCACTCTTCCGGCGAGACCAGGTACATCTATCACGGCAACGATGGCACCAACATGCCATGGAACGATACTGCCCAGCTCAATTACCTCAAAAAAGAGGTGCGCGAAGCTGTTATCCAGACCATTTTGCAAGTGGCGCGTCAGTTCCCAATCATTCGGTTTGACGCCGCTATGACCCTGACAAAACGCCACTTCCAAAGGCTGTGGTTTCCCGAACCGGGCAGCGGCGGCGATATCCCTAGCCGAGCAGAACACGGCCTGACCAAAGCGCAGTTCGATGCCTTGATGGGCGAAGAGTTCTGGCGCGAGGTAGTTGACCGCGCCGCCGTCGAGGCGCCGGATACTTTGCTGCTGGCGGAAGCTTTCTGGTTAATGGAAGGGTACTTTGTGCGCACCCTGGGAATGCACCGCGTCTACAACAGCGCCTTTATGAACCTGTTGCGGGATGAAGAGAACGCCAAGTACCGTACCGTCCTCAAGAACACCCTGGAATTCGACCCGGAAATCTTAAAGCGTTATGTGAATTTTATGAACAACCCGGATGAGCGCACAGCCGTTGATCAGTTCGGGAAGGATGACAAATACTTTGGAATTTGCACATTGATGGCAACCCTTCCAGGGCTTCCCATGTTTGGACATGGGCAATTTGAAGGATTTTCTGAAAAGTACGGCATGGAATACCGCAAGGCGTATTGGAACGAAGCGGTGGATTCTGCCCTCGTCCAACGACATGAACGCCAGATCTGTCCACTCTTGCATCGCAGAGCATTATTCGCGGGCGTGGATCACTTTTTGCTGTACGACTTTTTCACAGAAGACGGAAATGTCAACGAAGATGTCCTGGCTTTCTCCAACGCGCTTGGAACGGATCGCGCCCTGGTTGTTTATCATAACCGTTTCGCAGAAACTTGCGGCTGGGTTCGTACTTCGGTTAGCTTTTCCATCAAAACTGCGCAGGGTCGCCAGATGGTTCAAAAGACGCTAGCGCAAGGGTTGGCTCTAACACCTGGGGAGGAAAAGTTCGTCCTCTTCCGCGACCAGATTAACGGCATGCAATATATCCAGCCCAGCCGCTCGCTGATCGAAAACGGGTTGTACCTTGAGTTAGGCGCCTATCAATGTCACGTTTTCTTGGATTTTCAAGAAATCACAGATAACGCCGCGCATTCTTACCGTAAATTATACGAACACCTCGGCGGGCGAGGAGCGCCGGATATCGGCGAAGCCCTGCAAGAGCTAATTTTACAGCCTGTCTTACTGCCATTTCAGCAGATCGCCAACCCGGGCTACTTCCGTTATCTCATGGAAAACCGCCTCGGTGAGGACCGTCCCAAACTTTCTTCTTCACTGCTCGCAGAGGCAGAAGCTAAAATGCAAGGTCTTTTGGACGGTGCGGTACAGTTGAGCAGTTCCCAAACGGATCGCGGAAAAATCCTCCAGGACACCAAAGCGCTTTTAGAGTTGATTCTTAGTCTGCCAATTCTCGATCGGCGTTACCCTGCCCCACTGGGAAAAACGTACCCTAAAGCTGTCCAATATATTGTTCACATGTTGCAAGAAAACGAGAATGCCTGGTACGCCTTGTTCAGCTGGCTCTTCACACACCGGTTGGGCAAAATCTCGCCTGGCGAGAATTTTGAAGGACGCTCTTTGCGCTGGTTTGAGGAATGGCGACTCTCCCACACCCTCAGGCAAACCTTTCAGCAATTGGCTCTACCTACTTCTGAAAGCAGAAAAATTCTTGTGGCCGCGAAGCTGTTGACCAAGAATCTTCATTGGCTGCAAAAACTCGGCGCTCTCCCACCGCGAACAATTCTTCAAACGTGGTTAGAGGATGAAGAAGTTCGCCAATTCCTGGGCGTTCACGAGTACAATGATATCTTATGGTTCAACAAGGAATCTTATGAAGAATTCCTGGGGTGGATGCTTCTCTCTGCCGCCTTCAGCTCCGTAAATGAAGGCTATATCAACGCC
>Ga0067045_1001823_pt1 | contig 15047 bp, 12 predicted proteins | sample TerdegcTABiofilm_FD_59184 | JGI IMG/M metagenome (GOLD analysis project Ga0067045, IMG submission 59184) | Combined Assembly of (Gp0054472, Gp0054536) Wastewater bioreactor microbial communities from Singapore -Terephthalate degrading...
AAACGAGTCGACGGAAAAGCTTAAGGCTTCATTTAGCATAGGATATGTTTTCTTGATATTATTAAGGTTGGAGTTGATTTTGCATACCATTAGCAGTTCGGGATGCTCCTGGTTGCTGTTAGCCATGCTATAATCACCACCCAACAACTAAAGGCTATTGTTATAAAAATAATTTGACGCTAAAAGAAAAATCCTCTAAATTTTGAGCATGAGGGTACAGGTGTGAGTGTGCTTCAATTCTAAATAATCCCTGAACATACTCGGGGAAAACTTCGATAGTTGCAGTATGGCCTTGCATAGGAATTGTCGCCGGATCGGAACTGCATTCACCTGGTTTGCCTTTAAGTATTTCGGGGTGCTGACAAATCTCTTCTTTATCGCACACGATAGTTCCCTCCTTTCCCTTGAATTATCGATTGTTCAGTTAAGCATTGAACTTCTGCAAAAAACAAAAAAATATTATTACACTTTCTTCGTACAGCAGGAACTGGTAGCATAAAAAAACCCTTCCATAAATGGAAAGGGCTAATAACAAGCGGTAATAAAAACGTTTTCCAGAGGAAGACGTAATAATTACTTACAGACCATAACGGCCCTGCTGCTTATTTCTCCTTTCCATAAGGGAGGCATGGCCGTTTCCCGCCATACCCTAGCGGCCCGCTTGCCATGAGATATATCCTTTAGGCAAAAAGGCTCGGAGAAATTTTCAATGTATTCTTTTCTTAGTTTTTCTTTGGAACAATTATAATCACAGAATAAATTGCATGTCAACCGACATTTTAATACTACCGAAGAGCCAGGTCACATAAGGCAAAAAAAGCGTGTGTCAGTAGACAGCCCACTTTTTTGTTTAGTTAAGTGAATCAGGGACGTGTTTTGCGGCGTCCCCCGATCGGTAGACAGATAAAACACATGATAGCTTGTTCTTTCATAGAATAGCTTAATATTTGCCACTCATATTTTAATTTTCCCCAGAAAGATTCCATCGGAGCACTATCCCAGCAGTTCCCTTTACGGGACATCTCGCCGATTAAGTAGGGTTTGATAATCGCGGGAGCAATACTGGCTGCCACGGTCAGAATGAATCAATACACCGCGCGGTGGCCTGACACGCTTGTATGTGCTCTCCAGTGCATTTATTACAAGCTCTTTGGTCATTCGTTCTCCCATAGATAAACCAACTATTTTTTGGCCACATAAATCCATTACGGCAGCCACATATAGCCAGCCTTCGTCTGTCCACAGGTAAGTTATATCGCTGACCATCTTTTGGTTGGGTTGAGTTGCTGTACCCGGTATTTACTGCGGTTAGCTCGATAAATTCAAACCTCTTTATTTCTGGTTCTTCACGAAGTATCTCATTTTCCTCGCGTAATTCCCTTATTTCTCGCTCAAGCTTCCTTACTTGATCGTCGTCTGGGCTTAATTTCCCGCTGCCAGGAAAAGGCAGTATGGGCTTTTCACGATACCTTTTCAACCACCCATGCAGGGTGTTCTCGTTTACACCTAAATCTGCCGCAACCTTGGCTACAGGACCACCAGTAGCTTCGACTCGTTTTACGGACTCCATTTTAAATTCTGCACTGTATTGCTTTGCCATCTTATTAACCCCTTTCTGCTATGAAAACTATTGTTCGGAAAAAGGCAACACCTAACTAGGGTATGCGAAGCTGATTTGGCAGCCTGGATCAGCGTGGTGCGCAGAGCGGGTTCCCCTTGGTGGTTTTGGCTTTCCTGCGCTTGCCGGCACTCTCGTTGTTCCCCGGAGAAAGCCCCGCCCATGAGGAGATATGTGACTTAGTGGGGAAGCGGGACATATCATTGCCAATGCAGGCCAGGACGACTTGGGCGCTTCTTACCCCGATACCGGTGATACCATCAAGAAGCGCGATCTCCTGCTCAAAAGGGCGCATCTGCCCCTCAACCTCTTTGTCAAGTTTGGCTATCTCCTGATCGAGAAAGTCAATGTGCTGCAATTGCGTGGAAAGCAACATCCGCTGGTGTCTGCCCACTAGTCCACGGAGGGCCTGCTCCAGCTGCTCATGTTTATTCTTGAGCCTCCCTCTGGACAGCGACGCCAGGAATTTAGGGTCATCGACGCCGGAAACGATGGCATCAAGTATAGAGCGTCCGGAAACTCCTGTGATGTCAGTAGCTACCGAGGCCAATTTGATGCCGGTGCCTTCAAGCACCTTTTGAATCCGGTTCACTTCCCGGGCGCGTTCGTCAACCAGGCTCTTGCGGTAGCCGACCAGTTCTTTCAGTTCCCTTTGTTCACGGTTCTGAACGAAACTGCCTCTAAGGAGACCGTGACGGAGCAGGTCGGCGATCCACTCGGCGTCCTTGACGTCGGTCTTGCGCCCGGGAACAGCCTTGATGTGCTGAGCGTTTACCACCAGGATCTCCTTCAGGTCGTATTGCTCTAAGATGTTGTAGATTGGCTTCCAGTAGACGCCGGTAGATTCCATAGCCACGTGGGTACAATCTTTAGCCTTGATCCAATCAGCTAAATCAAGCAGATCAGCTGTAAAAGTACCAAATGTTCTTAGCTCCTTTCCTTTAGGGGTGATGACGCAGGCTTGTGATGGTCTTCTTGTGGACATCCAGCCCACAGCAGTTCGAATAGAGGATCTCCATTTGTGTTGCACTCCTTTAGCGGTTTGTTATTGGGCTGGTGCAGTGACCTAAAATAAGGTATTCTGCTATGCGTGCTTCCCTGCGGGAGCAACAATCTGTGGTGCACCAGGTCGCTGAGGTCTGTCTGCCTACTACGGGCTCAAGGCACCAATGAAAAATCGACCTCGCTTCGCCAGCCGCTAAAGGATTAATTCGATAGACCCCATTTTCGTTCCTCTGATGGCGCCGCCGCAGGCGGCGTGGGGGTCTGCCCTGAAAATAAATCTTTACCATTTTATCCATCTGATGGTGAAGCGAAGCTTCATAGGCGTCTGACTACAATATACTTACTACAATATACTACGTGTTTCTACTGTCCATCAAAAGGGGTACGGGGCAAACTCCTAAGAATTAGCGCTTAATCCATTTTATTATTATCCTTTTTTCATCCTTTCTAGCGATTTTTTATCTAGTCGATTCCTTATTAAGAATTAGCGCTTAATCCATTTTATTATGATTCTTTTTTCATCCTTTCTAGCGATTTTTTTATCTGGCCGATTCCTTATAATTTATTTGAAAATAGCCATGCCCTATTCTGTTGGGCGCGGTTATTTATAGGCGCACCGGTATGGTATCAAGGAAATTTAAAATGGAGGAGGATGAAGTAATGGGAATGGAAGTTTTTAAGGACATCTATGAAAACCGGCACAAGTATCAAAAGGAGTGGAAGGAAAAGTCAGGTAGCAAGATGGTGGGGTACTTCTGTACTTACGCACCGGAAGAAATCATGTACGCCGCCGACATCATCCCCGTGCGTATTCTGGGCAGCCACGAGCCCCAGAACGTAACAGAGCCGCACATCTTCGGGATGTATTGCCCGTTCTGCCGCGACGTCCTGGCCCAAGGCCTTAAAGGGCGGTATGACTACCTCGACGGGATTATGATCGCCCAGTCCTGTCTGCATATCCGCCAGGCGTATACCAGTTGGGATCTGCACATACCGGTTGACTTCAGCTACTATCTGAACATGCCTCACAGGGTTACTAACCAGCATGCGAAGCCCTTCCTGCGTCAGGAACTGATCGAATTCAAAAACGCTATTGAAGCGTGGACCGGCAAGATAATCCTTCCGGCGGACATTGACAAAGGGATCGAAATATTGAACACCACCCGCCGTTTGCTGCGTGAAATTTGGGATCTCCGGAAAGCTGAAAACCCGCCGATTACCGGTCAGGAAGCGATTTACATGGTGTTGGCCTGCCAGTTCGGCGACAAGCGCGAAGTCAACAAGCTGCTTGAAGAAGCTCTTAACGAACTGAAGACCCGCAAGCTCGACCGCGAAACGGGCAACCGCCTGATGATTATCGGCAGCGAAGACGACGACATCGCTTTCATCAACATGGTGGAAACGGTTTGCGGCGCAACTTTCGTTATAGAAGATCACTGCACCGGCTCCCGTTATTTCTGGAACCAGGTAGAACCTCAAGAGGACAGGTACGCCGCTCTCGCCGCGCGTTATTGCGACCGCCCGCCGTGCCCCACCAAAGACTGGGTGCAGCCGCGTGACAGGCTGGTCTGGGCGCTCAACATGGCGAAAGAATGGGGCGTAGAAGGCGCCATCGTTGTTCAGCAAAAGTTCTGCGACCCGCATGAGTTGGATATTCCCGCATTCCGCAAGGCGTTTGAAGCAGCCGGGATTCCTACCCTGTTCCTTGAGTTTGACGTAACTGTTCCCCTTGGGCCGTTCCGCATCCGTGTAGACGCGTTCCTGGAAATGCTGAGGCAGGAAGACCTGTTCTAGATCTTAATTAATCGCAAACGGTTATTTAATTTTAAGAAACTTTTGATAAATGGAGGTATGGGCATGTCTAAAGGTCAATTATACCCAACTGAGCCACTAAAGAGCTGGGGTATGGCAAAGAAGGCAAGAGAAGAATTTTACCTGGACTATCGTGATTGCCACGCTAAAGGCGGCATTCGCTGGGCAGGCGGGGCCTGGGCGCTGGACGCTCTTACTTACGGCCTTGGTGACGATGTGTTTTCAATTACCAGTGAGCCGTACGGCGCTTCCTGCGCGTTTAATAAAGACATTGCGATGAAGTGCATGGAAACTGCCGAAAAGTACGGCTATGCGCGTGACCTGTGCGCGTATATGCGGATTTACTGGGGCTCCGTCCTGACCAAGGGCACCTATCCCTGGGGAGGCGACTATCCCATTCCGGACTTTATTTATCAGGACCACATCTGCTGCAGCCACGCCAAGTGGTATCAAGTAATTGTCGACCATGAGCCGCAAATCCCGATGACCTGCATCGACGTTGCGCCGGGCCCGTTTATGCCTGGTACCGACGTGCAAATAAAACCCCACCAGGTCAAGTATGTGGCCGACCAGATGCTCGAAGCGATTGAGTGGCTGGAGAAGACCACCGGCCGGAAATTCGACGATGAAAAGTTCATCGAAGCGGTCAAGACCGAGTGCATCAACACCTCGACGTGGGCGAATATCTGCGTCCTGAATAAAGCCGTTCCGGCTCCGCTTGATGAGAAAACCATGTACTCCCTGTACGTTCTCAACACCCTATGCAAAGCCAACAAGCGGATCACCCCCGTGTTAAAAGAAGTTTACGAAGAAACTAAAGACCGTGTGGCCCGCGGCATCGCCGCCGTACCGAATGAAAAAGCCAGGGTGATGTCCGATACCCAGCCGCCGTGGGGCTTCCTGAAAGTCTTCCGTTACCTGGAAAGGTACGGCGTGGTATCGATTGGCTCGCTTTACACATTCGGTCTGATGGGTATCTGGGAAGTTAAAGAAGACGGCACCTGGGGCGGCCGCACACTGCCGTGGGAAAAAGGCATTGAGATCAAGACCCGCGAACAGGCGGCTTATGTCAATGCCGACTGGAACCTGAGCAAGCCCGAATTCCAGCACTTCTATCATCCGAAGTATAAGACCAGAATGATGACCAGGATTGCCAAGGAGTGGAAGCTTGACGGTGTGATGCTCCACTACAACCGCGGCTGCGAAGGCTTGAGCCTGGGTATTGCTGAAAACCGCCTTGGCCTCTTGAAGGCTGGCGTTCCTGTAATGATCTTCGAGGGCAACATGGGTGACGAGCGTGAGTTCGACGAAGTCGCCACGATGGCCCGTATCGACGCTTTTATGGAGACCCTTGGCCTGAAGAAGGATTACTAGGGGTTGCTAGAGTGATAAGAAATTAAAATAGGCAGGAGGTAATGAAATGATTACGGCCGGAGTTGACGTAGGTAACAAGTTCACAAAGGTGGTTGTCGTAAAAGGCGGCAAGGTTGTGTCAAAAGCAATGACCGCTACAGGTTTTGACCCGGCGGGTGCAGCTAACGAAGCTTATGATAAGGCTGTCTCGGAAGCCGGCATTGCCAAGGGAGATGTGCAAAAAGTATTTGCCACAGGCGCCGGCGCTATTGAAGCTAAGTTCGCCAATGATACTGTAACCGTGGTCAGCGCGGATGCCAAGGGAGCGTATACGCTGTTTCCCGCGGCAAGGACTGTTATAGACGTGGGTGCTGAAGAAGGCCGGGCGATCAGGCTTAATGATCAAGGCAAAATTGCCGACTTCGCAGTCAACGAGAAGTGCGCGGCCGGCGCGGGTTCATTTACTGAATCGATGGCCAGGGCGCTGGAAGTTCCCCTCGAAGAAATGGGGCCGCTTGCGCTGAAATCAGACAAAACCATCCCGATGAACGCCCAATGCGTTGTATTTGCCGAGTCTGAAGTGGTGTCTCTCGTTCACGCCAAGACGAGCAAGGAAGACATCTCCAAGGCTGTGCACGATGCCATTTCGGGCCGGGTTGTTTCGATGGCCCGCCGCGTCGGTGTGGAAAAGGAACTGGTGATGATCGGTGGAGTCGGCAGAAATGTTGGCTTCGTTAAGTGTATGGAAAACGGCCTGGACGGAATGAAAGCAACTGTGCTGGATGATCCCGAGTATGTTTCTGCTATTGGAGCAGCCTTGCTCGCGGCTGAGTAACCTGTGCAGGTTGATTAGTTAATAATATTTTAACGAATGGGGGTAAACATTGTGGCAGAACAAAAAGAATATTGGCGTTGGACTGAATCCAGATGGACCAACCCCGATCTGGATTGGAAAAATGCGAAGATTATTACCGCGGGTGTTGACGTGGGTTCCGTCAGCTCGCAAGCTGTGATTATGTGTGACGGTCAGCTTTACGCGTATGCTAACATGCGTACCGGTTCGAACAGCCCGGACAGCGCCTGGAACGCTTTTAACTGGGCTATCGAAGGCACCGGCCTGACTGTTGATGATATTCATTACACCGTCGGTACCGGTTATGGCCGGGTTAACGTGCCGATGGCCAACAAGGCTGTCACCGAGATTGCCTGTCACGCCAGGGGCGCCAACTTCATGTACGGCCCGACAGTACGCACCGTCCTGGATATGGGCGGACAGGACTGCAAGGCCATCACTACAGATGATAAGGGTAAAGTGCAGTCGTTCTTGATGAACGACAAGTGCGCTGCCGGTACCGGCCGCGGCATGGAAGTTTTCGCCAACCTGCTATCGGTTTCCATTAATGAAGTTGGCGATATGTCCCTGAAAGTCGACGAGGATCCGCCACCTGTCAGCAGCACCTGCGTGGTTTTCGCCAAGGCTGAAGCGACCGGACTGCTCCGTGCCGGCTGGTCTACTGAAAAGGTGCTTGCCGCGTACTGCCTGGCGATGGCGCAACGGGTTGTATCGCTGCTTGAGCGGAACGGCGTTCAGCCTGATTTCGCAATTACAGGCGGTATCGCCAAGAACGCCGGCGTTGTTACCCGTCTGGAGAAGTTGTTGAACCTGAAAGCTCTAGCACCGAAATATGATACCCAACTCGCTGGCGCAGTGGGCGCTGCTCTGTTTGCCAAGGCATTGGTGGAAAAAGGTAAGAAGAAGTAATAATAACGTAGTTGTGAGGTGAAGCCAGGGTGATTGCCAATTACGGTTTTAAAGACGGCGGCGGCGAGTTCTACGTAAGCATCAATACGGATATATGTGCGGAATGCACTGACAAGCCTTGCGTAGCGGCTTGTCCGGAGTCGGTTTTAGCTATAATAGAAGACGATTATGATGATGAAGTAATTGAGGTAGTAAAAGAGCACCGGAAGAAGATCAAATATACCTGTGCCCCGTGCTTGCCGACCGACGGCAAGAGGGACGTGATGCCTTGTGTTACGTCATGTGGCAAAGGGGCCATTAAGCACTCCTGGTAGGCGGATAAACTTACAAGGTGGGAAAATAGGCAATGGATATGATTAAACTGACTATTGACAGTAATCCGGTGGAAGTTGAACCTGGAGTCACCCTGCTGGAGGCAGCCCGCGGGGCGGGGATTTATATCCCCGCCCTCTGCTCCCATCCTGATTTGCCTCCTGGTGGTGTTTGCGGGCTGTGTGTGGTGGAATTGGAAGGCAAGGATGAGTTGGTGCAGGCTTGCGAAGTTGAAGCAGAGGCAGGTATGGTTGTCCTTACCGGAACAAGTAAAGTTAAGGACTACCGGCAGGATAAGCTTGCGGCTATTATTGCCAATCACCCGCATAGTTGCCTGACATGCGCCCAGCAGGAAGGCTGCAGCAGGTCTCAGTGCTCCAGTGGTGTGGCGGTCGATGAACGTTGCTGTCCCAATCTTGGCAATTGCGAACTCCAGAGGATTGCTAACTACATTGGGATTAAACCTGATACCGGGCGATATCAATTTCTTGATTTGCCTGTTATTAATGATGAGCCTTTGATTGCCCGTGATTTAAACCTGTGTATCGGCTGTCAGCGTTGCTTGCGTGTTTGCCGTGACGTGCGCGGCGTGGATGCGCTGCAGTTGACTGAAATACAAGGCCGGACAGTCGTGGTACCCAAGGAAAAGACGTTGGCTGAGTCAGGGTGCCGTTTCTGTACCGCATGTGTTGAAGTATGCCCAACTGGTGCGCTGACCGACAAAGATATGATCGGTAAGGCTAATGAATCAACAATAGTGCCGTGCCGCAGCAGTTGTCCGGCAGGGATTGATGTGCCTGCGTATGTAAAGTATATCGCAGAAGAAAAGTTTGATGAAGCATTGGGTGTAATCCGTGAGAAAACACCGTTTCCGGCTACCCTGGGAAGGGTATGTTTCCACCCATGTGAGGAAAATTGCCGCAGGGGTAAAATTAATGAATCCGTCTCAATTTGTAAACTGAAGAGGTTTGTGGCAGATGAAGATTCCGGCTGGTGGCGCAAGCAGCTAAAAGCCGCCCTGCCGACTGGGAGAAGAGTGGCAATTATCGGGTCAGGGCCTGCCGGTTTGACGTGCGCGTATTATTTGGCCAGAATGGGCCATGATGTCACAGTATTTGAAGCGCTGCCTGTGGCAGGCGGGATGATGGCTGTTGGTATTCCGGATTACCGGTTGCCCAAAGATGTGTTGGCGAAGGAAATAAAAATAATCGAAGACATGGGTGTGGAGATAAAAACAAATACCCGCTTCGGTAAAGATATCACACTGCATGATCTAAAAGCAGTAGGTTATGACATTATATATGTTGCTATCGGCGCGCATGATGATCAGAAGCTGGGAATACCTGGAGAGGAATTGGATGGTGTAGTTTCAGGTATTGGTCTGCTCCGCGACGTGAAGTTGGGCAATGCGCAGATGCTGAACGGCAAGGTTGTGCTGGTTGTCGGCGGCGGCAATGTGGCCATGGACAGCGCGCGTACCGCGCTAAGGCTAGGCGCTCAGGAAGTCCATGTAGTCTACCGCCGCAGCAAAGAAGACATGCCGGCCTTAGAAGAGGAGATTTTGGAAGCAGAGAGCGAGGGAGTTATTTTTGACTTTCTGGCTGCGCCAGTGAAAGTATTGGGTGATAACGGCAAGATTACGGAATTGGAATGCCAGCGCATGGAATTAGGCGAAGTTGATTCCAGCGGGCGCAGGCGTCCTGTGCCTGTAGAAGGTTCCAATTTCGTTATGAAAGCTGACTTGTTGATTAGCGCAATCGGTCAGAAAGTGCAGACTGATTGTCTTAGTGAGTTGGGATTAGAGATTGAACGTGGTTTAATTGTTGTCGACAAGGAAAATACACTTGGCATATATGCCGGCGGTGACGCGGTAAGCGGTCCCAAGTCGGTGGTTGAAGCTATCGGCGCCGGCAGGAAAGCTGCAAAATACATTGATAAGGTGCTTGGTGGGGATGGCGAGGTTGAAGAAGAAATCGTTGAAAGAGAAAAACCCAGCTTATTTATCGGCAGTATGCCGGGATTTGCGGGGCTGAAGCGACCTGGCCATGCCAAACGACCGTGGAATTCAGCTAATAGAACTGCGCCGTGTCCGGCTGAAGAAGTGCCAATGGCGAAATTTGCTGAAGTCGAATTAAGCATGGCTGAAGATATGGCTGTCGGTGAGGCAAACAGGTGCCTGCGTTGCGATCTGCGGTTGTTATTTAATGAAGTGCCTGCGCCGCCGGACAGTTGGCTGGAATTTAATGAAGAAAATGTTGCTAAAGTGCCTAACACTGAAGGCGTCTATCAGTTGCTTAATGCCGATAAAATGGTCATTGCCATTGTAGGTACTGCAACGTTGAGGGAAACCCTGGAAGAGCAGCTTGAGTCTCCGGGTAACACATGCTACTTCGGATATGAAGAAGATCCGATGTATACATCGCGGCAGAGCCAGCTCCTGCAGATGTTCCTGCAAGAATACGGGCATTTACCTGAGGGAACTGGTGAAGATGACGATTTGTTCTAAAATTTAATGGCACAAAAGTTGACGCTAATTTAGATTTAGCGAAGACTTTTGTGCCATTAAATAGTATCGATCCATTCGCCCCCCGCCGTCTCTCCCAGCCGGATCCAGTTCGCTGCCTGGTAGCTGATCCCTCTGTATTTTACCGCATCCACAAAGGTTTCCAACAGTACCGGCCGGTAACCATAACGGGCGTGCCAGTCTAAGCGGATCCGTCTGGCTGCCAAGGACAACGCCTTACTGGCCAAGTTCCGTATGCGCACCCATGGAAATACTAAAAAACGGGTGTTGTTGACTATCAGATGTAGCCGCTGACTACGCTCCGCCCGGCTCCAGCCGATCCATTCATCTCTCTCCGCCAACGCCCACGCCCGAGGCTGCAAACAACATGCATCCTAACCGTTGCTCCTCTTTCTCTTCGCGTTACGATAAAGTACCGCTGATGGGCGCCAAACGGTCGCTTGTACCCTAGGTAATGGTAGCGCTCTACATACTCGTTCCACAGTCGGATACTTTCTTTGTCCCTTACCGGTTCTAATTCTATGGGAGCAAAATCCCCCACGCTCCCTGTGATTTCTGACCCCGCACCGGTTCTCGCTCCAAGGATAACCTTTTCTCCCGTGAACCGGCTGGTGTCTTTCTTTTCGGGTAACACAATCAGGCCGCGCGCTTCCAGTTTCTCTAATAATTGCAGGCAAGATGCTGTCTTGTACTGGCCGTTCGGCGTTACCCACCACAAATGTTCACAAATCTTCTTCGCCAATTCTTTTCGACTCAGTCGCGGAAACAGGCGAACCGTTTCTTCAATCTCTTGCAGTTTTTGTGCTGTAAATATACGCCCACTTATTAAGACTGTCGGACTCTCCGGCTCGTTGGTCATAGTGTGATCCTTCCTTATACTGGCCCACACTATTGTCTCATTTTTTAACTTAGATGTTCAGCCCTTTTTGCGATAAAATTTTTTTTGCTCATCCTTGATAACCCTTCTTAGATGGGTCTCCTTCTATTCCTATTCATGCGTCAGTACTGGGCTGGCGGTGTTATACTTGCTTTTGACTCATTGCTGCCATATAATTGTAGGGTTAAGGAGATTATATTCACGTATTTTGGGGGTTATATGAGCAGAAAATCGTGGGAACAGGGTCTGCGGCTATTGCCGTCGGTTGACAAAGTGCTCAGAGACGATAGGGTGGCTGAACTGCTGGCCGGTTATCCCAGGAGTGTGGTGGTCGAGGCCGTTCGCAACTCCCTGGCTGGTGAGCGCCGGCGGATCCTGGAAGGTACACCAGTTAAAGAAGAAATGGATGAAAACGGTTACCTGGACTTAATCGCGTTAAAAACAGTTGCAACCGTCCACCTGTCGGCGTGTTCTAATCTCCGGCCGGTAATCAACGCCACCGGCGTTATCCTGCACACAAACCTGGGACGGGCGCTGTTAAGTGAAAACGCCAGGCGCGCCGTTTACGAGATAGCCTCCAGTTACTCCAACCTGGAACTGGAACTGACTACCGGCCGGCGCGGGTCGCGTTATGCGCCACTGGAGCCTGTTTTAACTTCATTGACCGGGGCGGAAGCAGCCCTGGTGGTGAACAATAACGCCGCAGCCGTGCTTCTTGCGCTGAGCACTCTGGCCAAAGAGCGCGAGGTCGTTGTTTCCAGGGGGCAGTTAGTAGAGATCGGAGGTTCTTTCCGTATTCCGGAGGTTATGGCCCAGAGCGGCGCAAGGCTCGTAGAGGTCGGCACTACTAATAAAACCTACCCGGATGATTACCGGAAGGCGATTAACGAACATACAGCGCTTCTGCTTCATGTACATACCAGCAACTACCGGATCATTGGCTTTACCAGGGAAACCACGATTAAGGAATTGGTCGAGATCGGCCGCGCTTTTTCCCTGCCGGTTATGTCCGATCTCGGCAGTGGTTCTGTGGTTGATTTAAGCCGCTATGGTCTGCCCGGGGAGCCTACCGTACAGGAAATAGTGGCTGCGGGGCCGGATGTGATTACCTTCAGCGGAGATAAGTTGCTTGGCGGACCGCAGGCCGGCATTATTGTCGGCCGGCGCTATTATATTGATAAAATGAAGCGGAATCCCTTGCTCAGGGCGATCCGGGTCGATAAAATGACGGTCGCGGCATTGGGGGCTACCTTGCAGGAATACCTGGACGAGGAACGTGCTGTTGAAGTACTGCCTAATTTGCAGATGCTTACCGCTTCTGTAAGCATACTGGAAGAAAAGGCGGTAAGTTTAGCCGGACTTGTGAGGGATGCATTGGAAAATAAGGCGGAAGTTGAGGTTGGTAAGGGATTTTCAGCGGTGGGTGGCGGCGCCATGCCGGCTGCCGATCTGCCTACCGCGGTAGTGAAGATAAGTCCCCGCACAATTTCAGCCGGCGACATGCAGGCCGCCCTGATGCGGGGAGAGCCGGCGGTTATCAGCCGGGTACAGGGCGGCAGGCTGATCCTTGATGTCCGTACCGTGCGCGACAGTGAATTATCCGCGCTGGCCGCGGCAATAGGAAAGGTGATTTAAGGTATGAAACACCTTATCATCGGTACTGCCGGTCATGTTGACCATGGAAAGACAGCCCTGGTGAAAGCTATGACCGGTGTAGATACTGATCGTTTAAAAGAAGAAAAAGAGCGTGGTATCTCGATCGAGCTCGGCTTTACCGCTCTCAAGCTGCCGGGGGGGCGCAGGGCCGGTATCGTTGATGTGCCCGGACATGAGCGTTTTATCAAAAATATGCTGGCCGGGGCCGGTGGTTTTGACCTGGTACTGCTGGTAATTGCCGCTGATGAAGGAGTGATGCCCCAAACCCGTGAGCACCTGGATATCATCCAGTTGCTTCAGGTAAAAAAAGGGGTTGTTGTCCTGACTAAGGCCGACCTGGTGGATGAGGAATGGCTTGACCTGGTTAAAGAAGAAGTGCGGGATTTTTTGAAGGGTACTGTTTTAGAGGAAGCCCCTCTAGTAACGGTTTCGGCAGTGACCGGCCAAGGTATCGGCGACTTGCTTGAATTGCTGGACCGTGTGGCAGGGGAAACTCAGGCCAAAAACATGGCCGGCCCGCCCAGGCTGCCGGTGGACCGGGTATTTTCCGTCACGGGTTTCGGTACGGTGGTAACCGGAACGCTTGTAGCAGGTGAGCTTCGGATTGGTGATTCAGTGGTAGTGCAGCCGCAAGGACTGGCCGCACGGGTTCGCTCTCTTCAGTCACATGGAGAAAAGGTTGAAGTAGCCAAAGCAGGACAGCGGGTAGCGGTCAACCTGGCCGGCTTGGAGGTAGAACAGATCAGGCGTGGGAGCGTGATAGCCGGCGTGAACAGTCTTACCCCGTCATACCGGCTGGACGTACACATGTTATTGCTAAAAAGCGCTGCCAGGCCACTAAAAAACCGGGCGCGGGTACGTTTTTACCTTGGAGCCGGTGAAACTCTGGGCCGGGTTGTGTTATTAGATCGTGAGGAACTCGAACCGGGGGCGACGGCCTATGCTCAGATTGAGCTGGAAGAAAAGACGGCTGCAGCCAAGGGGGACCGGTTCGTGGTCCGGTCTTATTCACCAATGCAGACAATCGGCGGCGGGACTGTTATTGACCCGGCGCCGGGGCGCAAGCACAAGCGCTTTCGCAGCGAAGTCCTGAAGGCTCTGGAAACCCGTGAGAGAGGTACGCCGGCCGAGATTTTAAAACAATATTTGCAGGGCAATTCCAGGTTGCCTGATTTGGTGGACGTGGCAGCAGGGATAGGGCTACAAGTGTCTGAGACCGGAGAATTGGCCCAACAGCTTGCCCGGCAGGACAAGGTTAAGATAGTACCTGGTGACGGGAAAATTTACCTGATATTGACTGAAGTTTACCGGCGCTTGGCTGATGAGTTGCAGCAAATGCTGGAATCCTACCACCGCGAGTTTCCCCTGCGGGAAGGGTATCCCAAAGAAGAACTTCGTTCCCGGAAATTTCCCGCCTTGAATAATAAAGTTTTTCAATTTCTGCTTGCTGCCCTGGAAAAGGATCAACTGGTCCGCTGCACGGCTCAGGCCGTTGCCTGTCCATCTTTTATGTCAGGACCAAATGCAGAAATGGGTACAATGATTGAGAAGATCCGGAAGGAACTGATCGAAGCGTGTTTTCAGCCCCCGGCATGGACCGAACTGCCCGGTGTGGCAGGCTTGAGTGAGAATGAAAGCTTAGAACTGTTGCAGTACCTGTTAAGAACCGGCGAACTGATAAGAGTTGGCGAAAATTTTTATTTTCACAGGGAAACTCTCAAAGCGGCCCGCCGGCAAGTGGTTGGCTACCTGCAGCAAAAAGGTGAGATTTCGGTAGGTGAACTGCGTGATCTTTTGCAGACCACCCGCAAGTATGCCCTGCCCTTGCTTGAGTACTTCGACAAGGAAAGAATAACCCGCCGGGTCGGTGATAAACGGTTGCCCGGCAAGGCTTTAGTTAAAAATTTTGATTAAAACGATAGGAGAGGTATGGTAGCGTGAAAAATAACTCGGAATGAAGTAAAAAAGGGCACACTGAACTAAGGCCTTTGTATAGTTAAAAAAATAAGCCTTAGTTTAAGCCACAGAAATGTCAGCAGCTTTTATTAGACCATGGGAAATGAGAAACTTTGCTGCTTGTTTAATAGCTTTCTCCTTCTGCTTTTCCAGCATTTCTGTGGCATATCAA
>Ga0067045_1006488_pt1 | contig 15047 bp, 11 predicted proteins | sample TerdegcTABiofilm_FD_59184 | JGI IMG/M metagenome (GOLD analysis project Ga0067045, IMG submission 59184) | Combined Assembly of (Gp0054472, Gp0054536) Wastewater bioreactor microbial communities from Singapore -Terephthalate degrading...
CGTTTATGCGGTGCTGCTTCCACGTCGGCCACGCACGCAAGGGCGACAGGGGCCGCATGTCGGCTCGGTCGTGGTCAATGAAGTGGAGGCCGAGCGAGCTGTTGAGCGTCTCGGGCATGCGCATCTGAAGATGGCCGGTCATCCACGGCGCGCGTATCTCGAATCCGAGCAGGCCGTAGGTGGCAGTCTGGGGCGGCGCAATCGGCCGAACGTCCAGCCGTGTCGGCGGCTCGGGGGCCAGGACTGCGGCGAGCGTCAGGGCAGGCAAGCAGGAGAGCATGGGGTTACCTCCGCAGCGATTGTACCGCTCGTTACGTTCCGGGAGCACCTAACGAGCGAACCATAGCCCCTCCGGCTCCGATGCAAGCTTCGCAGGCAGCACAGGTAACCTGGGGCGCTCGGTGCATGCTACACTACCCTGCCGGTAACCTGCGGCGCTCGGCGCGTCCCGCTATCGGTCCCGGCATCGGTACAACCATCGGTTCGACTCCGAGCACGCTGGACAGGCGGACGGCCCACAGTCGCTCGGCGCCCTGCGAGGCGGCCTTCAGGCCAGCCTCCCGCGCTGTGCATCCGGTCGTCCGCCGTCTGGCACGATGTGGCGGCAAGGAGGTCTGCCATGCAGTCGCTCGTGTTCGATGCTCAGGTCCGCGCTCGCAGTCTGGGCAAGGTCGTCATCACCGAAGGCCATCAGGGCATCCTGCTCAAGAACGGCGCGTTCGTGCGGACCATCGGTCCGGGCAAGTTCCGCATCTGGCCCTTTACCGGCCTTACCATCCTGGTGGTAGACACACGCCTGACGTCGCTGCAGATGACCAACCAGAAGATGCTCACGTCGGACAATGTCGCCGTGACCCTCAGTCTCGTCGCGCAGTATCAGATCACCGACCCACGCAAGGCAATGCTGGAGATCGAGGACTGCCGGAATCAGCTCTATCTCGACGTGCAGCTCGCAGCGCGCAACGCGCTCGCCGCCATGGCGCTCGATCAGGTTCTGGCCGATCGTGGCGGCCTCGGCGAGGAGATCCTGCGCGCCGTAGGTCCGACGGCCGCGGCCTACGGCGTCACCGTCCACGCGGTGGGGATCAAGGATGTCATCTTCTCGCCGCACGTGCGCAACCTCCTGATGAAGGAGGTGGAGACGAAGCGGCTGGCGCAGGCGGCGCTCAACTCGGCGCGCGAAGAAGCGGCAGCGACGCGCTCGCTGCTCAACACGGCCCGACTCATCGAAGCCCATCCCGTTCTGCTGCGTTTGCGGGAGCTCGAGATCGCGCGGGCTGCGCTCCAGTCTGGCGGCAACTCGCTGGTGATGGGCGTCCCTGCCGGATCGCCCCTGCCGCTGTCGGCGGCTCATGGGTCCGAGGAGACGCCGACCATCGCTGACGAGGGCCTCGAGTAACAGGGCGGGCAGAGCCCGTGAAGGAGGGAAAGATGTCCAGGATTCTGGCTGCGGCTGCAGCCTGTGCAGCGGTATCGGCAACGACGCTGGGTGTTGCCATGCTCACGCGCGAACCCGCGCCGGAGCCGTGTACGCTCCGTGTTTCCGGGTCGGGGGCCGTGGCGGTACGGTTCGGGCGTCGGAGCTTCGCCACCATGGAGCCGGGCCTGTTCGAGGCAGTCTGGCAGGGCGCGACAATGGGCGGCGCAGGCACGGCTGACGACTCCGGCGTGTTGCGCGGCGTGATCCGGGCGCCGGGCGGAACCATCGTGGACTGCGAGACCCGCGTAGCGCAGCAGCAGAACGGAGCGAGGTTTGCCTACAGGCTGACGCCTCGCGGCCCCATCCGGCTAAACAGCCTGCACGTCTCCATGTCCGTGCCCGCATCGAATCTCGCTGGCGGCTCGTTCGTCGCCGACGGTCAGACCGGCGCATTCCCTGCGCAGTTCGCCGACGTGCACCTTCGATCACAACCCACGACGACGCTAACGCTTAGGTCGCCGTCGGGAGCGGAGCTCGCCCTCGCGTTCGATGAGGCGACGCCGGTGCTCCTCCAGGATGACCGTCAGTGGGGGCCGTCGTTCAGCGTGCGCATCGGTCCGCAGATGGATGCCAACGAGAGCTGGCCTGCGGGCCGCTCGCTTGAACTCGCGTTCACGCTCACTTCTCCGGGAGGTGTGAAGGTGGAACAGGACAGACCCGTCACCCTTGCGGCCGGGCCCGATTGGATCCCGCTCGACGTCGAGACCGAGATCGAGCCGGGATCGGCGCTCGATTTCAGCAATATCGTTTCGTGGCATGCTCCCGCGGGCAGTCTGGGCCGCGTACAGCCGTCCGGTGCGCACTTCGTGTTCGAGCGCCAGCCTGACAGGCCGGTGCGGTTCTATGGAGTCAATCTGTGCTTCAGCGCGCAGTACCTCACGCACGATCAGTCGGATCGGCTCGCCGATCGGCTTCGGCGCATGGGCTACAACGCCGTGCGGTTCCATCACTACGAAGGCGAGCTCGTGGACCGATCGGGGGGCAACAGCGTCACGCTGAACCCCCAGAAGCTCGACCAGCTCGACTACCTGTTTGCGGCGCTCAAGAAGCGGGGGATCTATATGACCACCGACCTGTTCGTCTCGCGGCAGGTCTTCGCGGCGGAGGTGTGGCCGGGCGAGAGCGGCGACGTGGGCATGGACGAGTTCAAGATGGCGGTGCCGGTCAACGAGCGCGCCTTCGCCAACTACCGAGCCTTTGCGACCGCGCTGCTAACCCATCGGAACCCCTATACCCAGACCCGGTGGGGAGAGGACCCTGCGCTGGCGTGGCTCAGCCTCATCAACGAAGGCAATCCGGGCAACTTCATCGGCGGTCTGAGCGCGCGCTGCAGGGCCGATTGGATCCGCGCATGGAAGGCGTGGCTCGACCGCAAGTATCCGTCGGCAGCGGCCCGTGCGGCTGCGCTCAAAGGCCAGAGCGACCCGGCGTCGCCGTTCCCGCCCACCGACCCGGGCGCCCGAGTCCTCTTCGATGTGTTTCTTGCCGAGAATCAGGCACAGCTCCAACAGAGGACGGCGGCATTCCTCAGGGAGATCAAGTGCCCCGCCCTGCTCACCAACCAGAATGCCTGGACCAATCCGGTCCAGATGCAGGCTGTCCGCGCCGGTTACGACTATGTGGATGACCACTTCTACGTGGACCATCCCGAGTTCGTGGAGCAGCCATGGCGACTGCCGTCGCGCTGCCCCAACACCAGCCCCGTGGCCGCCGGCGCTCCCGGAGGACGCGGATGCGCCGCGCTACGGCTGCTCGATCGGCCCTTCACGGTCAGCGAGTACAACTACTCCGGTCCCGGTCGATTCCGCGGCGTGGGCGGCATCCTCACCGGCGCGCTGGGCGCCATCCAGGACTGGGGGGTGATATGGCGCTTCGCGTGGGGACACAGCCGCGACTCGCTCTTCACGCCGGCGCCCATGGGCTACTTCGATGTCGTGACGGATCCGCTGAACCTGGCTGCCGAGAGGGCGTCGGTGTGCATGTTCCGGCGCGGCGACCTTGCCTCGGCAACGAACACGATCGCCATCGAGGCCACGCCGGCCGACGTGCTTCAGAAGCCCGAGTCCTCGCGGGGGGTCATACCGGGATGGAACGGGCTGGCATGGGTTGCCAGGATCGGTTACCTCCCGAAGGCAGGTCCCGCCCCGAAAGACAGCATCGTGCTCCCGCTCGGTTGGGCCGATCCTGCGCGCAAACAGGCCAGGGTGACCGATCCCTTTGCCGCCGACGCCGGCGACAAGCTCGTGGCCGAGATGCGGAAGCGCGGCTGGCTCAAGCCTGACAACCCGACCTCCCTGGAGGGACCGCGTTTCCAGTCGGCGAATGGCCAGCTCACGGTGGATGCCCCTGCCGATATGCTCACCATCAACACGCCGCGGACAGCAGGCGGCTATGCGCCCGAGGGCGCGACCATCACGACCGAAGCCGTCTCGGTGACGATCGAGAAGACCGACGCGACCGTCTGGGTGTCCAGCCTCGACACCCATCCCATCGCCTCCAGCAAACGCCTGCTCGTGACCCATCTCACCGACCTCCAGAACACCGGCATACGCTACGGAGACATGGACCGCCGCCTGCTCCTGGAATGGGGCGGTCTGCCGCATCTCGTGCTCAACGGCGCGGCGACGGTGACCATCCGCATGAAGGATGCCGACAGGGCGCGTGTATGGGCTCTGAGCATGGGGGGCAGGCGTCTCGCGCAGGTTCAGGCGACCGTCAAGGACGGCGCGCTGGTGATCCCGCTCAGGGTGGAAGCCAGCGGCAAGGCCCGCATGATCTACGAAGTGGAGGCGCCTTAGCGGATTCGGACCGAAACCGCCTGCCGGGCAGGGATCGCCACGGTCAAGACCGAATCTGCATGCGTCCATGCGACGGTCATGAAAGGAGGTTCGGAACCATGCTTCTCGAAGGCAAAGTCGTTCTCGTCACCGGCGGCGCGCGCGGCATCGGCGCTTGCATCAGCCGGATGCTGGCGCGCCACGGCGCGACGGTCGCCATCAACTACACGTCCAGCGCCCAGCGGGCCGCCACGCTGGCGCAGGAGCTGGGCAACGCGGCGCCCTACTGCGCGGACGTGCGGGATGCGGGAGAGGTCGCCAACATGGTGGCCGCGATCGTCGGCCACTTCGGCCGCCTCGACGGCATCGTGAACAACGCCATCTCCGGCAGTCAGCCCGGCACGGTCGCCGACTCGCCCATGGACGACTTCACGAACATGTTCGATTACGGCTGCCGAGCGGTCCTCAACACCGTGCGCGCCGCCCTGCCCCACATGAAGGCGCAGGGCGGAGGCCGAATCGTCAACATCGTCACGGAGCTGTGGAACATGGCGCCGGCAGGCTGGGCGCCCTACATGGCCGGCAAGGGAGCCATGGTGGGCATCTCCCGCAGCATGGCCTGCGAGCTCGGACCGTTCGGCATCACGGTGAACATGGTCGCGCCGGGCTGGATGGCCGACGAGAAGGTAGACACTTCGTCGGACGGTTCCATCAACTTCGGCAAGAGCCTGCCCCTTCGGCGTCACGGCAGCGCCGATGAGATTGGCAACGCCTGCGTCTTCTTCATGAGCGATCTGGCCGGCTACGTTACGGGAGCCTACCTGCCGGTCACCGGCGGGCGGGTCACCCAGATGGGAGCGTGAACTATGGCACGGCGACTGGGCATCGGCGTCGTCGGGGCGGGCAGCATCGGCATCCGCGGCGCGCTCGAGCATCTGTGCCTCAGCGATGTGCAGGACCGGCTCTTCCTCGCTGCCGTCTGCGATCCGGCGCCGGGACGGGCACAGGCGGCCGCTGACCGCTACGGCGTCCTCCGCGCCTATGAGCGCTACGAGGACCTGCTGGCCGATGACAGGGTGGATGCCGTAACGATCTGTTCGCCGATCGGCATCCACTACGAGCAGGGGCTGGCAGCCATCCGTGCGGGCAAGCATATCCACTTCAACAAGACGATGACAACCACGACGGCCGAGGCCACCCACCTGATCGAGGAGGCCGCCGCGCATCATGTGCGGCTCGTGGCTTCGCCCGGGCAGATGCTGCGTCCGGTGAACCGGTACATCCGCAAGCTGATCCTCGATGGCGGGATCGGTCAGATCTCGTGGGCAGCGACGGGTGCGGCCTTCGGCGCCTATCATGAGCACGAATCCGTGCGCCAGGGCGACGATCCGCTGTCCAATGTCAACCCGGCGTGGTACTGGCGCAAGCCAGGCGGGGGACCGATGTACGACATGACGGTCTATGGCCTCCACGCCCTGACCGGCGTCCTGGGTCCGGCGAAGCGCGTGACCGGCTTCTCAGGCGTGGCCATCAAGGAACGACGGTATCGCGGAGAGTCCTACGCCTGTGACGCCGATGACAACACGATGCTGCTCCTGGACTTTGGCGACGAGCTCTATGCGTTCGTTCACGGCACGTTCGCCGGCATGGTCACCCAGTTCGGCTCGCCGGCCTACTTCGGCGCCAAGGGCGTCATCCAGGGGAGCACGCTCAACGGCCAACCGATCCAGTACCCGGGCAGGGAGATAGCCGACTCGTCGCGCTACGGCGATACGGCGCTGCTGCCGCACGTCGTAGGACCACACCGTGAGATGGAGGAGGCCCACGTCTTCGAGGACACCATGCAACTCGTGGACTGGGCGCTCGACGGCACGCCATCCATCGCCACCGCCGAGCACGCCCGGCACGTCATCGAGATCATCGAGGCCGGCTACCGAGCCGCCGAGACCGGCGAGACGCAGGAGCTGACAACGACGTTCGAGACGTTGGCCGTCTGATCAGGTCACATGAAGTCCAGTCCGTACAGCTTCACCTGATCCATCCGGAAGCGGAGGATGACGCCTGCGTCGGTGGGCAGTCTGTCGCCGTCCTTCCATGTCACCGGATGGCGAAACCTGTCGCCCAGGATGGGNACGGCGTCGGCGAACGCTCGGCCCGGCAGCGGCTTGCCGGTCATGNCNGCNGCNTCGATCAGCAACGAGCCGCCTCGTTTGGTCACCGCGTTGACAAGGAGCCGCGANTTCGGCGGGATGATACCAACGGTAGCGAACTCGCCCGACTGCTCGGCTTCCAGCGCGACGATGCGCCCTTTCGGCCACACTGCGAGGCCGGGAGCATAGCGGTACTGGCCGCGCGGATACTTGTGGGGCACGTCATAGCCGGTGTAGGGAAGGGCGAAGTCGCCGTTAGGGAGCTCCACCAGATCGGGCTGCGCAAACACGCATCCCCCATCCCACTCACCGAACGGAGCCGTGTCCAGAACGCTGCTGCCAGGAACGAACTGCCACACACGCCCGTCGTGGCTTGAGGCGAGCACGACGGTGGTCGTGTCGTCGTACGTGTGCCACACGGCGGGGAACATGAGATGCTGGTCGGGAGCTTGCGGGATGCAGGTCCTGCAGTTGGTGTAGAGCACATCATCGGCGCGCAGGTCAGGCCCCGGCACGACGATCACGTCGCTGACAGGGAAGGCCGCGAAGTCGGAGCTCTCGGTGCGCCCGATCGAGCGCCGGCCCGGTCCTCCGGCATCGCCTCCCCACCAGACGATGTTCTCGCCCTGCGCGCGGGGCGATCGCGGCCCGATCATGTAGCTGCGGGTGTAGATCACGTACTTGCCAAGCCGCACATCGCGGTAGGCCACGATCTGCGTGTCGCTGTGTTCGAGGCAGAGCGGCTCGGGCAGCGTGCGCCAGCGTATGCCGTCGGGGCTGACGTGACCGCGGAGTGCATAGACATGCCCTACATCCTTGCGATAGGCGCGCGGCTGCCATCGGCCCGGATGCCTGGCTCTGAACGCGGCATACTGCTCAACGTTGATGTCGCCGAGCGTCACCGACTTGTAGCGCTCCTGATCGGGCGCGGAAGGATCCACGAAGACCGCGCCGACACCGGCATCCAGCAGGTTGGTTTCGCGCGAGCCCTCGTGTTCTTTGACGCCGAGCTTGGGACGCGTCCATGCGACACCGTCGGCGCTCTCCCAGACACAGGGACCCGCCGGGCAGCCGCCCCACGCTCGGAGTCTGCCGCCGTCCATGAGCACGCAGCCGAACGCAAGCCCTCTTCCGCCCTGCTCCCACGGCCTTTCAGGCGCGATGACCGGTCCGCGACGCCGGGCCGATTCGGCGCGGAGCCTGATGCCGTGAGGGTGGTCCACGCGTCTCATGGTCGCCCCGAACGGTCCCTCGGAGCCGGCCACCGTCACGTTGCGCCCCTGAGCGTCGTACCAGCCGAAGCTGCCCGGGCGCACATAGAACCAGTTGGTGAACACCATGCGCGTTCCCAACAGGTCGTAGGGCTCGCCCGTATCCACGGGCGGCGGATCGGCTTGCCGCTCGAGGTCGAAGACGTCCGACGATTCCGATGCCGCTCCTCCTGCGAACGCTGCGGCCATCCCGATGAACTCCTTGCGGCTCATGTCCATTGCGGGCCTCCATCCCGGCGCCGACGGTCAACGAATCGGCTCAGATGTCTGCGTATTTGGCCGTCACGCCGCATCTTCCTTCCTGTCCGTCGGCGCGGTGGTATCATAGATATGCATGCGGTCGTCGTCCCCGCGTGCGTATGAGGCTATTCGAGTGTGCGTCGCATCCGGCGCCGCTGTCGCGTCGGCACAGGGAGCGGCGCGGGCAGGCGTCCTGACATCCGCGTCGAAACCGGGCCGCAATCAGGCCATTGATGTCCTGCGTGGGCTGTGCATCGTCATGATGATCACCGCGCACGTGGGGACCTCCACGCTCATCAACCAGTCCGCGCACTTTCTCCGATTCGTCAGCGGGGCAGAGGGATTCGTGTTCCTTGCGGGACTGGTCATGGGCTTCGTGTACCGGCGCAAGATGCAGACGGGCAAGGTCTTCGACGCATACAAGGCGATCTGGCGACGCATGCTCACGATCTGGCTGGTGCACTGCGGCGTAGTTCTCATGGCCGTCGCCGGCAACGGCGCGTTCTACAACCACGCGCAGATACCGCGCTTCTCAACCCACGCTCCGGGCGAGTTCGTGTATCTTCTCGTGAGCCTGAAACTGCAGCCGGGTCACGCCCTCAATGTGCTCCCGCTGTATGTGTTCTTGCTCGGCTTCGCTCCCATGGTCTTCGAGCTCATGCGGCGGCGGCTGACCTGGCTTGTCGTGGCTGCGTCGGTCGGGCTGCTCGTCTACACGCAGTACGATCCCGGCGTGGGCAGTTGGGCGCATGGCTCATCGGGCGACGCGTTTCCGCCGCTCGCGTGGCAGGGGCTCTTCGTCCCTGGCCTCTGTATCGGCTATCACTACGGCTTCATCCGCGATCGCATCATCGCCCCCCGGCGCACTGCGCTCCTCTGGACGCTGTCGCTCCTGCTCGTCGCAACGGTCGTCGTAGTCTGGGTACACACGCCTGCCTTCGCGTTCTATGACCATGCACGGTGGGATGCACTCCTCTGGAACCGACATCCCCTCAGGCTCGGCAGGGTGGCTTACTTCTTCGTGGCCATCGCCGCCCTGTATATGCTCGTGCAGGTCGCCCTGGCTCGCGTGGGCATGCTCCGACCATCACTGGAGGCGCTGGCGCTGCTGGGAAGGAACAGCCTCTACTCGTTCCTCGTTCACATCGCCTTCAGCATTCCCATCACGGGGAGCGCACTGCTAACCGGCAACCCGATCGTCGCTGAGGCGGTGACTGCCGGCGTGCTGGCATCCGTCTACCTCATGGCCCGCTATCAGGTCGGACGCCCCTGGGTGCCCAACTGAAGGGTGACGGCCTACCGATGCGGCGATGAGTCTGTCTGCCTGAGGGCGCGCCACTCCTCCTGAACGGCTTCGGCGCGCGTCCGGCCGGAGCCAGCGGGGTCCGGCTGATCTGGCCTGAACGCCACATCGGGATCATTGTCGAACCGCCCTAGCATGGCCAGCTCCTGAGCTGCGCGCCACACCGCATGGCTGTGGGGAAGATCGCCCCACCAGAAGAGCGGTACCCCCTGATCGAGCAGACTCCGCTGAAAACCCCACCGGAGTCGAGGATCGGACCATACACTGCAGGGCTCGACGCCTCGGGCGATGCAGAAGGCAGCGAGAGACCCGGCCGACTCGCCGATGTTCCATTCGACGGGATGCAGGCGGAAGGCGCCGCTAGCGAGGTGCGTGACGCCTATGTTCTTGCAGGCCGCCAGCAGATTGCGCATCCTCACGGGGATGAGGGCGCCGAGAGGAATCTGGTAGGGCCTGGTTTCCATGAAGCGACCGGGCTCGTCGGTTCCACCCTCGTGGATATCGAGCCAGTAATGCCCGATGCCGACGGAGTCCGGCATGAAGGCCGCCCGCGCGCCCATCTGGCGCTCGTTGCCCTGACCATCCCGCACCACGATGTCCTGCTCCCGTACCGTGTGGAGTGCAACCAGTCGGCGCGACTCCCGAATGTAGGGCATTGGCGCTATGCCGTCGGCGGTTTCGAACCAGTCGGCCCGCAGGCACAGCTCCGGATATCCGCACCGTCCGGGCTCATCTTCGCGCGGGCACTCGGTCTGCAGCCACCGCACGTACCCCAGAGAGGCGAGGCGTCCGTCTCGCAGGATTCGTGCGGCGGCGCGCGCATTGCGGGCGGGCAGCGTGCCGCCGCGGAAGTCGTTCGAGCCCGTGTTGATCATGGCGACGTCGCACGGGAGGGCGGGATCGTCGAAGTTGCTCGCCGCGATCACGCGNCGATAGTCCCACCAGCCATATTCCCCGAACATNCGCGTCATGGCNCCGTCGAGCACATGATAGCGCTGCATCGCCTTGAACTCGGCATAGCGAGGAGGCTCNGCGATGGTATGATCCTCGCCCCGGGGCCTGAGCTCGAGAGCGAACGGGAACGTGAAGGGCTGGACCCAATCCGGACGAGGCTCAGGCGGTGCGTCCGGCTCGCCGGTCTCGTCCATCCCTTCTGCGCCGAGCCGATGTTCGGCGCCCGTGATGGGCAACAGATCGCCGAGGTCGGTCGCATCCAGCACCAACCGAGGCTCGAAAACCATGACGGCTCCCTCGGCGCTGCGCGTCGTGATCGTTTCGACGCGATCATCGGATATCCGGGCGCCGATTACGGCTGTGCGGCTCAGCGCCGTCACGTTCGGCACGGTCGCCAGCATGTCGCGCAGGATGCTCTGGGCGACCAGGGGCTCGACAGAGATTCGGCTGACCCAGCAGGAACCCGGGTTGAGATGGGGCTGCGCCAGCGCCGCCTCGGAGAGGCGATAGCGGTTGCGGTAGTGGTCGCGGATGGCGGCACGGACTGCCGCATAGCTCGCAGTGCAGCCCCCCAGCTCGACCCACGCGTTCTCATCCGGCGTGCACACGCCCTGGGCCGTAAGCTGACCGCCGATCCACTCGCCCTCATGGACGAGAAGCGTCCGCGCGCCTGCACGACCCGCCGCAAGCGCCGCCGCGACTCCGCCCAGGCTCGCGCCGACAATCAGCACGTCCGGGCGCACGATCACTCGCACGACTCCGTTAGCCGCATCACCCGCATAACCGCCTCGATATGGTGCAGGTTGTTGAGCAGCGGCTCCGTGTAGCGGATGGCCCCGAACTCGGCCTCGCCGACATGGTGCTGGCTGCCGACGTGGTTGTTCCAGTCCACCCCTTCGGTCAGGAATCCGAGCGAACCGTAGTGATGCTTCGCAATGGCGCGCAGAATGGTCACGGCCCAGCACAGAAAGTTCCTGTCCCGCGTGTCTTCAAACGCCTCGATGTAGGCGAGGGCGGCCTCTGCGTTTTCCCACAGGTAGGCGGTATCCCAGGAATCCTCCATGTAGAGCAGGCCGGTGGTCGCGACGCCGTTGCGGTCTTCGGTCATCTTGAAGCGATCGAGGCCGGCTAGCGCCGCCTCGTAGGCGAAGGCCCGATAGCGTTCGTCTCCCAGGGTTCGCGCAGCTCGCAGGCAGGTGCGGAAGGCAACCGCTCGCGCCACGTTCTCGTCGTCGTCGTAGGTGTCGTGGTTCACGCTGCCGAATATGCCCCGGGCCACAGCCGTGTTCAGTCGCTGCCGCGCATGCTCAAGGTCTGCAGGCAAGTTGCGATCGTTGAGCTCCAACAGCAGCCACGGGATGTGATAGCCATCGCCGCTGGACGAGAACTGCGGGTCGGGACCCCCTTCGGCGCTCCGCTCATACGGAACGCCCGATGGGGTGCAGCGGCGCGGATACCAGCCGTCAACCTCCGTGACCGTGCCGATGATCCAGCGAGCGGCGTTGGCGGCGCAGGCATGGAGCCGCTCCCGGCGGGGATCGCCGTCCGCCAGCAGATCGGCCATCCAGAGAGCCTGCAGCCCGACTCTGGCCATGAAGCCCGGGCACAGCCACTCGCTGTTCTGCTTGAAGTTTAGGCAGCGCTCGTTGGACACGACATGCCGATAGCCCCAGATGAGGCCGTTGGATTCGAGGAACCCGTCGTCGAGCACATGATCCAGGAGGCCCAGCGCGACATGCTGGAGCAGGTGGCAGTGGTCGAAAGCGCTCCAGGCATAGAGGAGGTAGGCTCCGCCCAGCGCGTTGGCCGCCCAACCAGGACCTTCGAGCGGCCCGAAGTCGTGCCAGGGCTGGGGCCGCGCTTCGGGATCCACAAACGTGCTGATCGCCCGCCACCGGCCGCCTTCGATGGGCTCGAGGCAACGATGCGCAAAGCGCACCGAGTCGCGAGCGCTGTCGCGAAGGCCGTAGTCCGGATTCTCCGGGAGCGCGAAAGTACCGCTCATGGGCCACTCCTTGACGGGCACGGCGCTGCCTTGTGACCGCGTCCTGATCGGATTATGACATACCCGGCTGCCGCGAGCACGAGTTCCATGGCGTCGCCGACCGGTCGGGTACGATATGCCATCCAGCCGGTCTGTTCGGCTAACCGAGGCGATTCATGGCCAATATCTCCGCCTTTCGCGGCATCCATTACAACCTGGACCTGATCTCCAACCTGAGCAGTGTCGTGTCGCCGCCCTATGATGTGATCTCGCCGGAAGAACGCGATCGGCTGTACGCCCGCGATCCTCACAACGTTGTCAGGATCATCCTTCAGCGACTGGCGGCAGGCGAGAGTCCATCGGACGGTCATGCTCGGGCCGGCGAAGTCTGGGGCGTCTGGCGGCGATCGGGCATCCTCGTCGAAGACGCCAAGCCGGCCCTCTACGTCTACCGTCAGTCGTTCACATCGCCCCTATCAGGCGCGACGACCTCGCGGACCGCGTTCCTGTGTGCCCTGAAGCTGGCGCCTTATGAGGACGGCGTGGTCCTGCCCCATGAGCACACGAAGGCTGCGGCCAAGGCCGATCGGCTGGGTCTCATGCGAGCGACGGCGGCCAACGTGGAGCCGATTATGGGCCTCTATGAGGACCCCGGACAGAGGATCATCGGCGCATTGACCGGGGCGACGGGGGGCACGCCTCCCATGCTCCGAGCCGACGTGGACGGCGACGTCCATGAGGTCTGGGCGGTTACGGAGCCCCACGTGCTGGAGAAGGTGCGGGCGGAGATGGCGGCGCGGCGCATCTGGATTGCCGACGGCCACCACCGCTACGAGACGGCGCTCAACTACAGCCGGGAGTATCCGGCCGCCGATCGAATCATGATCGCCCTCATACCCTTTGAGGACCCCGGACTGGTCGTTCTCCCGACGCATCGGATTGTGCGAGGGCTGACCGACGAGGACGTGGACGACCTGCTGGGCGAGATGGCGCGACGATTCGAGATGGCCGAGGTTCGCGACGCTTCGGACATCGAATCCATGGTATCGGGCATGCGCAGCGCCGAGGGATCGTTCGTGGTCGCCAGCCGAGGAGGCTTCTGGCGCGCCCGACTCCGCGACGACAGCGACCTTCGAGAGGCCGCTCGGGATAGGAGCGATGCCTGGCGTTCCCTCGACGTGTCCATCCTGCAGACGCTGGTTCTGGATCCCCTGATGGAAGGATCTGCGACGGAGGTCGGATACACAAGGCACGCCGACGAGGCGGTCGCGCAGGTTCAGGCCGGCGAAGCGCCCGTCGCGTTCCTTGTTGGCTTCCCGACGGCTGACGATCTTCGGCGAGTGACCTCGGCAGGAGACCGAATGCCGCCGAAGTCCACCTATTTCGAGCCGAAGCTCTGGAGCGGCCTGCTCATGCGCCGGCTCGACGAGCAGTGAAAGCCTGAAGCCGATGCGACGCCCGGATGAACCTTCGGCCTGCGAATACTGCGGCGCACTTGTCTTTCCCGACATGAAGCGCTGCACCCAGTGCGGCCGGTTCCCGGTCAAGCTTCACCAGTGTCCGAAATGCCGGACCATCGCGGCCCGCGACGACGAGTACTGCCCCCGATGCGGCCGCATGTTCGAGCCTGACGGCGACTATCTCTAGGCCGCCTCAGAGCCCCTCGAGACCGCCGGAACGCGTCGCGGCTCCTCGCACACCCTGAAGCGCCGCCATGAGGAGCTCGCGCACGCCAAGGGCGGCGGCGCTCATGAAGACGATGTGCAGCACGAGCGAGAGGCAGCTCCAGAGCACGCACGTTCGCCCGAGCTGCTGCTTGCGATCATCATCCAGCATCATGAAGACGAGTCCGACCGGCAGACCGAAGTAGGGGAACAGCAGGCCCAGCCAGACCGCGGCACGGTCCGATGTCGCCGTGGACCCGGGCGCCGACCTGGCGGCATACGTCTGCGCCGGCGCCGGCGCGACGGAGCCGGGAGCCGTCGGTGCATGCTGGGCTGCGCCGGTCAGGGGCGCGCTGCACTTCCAGCAGACTGTGACCGTGTCGAAGTTGTTGGCGCCGCATCGTGGGCAAGCGATGCGGCCTGATCGCTGGCTCATCCCGTGCCTCGCACCAGCAGCAACATCATCAGCAGCGATGCCAGCAGGAGCTGTTCATCGGATTCCGTGACGTCGGCGAGGCGCTGGACCTCAAAGTGCCGCTCGAGAAACGACGGCTTCTTGACGAGATGCAGCGTGGGCGCTCCTCGAAAGGTCACCGTGTAGGCCGGGTTGATGAACATGGCCGCGATCCATCCCACGAGGGGCAGCTCGCCCACCACGCCGTCAACGACCTTCACCCACGGGTTATCCTCCACTATGCTGCCGATCTCCTGACCAGCGGAGTCGAGGATCGCGAACGAGCGACGCCAGAGAGAGCGAATGCCCTGCCCCCGCACTGCCCCGACTACCTGATCGGACCGATCTCGGATCGTGTAGGTTGCGGAGACGTCAATGATCCGGTCGGCCTTGATTCGGAGCAGCTCGAAGCGCTGCTGCTCATCCGAGTAGACGGTGACATCCTCGCGCAGCTTGAAGGCTTTCTGACGGACATACATGATCAGCCGACCCGTCGAGTCGGCGACGCGCACCTGCGGGCTGATCGCGATCATCTTGAAGGACAGGCTCAACGGATAGCTGTGCATGGGGCGAGGGTCCCTCCCGGGTTTCTGGCCTACACGGGGCCTATTCGCCTCGTATCGCCATAGCTCCTTCGCGGGTCGGCCCCATTGCGCCCCTACGAATCGAAACGGCCCCGGCGGTATGGTCGTCGGGGCCGTGCGGGTTGGTATGGATCCTGGCAGCGTCCTATCTTCCCAGGGGCTTGTGCCCCAAGTATTGTCGGCTCT
>Ga0067045_1003842_pt1 | contig 15039 bp, 11 predicted proteins | sample TerdegcTABiofilm_FD_59184 | JGI IMG/M metagenome (GOLD analysis project Ga0067045, IMG submission 59184) | Combined Assembly of (Gp0054472, Gp0054536) Wastewater bioreactor microbial communities from Singapore -Terephthalate degrading...
TGCCTGGTGATACGAGCGACGGATAGAAGAACAGGGCGCGGTTGCTCGTGACTGAGATCCGGCGGCAACCTGAAGTTGAACGTACGTGCGAGTATTGCTTGGGGGCACTATTGCGTTGACCTGGAGTGTTGCTCTCGCCCGTCATTGTACCCTCTATCGCAGCCATCTGCACCGGATTTCACAGATTACTCAGGCTGCCTCGATGATCTCGACGTTGGCCCGGGGCACCACAACGTCGCGGCCATCTTCGAGGCGTGCATGCAGGACACGCACGCGAGTCTCGGAGTCCACCTGCTGCAGCTCGGGCGGCAGCGCCGTAACCACTCCCAGCTCGCCGAAATAGGGCTCTCGGATCACGCGTATGTGGGTGCCTTCGAGAAGCTGGCCGGACTCCGGCGCGTCAACGCGGATGGCTTCGTCGGTTTCGGAAGGGGCGATGACCTCGGGACGGATCACGCCGGCGCGAATCTGTGTGGCCCCGTTGACGGATGCGGAGGCGCCACCGAGCGACCGCAGCAGATCGAACGTGCGGCCAGCCATGCGGATCGTCCCGAACCCCTCGGTGACGACGATTGTGAACGGCACGGGCTCGTGCCCTGTGATCGCGACGCCGATGTCGAACGAAGGATCCTTCAGCGTCTCGCGCAGATACTCGATAAGATCACGATCCACGATGCCGCCGACGACGATGGCGGCAGCGCCGACCTCGGCTGCTTTGCGCAAGGCTCGCGCGGTCACGTTGGAACCGCCGACGACGATGCAGCCTGCATGCTCGGCGGTGATGACTGTGTCGGTGAGCACAGCGTCGGGCGAATCGACCGCTACCGCGATGCGGCCCTGACGCTCGCCGCCGACGCCGAAGATGCCCTGAACGAGCGCTCCCCGGCATTGCACGACAACTCCCTCCTCCGGGATCACCTCCTTGACGGTGCCTCTGATGTAGGCATCCTTCTCGACGGGCGTCGGCGGCATGCGAATGCCAAGGTGACCCGTCTGTTCGGAGAGCATCTCGATCTTGCCGGCAACCGGCGATCGAAACTCGCTCTTAAACCATCCGAACAGCCCTTTGGTCTGGGCAAGCAGCGTGCCCTTCTCCACGGTGTCTCCCACCGAGACCTTCAAAGCGGCCTTGACTTCGGCGGGTTCCACGCCCATCTGCTCGGCGAGCTTCACGGTCTGCATCGGCCCGGGGAGTTCCGTGCGGGCAACGATCGTGTCGGGCTCAACGCGATCGCCGACCTTCACAAGAACCGTGCCCTTGAGGGGCAGACGGCGCGTCTTCTCGATCACCGTGCTGGAGCTAACTTTCAGCCCCGGAGTATATGCAGTTCCCACCTTCGTGTGTCCTCGATACTTAAGTTGGCAGGCGTGTCACGTCAGAACCGTCGGCCCGCCGAGCTCTGCAGGGCTTCCCGACTGCGGAACCATGCACGCCCGTTGCCGAAGATGATGGAGCCGGTGGCTTCGGGCATATTGTGCGGCAACGTCATGTTGGCGGCGACCGCATCCCAGTCAGGCAAAGGCGCATGGGCGTTCTCTGCTGAGCCGTGCTTCTCGATCACCAATGCCGCTCGGTCCAGGCGACGCAGTTGGCGCCTTCGCGCCGTGCTCTCCGGGTCGTCGCGGCGCACGCTCAGGCTCAGGCCGGCCATGGTCTCGTTATAGAGGTAGCTGGATGGAGCGCTCGAATGGTCTTTGGGGCACTTGAGATAGCGATCCGGATCTACTGCAGCCATACGACCGCGAACGGCGTCGAGCCAGACGTCAGCCAGAGGGAATGTGTCGTCCCACTCCTGAGCGTAGATTCCCAGCGCCTGGGCCATCTTGCGCACGTTGGTCTGACATGTCTGAAAGTCGCGGACTTCAACGAGCCGCACGAAGAGCGGTCGGAGCGCTATGGCCAGCAGGCCGATGATGACCAGTATCACCGCGGTCTGCAGCCGTACACGCTCGCGATTGCCGAGACGCAGCGTTGCGCGACCCGAGGGCTTGGGCGCCGGGTCGCTCAACGCTCATCGCTCCGACCGAACTCCATGACTACGGGCAGTAAGAGGCTCATGCGCTACCTGTTGTTCACCGTCAGTCCGGGCCAGTTGTCTGTCCGGAACGGACCGGCCGGCAGCCCTGCGGCGTTGTAGAGGTTGCAGTTCGGGTTGTCGGCCCATCCATAGCGAACGGCAACAGGGTTCTCCACGGCATCGCAGGAAACGACGACCGTCGAGCCGACGATCTTGGCCTGAGCCCAGTGGAACTTGCGATCGGCGCCTGCCACAGCGAACCCTGCGAGGGGCAGACCGTCGCGCGTCATCAGTCCTCCGCCAATGTCGGTGAAGGTCAGGGTCACCTGGGAGCCTTTGATGGACATGCTCTTATAGGTCGGCCCCGACGCCACAACATCCTTGTCACCGTAGTGCATGTGCTGAGCCACGAGGCACAGGCGGATGCCTACGTCCTGCTTGTTCCGCGGGTGAATGTCGTCGGCCTCGCCGATGTCAATCGCGATGGCCTGACCGGTCTTCGGCAGGCTCAACGTCATGGTCTGAGCTTCACGGAGCTCGGCCCACGCGCTCTCGCCCGGCTCCGGCTGGCGCTTCATGAAGTTGGCTAGCTGTACCCAGATGAACGGGAAGTCGCCCTGGCCCCAGGTTTCGCGCCAGCAGCGGATCATGGCCGGGAACAGCTTGCGGTACTGGTAGGCCCGGCTGGCGTTCGACTCGCCCTGGTACCAGATGGCCCCGGCAATGCCGTAGGGCGCCACGGGGGCAATCATCGCGTTGTAGAGTCCGGTGGGCGTCCAGGCGTCCCAGGCGGGCTTCGAAGGATCATCGGCCTTGACGGTTTGACCTGGAGGCGGAATCCTTGCGAGCATCGGGCTCAGATCGGGATCGGACTCCAGCCATTTGCGAGCCGTCCAGGACTCGGCGGGCGTTCCGCCCCACGCGGTCTCGATGAGCCCGATGGGGACCTGTAGTCGTCGGAAGAGGGCGCGCCCGAAGAAGTAGGCGACAGCCGAGAAGCCGCGAGCGGTCTCGGGAGTGCACTCGGCCCAGGAGCCGACCAGTTCCCGCGTGGGCTCGGGCTTCACCGCCTTGGCTACCACGAACAGGCGTATCTTCGGATTGGCGGCGTTGCGAACCTCATAGTCGGCATTGCGAACCGCAGCCAGAGGCCACTCCATATTGCTCTGGCCCGAAGCGATCCACACCTCGCCGAACAGCACATTGGACAGCGTGATGCTGTTGGCCGGGCCAGACACGGTGATGGTGTGGGGGCCTCCCGCCGGGAAAGGACCCACGCGCGCCATCCAGTTGCCCGAGTTGTCGGCTCGGACGACGACTTTGCGCGGCCCGATGGCTACCGTGACGGACTCGCCCGGATCCGCGGTGCCCCAGATCGGCGCGCGCATGTTGCGCTGGAGCACCATGTGGTCGCCGAACATGGGTGAGAGTTTCACTTCGGCCGACGCCGATGCCGCCAGCGTGGCGGCGGCAACCAGACCGATCAGAACGCCAAAGCGTGTGCGCATGTTCATCATCTCCTATGGGGCTGCCGTCCGATGTGCGAGCCGGACGCGCCCAACGCCTCTCTTATACCGGCAGACCCATCGCCGCATACCACTCGCGAACGCGGGTCACGCGAGCCGTATCGTCCTGAGGAAGGGTCAGGGGACGTCCTCGGGCGTCAATGATCACCCCGACCTCGCCGCCGGTAACCGTGACATCCTTAGCTCTGCCGCGGCCGGCGCCGACATCGAAGCCGCGTGCAGGCTGAATGTGGGCCTCGACCCGCAGCGGGTTGTGGTCGGCGTCGTAGCCAAGGGGGATGACGCGGAGGCTTCCGAATGGCACCGGGACTGTCTCGGAACCTACCTTGACGGTAACGCAGACGTCGCCGTCACGCCCGGCGCCGACGGGAGCAATGCATGTGCCCAGATACACGAGGCAGTCCCGCTCGAAGACCTGCGTGGCGGCGGCCGGGTGAACCGTCGAGAGGATGCCGAGCTGCGGCATCATGAAGATCGAGTCCACGGTCAGCAGGGTGACCCCTTCCGGCTGATAGGCATCCATCATCATCATGGCGGCTTGCGCGCGCCTGGGCGAGTGCGAGAGCACTCCGCCGCTTCCCACGATCATGTCGAGGGCCATAAGGTCGACGAGGGTCTTGCCCGAACCCTCCTGCGTCATGGCGTCGCCGATGGTTCGCTGCTGCTGAATGCCCGTGAGCCCGCGAGCGAGCGACTTGTGGTGCTCGAAGGCCAATCGAAGGGCTTCGCGCGCCACCGCCTGTTCGATGTGCAGATCGGCCAGCCGCTGAGGGATCGTGGTGGGTCTGATCATCTTGTTGCGGAGCTGATTGCGCAGCTCCTCTTCGGATATCTCGATGGGCAGCCAGCGTCGGATGTTCTCGGAGCGCGCCTCGGTGAGCACGTTGCAGATCGAGTAGCTCATGCCGAGGTTGGCCGACACGGTGCGATTGTAGATGCTCTCGCCCTTGGGGTTCCGAAACACCGAGAACACGTCCGTCGTTGCGCCGCCGATGTCCACGCCCAGCACCGTGATGTTCCGCTGGGCAGCGATCGTCTGCATGATCTTGCCCACGGCATTCGGCGTGGACATGATGCCGGCGCTGACCCAGGAAGAGAGCTTGCTGTAGCCCGGAGCTTGCTGCATGACGTGCTCGAGGAACAGGTCGTGGATGGCCTCGCGCGCCGGCAGAAGGTTCTCCCGCTCCAATGTCGGGCGGAGGTTCTCGACCTGGCGGAGGGCAACCTTGCCCTTGAGGAGGTCCTCGACCGCCGGATAGGCATCTTTGTTCCCCGCATAGATCACCGGCAGGTTGAGGCCGATGCCGAGACGGGGCTTGGGATCGGCGGCCACCAGCATTTCCGCGAGCTCGACGAGGTGATTGATCGTGCCGCCGTCGGTGCCGCCCGACATGAGGATCATGTCGGGGCGCAGTGCCCGTATGCGCTCGACCTTCTGGAAGTCCCGGCGACCATCGTCCACGGCGATCACGTCCATGATGATGGCGCCGGCTCCCAGAGCGGCTCGCTGAGCGCTTTCGGCGCTCATGGCCTTGACCACACCGGCGACGGTCATCTGGAGGCCGCCGCCTGCGCTGGATGTCGAGAGGTAGAGGTCCGCGCCGGTCTGGCCGTCGGCGGACGGGGTGATCACACGGCCCTCATCGCCGATCAACTTCTTGCCGGATAGCTCTTCGACTTCGCGTACAGCGTTCAGGACGCCGACGGTCACATCGTCGAAGGGAGCTTCAACCGTGGTGGGGGCTTCGCCGCGGACAACGAGCCGATACTCGTCGCCCCGCCGCTCGATAAGGATCGCCTTGGTGGTGGTGCTTCCGCAGTCGGTGGCTAGAATGGATTGGACTTCGGGCATGATGTTGGTGGCAACTCCGAACGCGATGGTGCAAACCGCGATAGTTTAGCACACGACGTTCGGCATGCCGGTGCGGCCCCGGGCGCCCTAGAGGTCCCTCCGGTTGAACCACGCAACGGCAAGCGCGGCTGCGATGAGCGCCGGCAAGCCGAAGCCCAGAACATACTTCCAGGGCGTCACCTCGCTGTGCACCAGCGAGTTGCCTCGCGCGGAGATCGCATTGCCCGCGACATCGCGAACGTCCTTCACCGTCACCTTGATGGGCACGTTGAGATCGAGGTCGAGACCGCTCAGCAGGACGCTCCGGTTGTCCGTTCGGTAGGTAGCGGCGCGCGCAGCATGCTGGCGTCCGACGGGGTTCTCGATCAGATAGTTGGCGGTGTCCTCTGCATCGTCGGGGTCGAGCGGCTCGCTGAACGTCACCCGGATGCTCGACATTGCAGCCTCCATGCGGACCAGTCGGGGAGGCGTCTTGTCAGCCTGAGATGGTTTCGCCGCGGGCTTGGCGGCCGCGGGCTTCTCGCCGGGAACCACACACGTCGCCGTGTCTGAGGCAGCGCTCACCTGAGTGCCGCCCGGATCGGTCACGCCCCGAGCGGTGACCTGCACCGTCTCGCCCGCAGTCAGCGTGAGGCCACTGAGCACGACGGTTGTCTTCGTCCGATCATAGGTGGCGGCCTCGGCCATGTGGTTGACGCCTGGCGGACATTCAATCGTGTAGTTGCCCGGATTCTCTGCCGAGCGCGGGTCCACATGCTTGGAGAAGACGACGTTGATGCTGGTCGGCGTCGCGGAGCATTCCACTACCTGCGGAGCATGAGGGTCTTTGAGGATCGCCGGCAAGTTGCGGATCAGACTTGCTGGAGAGAGATACTCCGCGCCGAGAAAGCTGAAGACCGGCGAAGCCACATACCACAGCAGGAGCAGGGCCACGACAGAGACGATGGTGTTGTTGAACATCACGCTGAACAGCACGCCGAACGTGACGAGCAGCAAGATAGCGAGACCGACGATGGAGATGCCGACAATCAGCGTGGATACGGTGACATCACACGCTGCGTACCGATAGGCTGCGAAGCCTGCGACGGAGGCAGCAACGGCGTAGACGCCGAGGACCACGATCACGCGCGAGATGAGCTTGGCCACAATGTACTGGTTTCGGGTGCAGGCTCGGCTCAGAATGCTGTCCGAGACAATGTCTGCCTCGGGACCCACCGAACCGGCGCTCAGGACGATGATGACCATGCTCCATATCACGAGGAAGCCTGCGAGGGTCGTGGTTACCACCGTACTGGCGGGAACGCTCATCAGACGAGCTCCCACGAGGGTGGATGTCAGCCCAAAGAACAGCACGAGGACGAGCGCGATCAGCCACCCGCGCAGGACCCAGTTGCGTGCGAGTTGCGCGAGGTCAGCCTTGATCAGCGCCGTTGATGCCAGCAGGCTGCGCACGAACGGTGTTGTAGGCGCGTGAGAATCCATCGGCCTGATCTGCCTCCAATAGTTGTATGAATGCGTCCTCGGTCTGTGCCTTGGTCGAACTCAGCGATACCACGCTGACCCCGCAATCGGCGGCTGCCTGCAGCGTCCGCATTAAGGGTTGCGCGAGCTCGGACTCCGGGTTGAACCGAACTTCCAGCCAGTCGCCGCGCATCGCATGCCCGATGACGTCGGGGGAGGCCTCAAGCCAGGCCTCCAGACGCGCCAGGCTCTCGTCAGGGGCGTCCACTTCCATCTCAACGTGATTGCGACCGATGGTCTGCTTGAGCTCACGAACCGATCCTGAGTAGATGATCTGTCCGTCATGCAGCACCCCGACATGCGAGCACACGCGGTCAATGTCGGAAAGGATGTGCGACGAGACGATGACCGTCTTGGTCTTGCCGAGCTCCCGAATGAGATCGAGCGTGTACTTCCTGCCAGCCGGATCGAGGCCGGCCGTGGGCTCGTCCCAGATGAGCAGCTCCGGGTCATTGATGAGAGAAGCCGCGATGCCCAGGCGCGTCGTCATGCCGGTCGAGAAGCTGCGGATGGGGCGTGATGCCGCTCCGAGAAGGTCAACCGCGCGGATGAGGGAGGCGAGACGCGGCTTGCGCTCCTCGGCAGGCATCCCGAAGAGCTGTCCGATCAGATCGAGATAGGCGATGGGGCTCAGGTGCGGCGGGAACTTGGGGTTCGTGGGGAGGTACCCGACGCGCTGGCGGATCGGGGCGGCGTTCGGCGTCACGCGACTGCCGAACACCTCCGCCCGGCCGGCCGTGGGCCGCTGCAGACCCATCAGGAGCTTCAGCAGAGTGGTCTTGCCGGCTCCGTTGGGCCCGAGCAGGCCGTAGATGCACCCTTGCTCGACCGAAAGGTTCACGCCGTTGACGGCGATGACCTTGTTGTTGTAGATCTTCGTCAGCTCGTGGGTCTGCACTATGTTCATCGCATCTCCCCGGGACGCGTGCGCGGCGTTGACTTAGCGCGGCAGCATCGGTACAATAGCCGGACCTCAGGCAAGGAGCGCGTAGCCATGGCGGTCACGAAGTACACCATCAAAGAAGGTCTCAGTTTCGACGATGTGCTTCTGATCCCCTGCGACACGGCGGTCCAGCCGAGCGAGACCGACACGCGGACGGTGATAGCCGATGGCGTCGAGCTCGCAATTCCCGTTGTATCCTCGCCCATGGATCGGGTGACCGAAGCGCGCATGGCCATCGCCATCGCCCGCGACGGCGGTCTGGGCATCATCCATCGCAACATGCCCATCGAAGTGCAGGCCGCCGAGGTGGACAAAGTCAAGCGCTCTGAGCACGGCATCATCGTCAACCCGATCTCCCTGACACCGGAGCGCACCATTCAGGACGCGCTGACGCTCATGGAACGGTACCACATCTCCGGCGTACCGGTCACGGACGAGTCCGGCGTTCTGATGGGAATACTGACCAACAGGGACATCCGTTTCGAAACCAACTTCGGTCGGCCCATCAGCGATCTCATGACTCCGAAGTCCAAGCTGGTCACCGCTCCTGAGGGGACGACGCTAGAGCAGGCTCAGGACATCCTCCAGGCCCATCGCATCGAGAAGCTGCCCATCGTCGATTCGGGCTTCCGACTGCTCGGGCTCATCACGATCAAGGACATCCAGAAGGTCCGCGAGCATCCCAATGCGACGAAGGATGAGCGAGGACGCCTCCGCGTGGGAGCAGCGGTCGGTCCCCTGCGCGACCCCGTGGGCAGGGCCGGAGCGTTGTACGAAGCCGGGGTGGACGTGGTGGTGGTTGACGCAGCCCACGGCCATGCGCAGGGAGTCCTGAACGCCGTTGCGGCCATAAAGGCCGCCATTCCGCGGCTCAAGGTCATCGGCGGCAACGCTGCGACGGCCGAGTGCGTGCGCGCTCTCGTGGAGGCCGGCGCCGACGGCATACGCGTCGGGCTGGGAGCAGGCAGCATCTGCACCACGCGGATCGTGTCCGGCGTCGGAGTGCCGCAGTTCACGGCGGTGATGGAATGCGCAGCCGAAGCCCGCATCCACGGCGTTCCCGTGATTGCCGACGGCGGGATACGCTTCTCGGGCGATGCCGTCAAAGCGCTGGCGGCTGGAGCTTCTGCCGTCATGCTTGGCAATCTTCTGGCAGGCACCGACGAGGCTCCCGGAGAGGTGATCCTCTACCAGGGTCGGGCGTACAAGGACTATCGGGGCATGGGATCGGAAGCCGCCATGCGCGAGGGCTCCAGCGACCGCTACTCGCACGAGCCTGGCACGCGGTTCGTCCCCGAGGGCGTCGAAGGGCGCGTGCCCTATAAGGGCGCTGTCTCGGACACGCTGCACCAAATGGTGGGCGGCATTCGTTCCGGTATGGGCTACGTCGGGGCTCGAACTCTCGCGGAGATGCGAGACCGGGCTGAGTTCGTGCGCATTAGCGGCGCAAGCCTCCGCGAAAGTCACGTGCACGACGTCTGGATCACCAAGGAGCCTCCGAACTACTCCTCTGAGTACATGCGGGGCGAGGGCGGCGGCGAGCGATAGCGCCTGACAGCGATCCGACGGCGATGATGATCGGCCACATTCGTGTGGACCCTCCGGTGGTTCTTGCGCCCATGGCGGCCGTCACCAACAGGGCTTTCCGGCGCCTGTGTAAGCGGATTGGCGGGCCCGGGCTGCTCTGCACCGAGCAGGTCAGCAGCGCCGCCATGCGGTTTGCGGGACCGCGCACCGAGACCATGCTCCGGTGGTCGGATGAGGAGTATCCCCTGTCGGCACAGGTCTTTGGCGCCGATCCCGATACTATGGCCATGGCGGCCCGTGACGTTGAGCGTCGCGGAGCGGCCATCGTGGACATCAACATGGGATGCTGGGTCCCGAAGGCATGCCGACAGGGGGCNGGNGCGGCGCTGCTGCGNGACGCGGCTCAGGCGTTGCGCGTAGTCGGCGCCGTCGTGCAGGCCGTGGACATCCCNGTTACCGTCAAGATGCGGGCGGGCTGGAGCCCTGAGGCNCTGACCTCAGTCTCCCTGGCTCGCGAACTCGAGGCCATCGGCGTCGCGGCCTTCACGCTGCATGCGCGAACGGCCATCCAGGGCTTCGACGGCAGTGCGGACTGGAACTGGATCGCCGAGATGAAGGCAGCAGTCCATGTTCCTGTGATTGGGAACGGGGACATTCGGCATCCCGACGATGCGGTTCGCATGATGGGCGCCACGGGTTGCGACGCAGTTATGATCGGTAGGGCGGCGATCGGGAACCCATGGATCCTGCGGGACACTGCAGCGGCGCTCCGAGGCGAGCGAGCGCCGGCAGCGCCGACGTGGGAGGAGCGCATGGATGCTGCGCTATGGCACGTTCGAGCGCTGGCCGAGGATATGGGCGAGAGACACGCAGTCATCCATCTGCGCGGTCAGTTGCCGCGGTATTTCGCAGGCATGGCTGGCGCAGCGCGCGCCCGCGAGGAGATGATGCGGGCTGTCAGCGTTGCGGAGGTCGAGCGGATTCTCGGGCAGCTTGCGCACTGACGGCCTCCCGACCATACTGCCGGAGGATGCGGGAGGCCGTCAGCGCGACGACTTAGCCGAGCTCCACCTTGATGGTCTTGGGCTTGGCCGCCTCGGCTTTCGGCAGCGTCAGCTCCAGCACGCCGTTGCGCAGCTGGGCCGTGATCCGGTCGGTGTCCACGGTATCGGCCAACTGGAACTGCCGGAAGAAGTTCACGAGTTCATACTCCCGATAGACCGGCGTGCCAGGGCTCTCCACCTTCACGTTGCCCTCGATCGTCAGGATGCCTTCCTTCACCTGGATGTTCAGGCCGTCGACAGGGACGCCGGGCAGATCTGCGACGAGGGTCAATCCGTCAGGGGTCTCATAGATGTCCACGGGGGGCGCGATATAGCGCTCCTCAGCCCGCGTGGTCTCCTTCTCGGATGCCTGTCCCGCGGCCTCTACGGGGGTAGCGACTGTCTTCTCTGCCATCTCGTTTCCTCCTCGCTTATCCAAGGGTCACCTGTACCTGTCTGGGCCTTGCCGCGGCAGCCCTGGGCAGCGTGATGGTCAGCAGACCGCTGGCGTATCGCGCCGTCACGCGATCTGCATCCACCTCGCTGGGGAGCTCGATGGAACGAACGAACCGGCCGGCGGCCCGCTCGCTGCGATGAAAGGCCTCGGGCCGCACGCCCTCAATGCCCTTCTTGACTCCCGAGATCGTCAGCGCGTTGCCCAGCACGGTAAGCTCCAGCTTGTCCGTGTCGAGCCCGGGGGCCAGCGCCTGAACGTAGATGTTCTCTGTGTCCTCGCTGACATTGGTCAACGGATAGGCCCGCGCGGCGCGGCCCGGCAGAAACGCCACGCGAGGCGGCGTCGACGAGCGCCCGGGCTCGATTCCCAGCGCACGGTCGAGTTCGCGGCGCAGTACTTCCAACTCGCTCCAAGGGTTCCTCCACGACATACGAACCGATCTCCTTTCTTGTGATGGGGCCGCCTTGCGGCCCTCCGTTAGAACGAAACCTCCATCGTGTCGTCGTCCGACTCCGTCGGCCCTGGCGGCGTGTCGGACGGTTCGTCATGCGCCTCGGCATGCGCAGCGACCTTGCGCTCGACGGCCAATCGCAGTTCACCGTCGGCCGCATCGATCGTGATCACAGCATGGTCGGGGATGTCTCCCGCCAGCAGCGCTCGACCGATGCGCGTCTCGAGGTTGCGCTGGATGAGCCGCTTGAGCGGCCGCGCTCCGTAGGTCGGATCATAGCCCTCTCTTGCCAGATGGGTGCGGGCTGCATCCGTAACAGTGATCTCGATGTCGCGATCCTTGAGACGCCGTTTGAGCTGTTCGAGCTGCAGATCCACGATGCGCTCGGTCTCGGCAAGGGTGAGCGGCTTGAACAGCACGATCTCATCCACGCGGTTCAGGAACTCCGGCCTGCAGTGCGCGCGCAGCTCATCCATGACCCTGCGCCGTGTGGCATCGGAAATGGAGCCGTCCACGCCGATCCCATCCATCAGGTACTGGGAGCCGATGTTGCTCGTCATGATGATGATGCTGTTCTTGAAGTCCACCGTTCGGCCCTGGGCGTCAGTGAGACGCCCGTCGTCGAGCAGTTGCAGCAGGACGTTTGAGACGTCGCTGTGGGCCTTCTCGAACTCATCGAACAGGATGACTGCATACGGGTGTCGCCGCACCGCCTCGGTGAGCTGGCCACCCTCCTCGTAGCCCACATATCCGGGCGGCGCTCCGATGAGCCGGCTGACCGTGTGCTTCTCCATGTACTCCGACATGTCGATGCGCACCATGTGCTCCTCGGTGTCGAACAGAGCCTCCGACAATGCGCGCGCAAGCTCGGTCTTCCCGACGCCGGTCGGACCCAGGAAAATGAACGATCCGATGGGGCGCCGCGGATCCTTGATACCGGCACGAGCGCGAATGACGGCATCGGCGACCAGAGACACGGCCTCATCCTGCCCGACCACACGCTGATGCAGCACATCATCCAGATGCAGAAGCTTCTCCCGTTCGCCCTCCATCAGACGCGTGACCGGTATGCCCGTCCAGCGGGAAACGATCTCGGCAATCTCCTCTTCCGTCACCTCCTCGCGCAGGAGACGGCTTGCGCCGGTGGAGGATGCCGCCGCCGCCTCGGCCTCGCGGATCTGCCGCTCGATGATGGGGAGCCGGCCATGGCGAAGCTCGGCGGCCTTGTTCAGATCATACTGACGCTCAGCCACCTCAAGCTCGCGCAGGACCTGCTCGCGCTCTTCTCGGAGTTGCTGAACCTGCTTTAGGGCCTCTTTCTCGGCCTGCCACTGGGCGCGCATGGCGTCACCCCTGGATCGAAGCTCGGCAAGCTCCTTGCGCAGGGCCTCAAGCCGCTCCTTGCTGGCGCGGTCCTTCTCCTTCTTGAGCGCCTGCTCCTCGATCTCGAGCTGCATCGTGCGGCGCGTGAGTTCGTCCAGCTCTGCCGGCATGGAGTCCATCTCCGATCGGATCATGGCGCAGGCCTCATCCACGAGGTCTATGGCCTTGTCGGGCAGGAACCGATCGGTGATGTACCGGTTGCTCAGCGTGGCAGCCGCTACCAGAGCGTTGTCCTGAATGCGCACGCCATGATGAACTTCAAAGCGCTCTCGCAACCCGCGCAGAATGGAGACCGCATCCTCGACCGTGGGCGGATCCACCACCACGGGCTGAAATCTCCGCTCCAGAGCCGCATCCTTCTCGAGGTGCTTCCGATATTCATCCAGGGTGGTGGCGCCGATGCAGTGCAGTTCGCCGCGCGCCAGCATGGGCTTGAGCATGTTGCCGGCATCCATGGAGCCTTCGGACTTGCCGGCACCCACGATCGTGTGGAGCTCGTCAATGAACAGCAGTATTCTGCCCTCGCTCTGGCGAATCTCGTTGAGCACGGCCTTGAGGCGCTCCTCGAACTCGCCGCGATACTTGGCGCCGGCGATCAGCGCGCCCATATCCAACGCGAAAAGCGACTTGTCCTTGAGACCTTCGGGCACGTCGCCGCGGACGATCCGCTGGGCCAGACCCTCGACGATGGCGGTCTTGCCGACGCCGGGCTCGCCGATGAGGACCGGGTTGTTCTTCGTCTTGCGCAGAAGGATGCGTACCACACGGCGTATCTCGGCGTCACGACCGATGACGGGGTCAAGCTTGCCCTGCCGAGCTTCTTGAACGAGATCGCGCCCGTATTTCTCAAGGGCTTCATAGGTCTGTTCGGGGGCGGCGCTGGTGACTCGCTGATTGCCGCGCACCTGCGTCAGAGCCTCCAAGAACCGATCTCGTGTAACCCCGACTTCCTTGAGACTCCGCCCCGCCGGCGTTGAGGTGCCCTCATCAATGAGCGCGAGGGCGAGATGCTCCACGCTGATGTACTCATCCTTGAGCCGACGGGCCTCATCCTCTGCAGCGGTCAGTAGCTGACCGAGCCGTCGGGTCACATAGGTCTTGCCAATCTCGGCGCCGGGACCGCCGACTCGCGGACGGCGCTGCAGTTCGGAGGCGACACGGTCCCGCAAGTCCGATGTCTCGACTCCCAACCGCTGCAGCAGGCGATTGACGAGACCATCTGTTTGCTCGAGTAGCGCAAGGAACAGGTGCTCTCCGTCTACTTCTGGATGGCCGAGCCGCTGCGCGAGCGACTGGGCCATGCCCAACGCTTCCTGGGACTTTTCGGTTAGCTTGTTCGTGTCCAACGGACGCCTCCACGTGGCTGCACGCGCCACATATATTCATAGCACATACTAAGATGGCTTGAGTGTACCATACTCAGGTCTATCAGCCTATCATACGGTCGGTATGGCTCGTAGGTTCCGTCAATCGCGGAGGACTAGCGGGTGTCGCGCAGGATGATCTCTGCGGCGATTCGGCCGCTGCGGACGGCGCCTTCCATCGTGGAGGGCCAGCCGGTCGCGGTCCAGTCGCCGGCAATCGCCAGTCCAGGGAGCAGCGTACGCTGACCGGGTCGGAGCCGGTCGGTTCCCGGAGCGGGCACCAGTGTGGCCTTTCGCTCGATGGCGACTCGGGAATGGTGAGGGGCCAGCATGGGCGGGAGCCTCAGTGCCTCGCGCACATCGTTTAGCGTTCGCCGCAGGATCTCGCTGCTCGGCAGCGAAGCCAGCTCGTCGGCGGCGCTGGTGACCGTCGTCAGATAGGCTCCTGAGGACGGAGGCGTTGTCCACGTTCTACTCTTGTTGAACACCCAGTGCACGTCTCGGTCCAGCAGCCCTATCGCCTCCGGGCAGTCGAGCTCGTCATCGAACCACAGATGCACGGCAACGATCGGCGCATGGCGGAGAGCGAGCGCGTTGCCGAGAACCTGAGCATCGAGCGCTCCGTGCGGCAGGAGATCCGGCAGAGCGTCTGAGGGCACTGCAAGAACGCAGGCGTCCGATCGGTGCGTCTCGCCTGATATCAGCGTCACGGTGAAGCCCTCGCGGGGCTTGTGGCTGACGTTTCGCACGATGGTTCGAGAGCGTATCTCGCCTCCGGATCGTGCAAGGAGCTCGCGCGTCGGCTCCGTGAACAGCTCGCCGAGGGGCAGCGTGAAAAGACCGAGCTGATAACCGGTCCTCGTCAGGAGCAGGGACTCGCGAAGCACGGCGATGCCATGGTGGACTGCGACCTGCGCGCTCGGAGCGTTGCATGCTGAGACAATAAGCGGCTCC
>Ga0067045_1030506_pt1 | contig 15033 bp, 10 predicted proteins | sample TerdegcTABiofilm_FD_59184 | JGI IMG/M metagenome (GOLD analysis project Ga0067045, IMG submission 59184) | Combined Assembly of (Gp0054472, Gp0054536) Wastewater bioreactor microbial communities from Singapore -Terephthalate degrading...
CTGCTGGAGGCGGGCGCCGGGAGGAGCCGCGCGGTGCGGCTGCGTGGCCCCGCGGGCGCGCCGCCGTTGGGCGGGGCGCCCCTGCGAGGGGTTGCCAGGAGATCGCCGCGAGCGCGGCATCGGGAGAGTGGGAATGAGGCTGTCCACACGGTGTCGCTACGGTACCCGAGCCATGATCCAGATCGCGCGCGCGTACGGCCAACGCCCGGTGACGCGCCGCGAGATCGCCCGGGCGCAGGAGCTGTCGGCCGGCTATCTGGAGGCGATCCTGACAGCCCTGCGCCGCGCTCGACTGGTCGCCGCCGTGCGTGGCGCGGAGGGCGGATTCGCGCTGCAGCGGCCGCCGGCCACCATCCGGCTGCTCGAGATTGCCGTGGCCCTGGAGGGTTCGCTGGCGCCCGTCGAGTGCCTGGAGCGGCCCGGCGCCTGCAGCCGCGTCGCCGACTGCGCCGCCCGCCAGGCTTGGCAGAAGCTCTACGAGGCGGAGACGGAAGCGCTCGCGTCGATCAGCTTGCAGGACCTGGTGGACATGGAAGGCGCTCCCTCCCTGCCCAACTTTGAGATCTGAGGGTCTCGGAGAGCCGCCGCCAGTCCACCTGCCAGACGCAGGACAGCCGGCGCGCAGCGCCTGCCGTCCTCCGCCGGCCGTGGCCGGACTGCCTGTGCGGGTGTCCCATGCGGTCGTCCTCATGGTGTCGTGGCGTCAGACCGCGCGCACGTGTTCGTCCCTGCAGCCGGACGAAAGCTGCGGACTCCGGCGACCGCGGATGTCCAGGTCGCTCTCGAGCACCGCGGCGATGGCCTCGAGCACCGCGCGGGTGGCGACCTCGTCGTCCCGCTCGTCTCGCTGGAGGTCCCAACGCAGCGTGGAGCAGAACGCCAGCGCCTGCGACGGACCTGCCTTGATCAGCCCTCGGCGTTGCGGTGGCCGCGCAGGTACTGGTCGAAGAGCAGGTTCTTGATCGCCTCGCCGAACGCGCGGTCGTCGGTGATGCGCTTGTACAGATCGAAGTTCGAGTCGACGATCTGCTGGATCACGTGCTCGACCTTCTGGTCGAAGGCGAGCCGCACGTTCTCGGGCGTGTTGACGCGCGCAGCCGCCTCCAGCGCCGCGTCCTGGTCGAGCTTCTGTATCATCTGGCTGAGGGTCAGGCGATGTTCGGGGCCCAGGTTGAGCCCGAAGCGTTCGTTCAGCTCGGCGATGATGCGGGAGAGGGGCTCCAGTTCCTCGGGCGCGACGCCGTGGCTCTGCTTGCTGCTAACCGGTCTCAGTTCGCCGGTCCGGCGGTCGAGCGGGAACCTGCCGCTGCCGGTCTGCTGGATGCGGTACGACTCCATGTCGGTGTTCTGCTGCACCTGGCGCGGCAGCTCCTCCCGGTCGGCCGGCAGCAGGCGCCGCAGGTGCCGCGCGAAGACGTAGAGCTTCTCGAGATCGGCATCGGCGAAGGTCAGCACCTGGGCGAGGAACGCGTAGAGCCGCACGTAGTCCGTGAGCTGACCCCGGAAGTCGGTCTGCTCCTCTGCGGAGAGCGCTCCGAAGCGCTCGACCATCGGCGCCAGCACCGCGTACAGCCGGTCCTGCGTCGCCCCGTGGTCGAAGTAGACCTTGGCAAAGGCATTGACGTCCGCCTCGGTGTACACGGGGAAGCCGGCCAGCCGCGTCTGCACCTCGTAGAGCAGGTTCGGGTCGGTCGCCTCCGACAGCAGCGTCGTTTCGTAGTAGGGCTCGAACGCGGCTTTGATGTCGTCGGCCTCGTTGGCGAAGTCCAGCACGAAGGTGGCCTTCTTGTCGCGATGCGTGCGATTCAGGCGCGACAGCGTCTGCACCGCGTTCACGCCGCCGAGCTTCTTGTCCACGTACATGGTGTGCAGCAGCGGCTGGTCGAAGCCGGTCTGGAATTTGTTGGCGACGATCAGGAAACGGTACTCGGGCTGCTCGAAGGTCTTGGCGGTCTGCGCCTCCGGAAAGCCGTTCATGCCGGATTCCGTGTACGACTGCCCGCCGTCCTGGACCGTGCCGGAGAAGGCCACCAGCGCCTTGAACGGGTAACCGCGCTCGGCGAGGTACTTGTCCACGGCGAGCTTGTACCGCACCGCCGCCGAGTCGCCCGCGCAGGCGCCTGCCTGCGCCGCAGCTTCGGCAGGCTGGTCCGGCCCGTGCGCCAGCAGCGCGCATTCGATCGCCTCTTCGAAGGAGCGCTCGGAGATCTCGGGGGTCATCCTGCCTCGGTTCCTTCGTTCAAGATCGCCAGGTAGCGGTCGTACACGAGCAGCCGGTTGCGGCGTTTGCTCGTCAACTCGCGAGCGATCTGCATCGCCGTCCTTCGTGATCCGCCGCGTCTCGCCGTCCCTGAAATCGGTGAGTAGCCGAACGATGTCCTGGGCCTTCTCCGGCGGGATCTCGCGCCGCTTGTCGCCGAGGCTCTTGCGCATCGGCACCCAGAACGAGGCGGCGTCGATGAGCTGGACCTGGCCATGGCGTTCGGGACGCTTGCCGTTCGTCACCACCCAGACGTAGGTCGCGATCCCCGTGTTGTAGAAGAGCTGCTCGGGCAGCGCGATCAGCGCTTCCAAGAGGTCGTGTTCGAGGAGGTAGCGCCGGATCTCGCTCTCGCCGCTGCCAGCGTCACCGGTGAACAGGGGCGAGCCGTTCATGATGATGGCGATGCGGGAGCCGCCATCCTTGGGGTCCTTGGCGTGCGCCAGCATGTGCAGCAGGAAGAGGAGCTGGCCGTCGCTGATGCGCGGCAGTCCCGGTGCAAAGCAGCCGGCTGCGCCGCGCTCGTGTTCGGCGCGCACGGCGTCCTCGTCGCGCTTCCAGTCCTTGCCATACGGAGGGTTCGCGATGAGGTAGTCGAACGCGCGGCCGGCGTGGTGGTCGTGTGACAGCACGCTGCCGAAGGCGATGTTGTCGGCGTCCCGGCCGGTCGGGTCCTTCATGAACAGATCGGACTTCGAGACGGCCCAGGTCTCGGGGTTCACCTCCTGGCCGAAGAGATGGATCGCGGCGTCCGGGTTGATCGCCGGCCGCAAAAGCTCGCCGTTTCTGCGCTGGCCGACGGTGATATGCTCCTTGGCGATCATCAACATGCCGCCGGAGCCGCAGCACGGGTCATAGACCGTGCAGACGATGCCCTTCCGGCGGATGCGGTCCTCGTCGCCGGCGAGCATCAGGTCCACCATCAGATGGACGACGTCGCGCGGCGTGAAGTGCTCGCCGGGGTTCTCGTTCAATGCCTCGTTGAACCGGCGGACCAACTCCTCGAAGATCGTGCCCATCGTGGGGTTGTCGACCTTCTCGGGGTGCAGATCCACGTTGTTGAAGCGTTCGAGCACCTGGAAGAGGAGACCTGCCTCGTCCAGCTTGGAGATCGTGTTCTCGAAGTCGAACTTGTCGAGCACCTCGCGCATGTTGGGGCTGAAGCCGGCGATGTAGTTGCGCAGGTTGGCCGCCAGGTGCGGCGCGTCGGCGAGCAGCTTGCCGAAGTCGTAGCGGGAGGTGTTGTAGAAGGCGAAGCCCGATGCCGCGCGCAGTTGCGGATCGAGGTTGTCGAGCTTGCCTTCGAGTTCGGCCTGTTTCGCCAGCACCTTCGCCTTCGTCGCGGCCAGCACGCAATCCAGGCGCCGCAGGACGGTGAGCGGCAGGATGACGTCCTGGTACTTGCCGCGCTTGAAGGTGTCGCGGATCAGGTCCGCGACGGTCCAGAGGAAGCTGACGATCTCGCTGTGGTTCACCTTGGATCGCTCTCGGTGTGCTCAGCTTCTCGGACTGCACCGCCCTCTGCGGGGCGCGCAGTGCGCGGATTCAGCGGGCCTGCTCCTGCTCGGCGAGACGCTCGCAGACGACCAGGCTGCCCAGCGGGGCTTCCACGTGGTCCTCCAGCGCCAGGACGGCCTGGGTGTACTTGGTATCCAGTCGTTCGAGGGCGTCCTCCGTGCGGAAATCTCGGGCCCCGGTATAGGCGGCCAGATACACGACCCGTCCGCGCCCCAGAGGACGCAGGCTCTCCGCGTCGTGGACGGCGAACGAGTCGCCGACGGCTACGCGACCGGTCCAGAAGCTTTCGACGAAGAGCCGGACCTGCTGCTGGCGCTTGCCCAGGACGATCCGCTGCGCGTCCTGGGGCGTCAGGTACTCGCCCAACCGGACGTCGAATTTGTACAGCCGGCCGTCGATGGGCGAGCGCAGGGTGAGAATCTCCAGCTCGCGCCGCCGCAACTCCACCTCGGCCTCGGCAGTGGCAATCTGCTTGCGCAGCATCTGCTCCTCCAACAGCTTCTGGCTCAGCTCCACCTCGGGCACGGCGCCTGCGCGCGACAGCGGGCGCAGTCTCTGGAGTTCGTCGAGAACCATGTCCAGCCGGGCCTCGAGTTCCTCCACCCGGGCCATGGCTATCCGGAGCGCCTGCCGCGCCACGTCGCTGTCGAGCTCGCACAGGGGCTGGTCGGCCGAGACATCCTGTCCCTCCGCCACCATCGTGCGGACCACCCGCCCTGGCTGCACGGGCCCCACGAAGACCTCTCGCCCCAAGGGCTCGATCCGTCCGTAGACGCGCACCGGCGCCTCCGCAAGGGACGGTGGGCGCGCGGGTGCGGGCGGCGCCGCGCTCCTGCGCACCGAGACGCGCACGTAGTTCAGGCCCACCAAGGCGACGAGGAGGAGCAGCAACCCTGCGACCACCGTACGCGTTCTCATCGCTGCGGTTCCCCGCTAGCTGCAACCTGCTCCCGCGTGTCGGACACGATGGCGCCGTTCTCGATTTTCAACAGGCGATCGGCATACGGGAACACCCGGGCATCGTGGGAGACGACCACCACGATCCGGGCTTCGTCGATGGCGATGCGCTTCAGGATGCGCATGACCGCTTGGCCGCTTTCGGCATCGAGGGCGGAGGTGGGTTCATCGCACAGCAGGATCGCCGGATCCTTGATCAGGGCGCGGGCGATGGAAGCGCGCTGCTTCATTCCTCCGGACAGGAGGCGTGGCTGCACCTGGATGCTATCGCCCAGCCCGAGTGTCTGCAACAGGTCAGCGGCTTTCTGGCGGGCGCCTGCCGGCGGGCGTCCGCCCTGAACGGCGAACGCCAGCAGGATGTTCTCGAGCACGCTCAACCCCTCGATGAGCATCGGTTGCTGGAAGACGAATCCGTAGCGCTGCAGACGGATCTTGGCGGCCTGGTTGTCGGTGAGAGTGGTGACCTCCTCGCCGTCGAGGAACATGCGCCCCGCCGAGGGCCGCAAGACCAGGCCCATGATGGACAGCAAGGTCGTCTTGCCGCTGCCAGACGGCCCCGACAGTACGGTCAGCTCTTCCGGCACGAACTCCGCGTCGACCGGAAAGAGGACCCGCCGCAGCTGCCGGCCGTCGGAGAAATCCTTGGCGATGCCCTCCAGCTTCAGCGTCACCACGGCCGAACCATCTCCATCAATGGAACACCGAGGCGGGGTCGGCCTTCAGCGCCACCCGCAGAGCGATCGAAGATCCCAGGAAGCTGACGAGGACGGTGCCTGTCGCCAGCGCCGGGGTGACAAAGCCCGGAAAGAAGCTGGGAATGGCGGAGCCGCGCGTGGCATTCAGCAGTGTCGCCAACATCAGGAAGCCGACGAATACACCGACCCCGGAGATGATCAGCGCCTCGCTGACGACGACCACCGCGATGTCCCGCCGTCGGCCGCCGATGGCCCGCATCACGGCAAAGTCCCGCGCCCGCCCGAGAACGCTGGCGTACATCGTCAGCGAGATGATCACCACCCCGATGAGCACGGCGATCACCGTGGAGAAGCCGAAGCTGCCACCGATGCCGGTGTTGCGGAGATAATAGGTACGGGTCAGGCGCGACAGCTCCTCAGTGCGGTACACAGAGCAGCCGGGCAGGGCGGCGCGGAGGCGGGCCATGGCCTGCGGGTCGGCTCTGTCCTTGAAGCGAACCAGGATGGCCGAGTAGCGTCCCGGTGGGGTCCGGGCGATCTCCTTGATCTTGTCCAGCGAACCGAAGACGAGGGTTCCCTGGAACCCGCGCGCGCCGTCGGTGACGGCCCGAACCCGGACGCGCCGACCGCCGATTTCCGTCACCAGGTCGACGGCCGGGTTCCCCAGTTTGGCCAGGTCGAGCCGGTCCACGGTCACGGATTCCAGGTCGAGCAGCGACCGCTCGCTGGCCTGGGCGAACTGCCAGGGTCCGCCGGCCAGCCGGGGACGCCGCGTGCCGACGACGCGGACGGGCTCGAAGGAACCGTCGGTGGTGCGGAACAGGCCATTGCCGATCAACACTGGTTCGACCCACTCTACCTCGGGAAGGCCGATGATCCGATCGATGTACCGGCCCGAGACCAGGCTGCCGGCATCGGCGTTGCGCAGATTGGCGCTCATGACCCACGCGTCGGCGCCGCTGTGGTCCACCAGCACCGACATGTAGTTGAGCAGGCCGAAGAGCAGGGAGAGCTGCTGCCCCACGAGGAAGACGATGGCCACCACCCCGAGCAGCGCGCCTGCCGTGGAGGACCGGTCGTGGAGGACCATGCGCAGGGCAGTTCGGCTGCGCATCCTACCGCCCTCCGTCCAGCCGCTGGCAGGCTTCGTCGAAGTCGCGCGCCACGATGGCGCCGGTGGACTCGAGGAGCGCACGCGCGGCTGCCGCACCCCGTCCGCCGATCACGATTCGCGCCTCCGCACGTCGTTCGCCCACCGCAGCCACGGTCTCCAGCGCCTCGTCCAGTTGTGACAGCAGGGTGAGCACGAGGAAGACGGCGTCCGCGGCCAAGTCGGCGGCGGCGCGGCCGATCTGCTCGGCTGGTAGACTCGTACCCAGGTTCCTGGCGCTCCAGCCGCGCATCTCCAGGTAGGCCCACAGGGCAAGGGCGACCAGATCGTGTCTGTCGCCAGGGACACACGACACCAACGCGGTCCGGCGCGGCTGCGAGCGCGTGGACGCCTGCGCCGGCACCATGCCAGCCACGACAGCGCGGACGGCCTCGGTCGCCAGGTGTTCCTGGTAGATCTGGGCCCGATGGAGCTCCCAGCGCCACCCGATTTCTGCCATGGCCGGCAAGATCGCGTCGATGATCAGTCGGTCGAGCGGGCGGCCGTCGTCGACAAGACCGGCGACAACCTCGCGGGCGCCCTGCACATCGCCGCGCAGCAGCGCGGCGACCAGTGGCGAATCGGGCGCGGCCGCTGCGGCGCGCACGTACCCCTGCGCGTGCGCGATGATTCCCGGCAGATCTTGGTGCAGCACCCGCAGCGGGGCGGACAGCTCGTTGCATTCGGGCGGCTTGATGACGCCCTGGATGGCGACGATCCAGCTCTCCAGCAGCGCTGCCAGAGAAGCTTCGCCAGAGCCCCGTGCGGCGAACACCGCCGCAGTCCAGTTGGCTTCCTCTCTGAGAGCGTCGAGAAGCGAGTGCCGGAATACCACCTTCAAGGTTCGCCCGAAGCTCTCCGCGTACTCGCGCAGCTCGGCGAGCGCTGTTCCCGCCAGACCCGTCCGGCGATGGTACTGCCATTCCACCTCCAGGCGTTGCTGGACGAGGGCCAGAAGCTGCGGGAACCAGGCGACGAACTCGCGCGCCGCCGCGGCGGATAGCGCAGCGGTCATGGTGAAGGTCGGGAGGGTTGCGGCGGAAGCTGCCCACCGCCGTGCGCCTGCTGGCCGGCGATGGCGCGTGGCAACAGCACGGGCCCTGGCGGCGGCGAGAGCGCAGACACCGCCGAGACAGGCGTGTGCGTCGCCAGACAGCTTGCCGAGCTACTCGTTCGCGGCATGCTCGACATCTCGGCGGGGAAGCCTCCACTTGAGGAAGATGCTGAGGATGCGGATGAGCACGGTGCTGCCGGCGCCAGCGCAGATGGCGGCGGCGCTGGGCAGTCCGAGGGCCAGCAGGCCCCACAGGATCAACGCCCCGGCGATGCTGGCCGACGCGTAGATCTCTTCGCGCAGGACCACGGGAACGTCGCCGGCCAGCACGTCGCGCACCATGCCGCCCCCGACGCCGGTCATCACTGCCATGGTGACGATGCCCAGGCCGCCGGCATCGGCGGCGCGAGCCTTCATCGCCCCTATCGCGGTGAACACTCCTAAGCCCACTGCATCGAAGAGCAGCAGGGCGCGTTCGGTGCGCGCGAAGAGCCGGAAGCGCAGGAAGACCGCCCCCGCGGCGGCCAGCGAGATGAGCACGTACGCCTCGTCGACCAGCCAGAACGGGCGCTGGTGCAGCAGGGCGTCGCGCAGCGTACCGCCGCCGATGGCGGTGACCAGGGCCAGCACGATGACGCCGAACAAATCCATGCGCTTGCGCACGCCTTTGAGTGCGCCGGACACGGCGAAGGCGAAGGTTCCCAGGTAGTCGAGAATCAGCAGCAGCATGGCCAGCGCTCTCGCAGGCGTGCTCCAGGGCGCGCAGCGGGGCCCGCCGGGACCATGGCGACAATCCCGCAAGCCCGGCGCTAGAATGCAGCAGGTCAGAGCGGCCAGCAAGCAGCCCGTGGGTTCCTTGGTCGCTGCCCAAGGAACCCACGGCGTAAAGATACAGTCGTGCGGGCCGAGCCAGCAGCGTCCAGCGCGGCCCGCGGGGCACCGCGGCGCCAGCGGAAGAGGCTACTTCAGCAGGACCATCTGTCTAGTCTCGGTGAAATCCGGCGCCTGCAGGCGGCACAGATACACGCCGCTGGCGCACCCAGCCGCCTCCCACGGGATCTCGTAGTGTCCCGCCTCGCGATGCCCCGAGACCAATCTGGCTACTTCCCGTCCGGCCATGTCGAAAACGCTCAGCGTGACCTCACCGGCTCGCGGGAGATCGTACGCGATGGTGGTCACGGCGTTGAAGGGATTCGGGCGGTTCTGCAGCAGCCGATAGGCCGCCGGCGTGGCCGACTGCTCGTGGTTCTCCACCGCCGTGACCGGTACTATCGGCGTCGCGAACAGCGTCTTGTTGAGAGGAGAGAAATTCGTGTAGTAGCCAGTGCTCGAGCACCCGGAGACGATGAAAACTCGCCCGTCGCGCAGCAGCGTCAGGTTCGGATAGCTCAGGTAGTACGCCTGCGGAAGAACGAATGTGGCCGTAGGAACTGCCAGCGCTCCTGTGGAGAGGTTCACCACGTACAGGCAGATCTCCTGAGGATCGGTTCCCGGCTTCAGGCCCAGGAGATACGCCCTGTTGCTGCCCACGTCGACTACGGGGCGCCAACTAGTGAAGACCATATCCGTGCTTCTGGGCAGCGGGGGCGTAGTGCTGAATTTCGCCAACTGCATCGTCGCGGGATCGAACGTGAACAGAACCTGCTCCGAGGTGCCAGTATTGGCGCCGGAGAGCAGATATCGGCCATCGCCCAGCCTCTGGGTTTCTATGGAAGCGTTGTACGTATCTCCGAGGATCACCCATCCAGTTTCGCCCGCGAACAGATCGTTCTGCAGAACGGCGAAGCTGTTGGTGAGTGGATCGTATACTTCGACCTGCTCGATGTATGGCGACCCGTAGGGCCCCACTCCACCCAGCACCACCGCACGCCCGTTGCTGGCGGGCAGCACGATGGGCACCGCTCTGGGAGTCGCCAAGGGGCCAGTGGGGCTGAATGTGCCTGTCGACGGATCGAAGAGCTCGCCGTAGGTGGCGCTGTCGAAGCTGTACCAACCGCCGGCCACCAGCACGCGGCCATCCGCCAGCGTCGCGGCGCTAGCGTTCGTCCGGTAATGCGTCATCGTGCCGGCGGTGGGAGCAAAGCTGTTGGTCGAGGGGTCGAATATCTCCGCGGTGTTGTACCCGGGCGCCACTCCCCAGTCGTATGCGCCGCCGGCGATCAGGTACCTGCCGTCGCTGAGTCTGGCGAAGGCGCTGGCATCGTGTGGCTGGTGCATGGTCAGAAGCGCAAAGGAGTTGGTCGCCGGATCCCATACTTCGGCGGTGTTCAGGGAGACGAATTGGGTCCCGTGTCCCCCGACAACGACTACCCGCCCATCGGGAAGGGTGGCAATCCTGGCACCCATGCGATGCACGTTCAGGTCGGGCCCGGGCACGAAATCGGCTCCCGACGAGCCAGTCTGGGCTGCCACCTCTCGGTGGCCGGCCAGCAATGCAGAAAGGACGAACGCCGCACCCAGCAGGCGAACGACAGACGATCCTCGGATCTCCACGGTGGCACTCCTCCAATTGGGGGTACTGTACAGGCGTGTGCGCAGGAATGGCGATGGTGTCCGCGCGAACGGAACGTACATGCCCGGTCCTGAGTGTCAAGGAGCCTTGCAGGCGAACGCCGGGGCTGGGCCACCGCCTCGCGGCGTCGTCTTTCCTGGCCGCCAGGGGCCGCGGTGCGGCGCCGCGGATCGCTCGGGGCGAGCAGTGCTTTGGCCGCTCGGCCGCGGTGGCCACGGCCCGCGCCACGATCCCGCGCTGGGCGTCGCTTGACTCGTCGGTCCGCAGGGCGCAATGTCGGTGTCCGACCTGCGGCCCGGACGGCATCGTCGGGTCCGCGAAAGCGGCGGCACTGCGGCCTCGCGCCTGCCGACCGTCGCCGGTGCTGCCACGGACCGCCCCCTGGGAGGAAGCGATGCGACACCTGTTCATCGACGACCACGAGATCGAGGCGGTGGACAATCTGGCCCGCAAGCTGCACCAGCCGGAGAAGTTCGCGGGCAATGTGGCGATACGGCCCGAATACCGTTGGGAGAACTGCGCCATCCAGATCCGCGTCACGCCCGCCTGGGATCCGCAGGCCGAGTGCTTCAAGGTGATCTATCTGGCGGCTGCGGAAGCCGCGCGGGCGAATCTCGGCCTGGATGCCACGGGCGCGCCGGCGGGCGGCGAGAGCTTCTACTGTCTGGCCACCTCGCCGGACGGCGTCAACTGGGACAAACCCATCCTGGGGCTGTACGACTACCCGGTTGAACTGTGGAACGGCCAGCCCATCGGCACGCGCAACAACATCGTGCCGACTGCCCGCGGCATGCTTCTGGGGCCCGTGTACGATGCGGAGGAGCCCGACCCAGCCTGCCGCTTCAAGGGCTTGGCGTTCACTGGCAAGGCGCTGGAGCCGCGGGTCTCGGCCGATGGGATCGATTGGCGGGCCCCCGGTTGGGCGCCGCTCGGCAGTGGCGACGAGGCCAGCCTGGTCCTCGACGAGCAGCGTCGGCTGTTCATCGCCACCGTCAAGCACGGCGGGCCCTACGGGCGCTCGTTCTTCCTGACGACCAGCGCGGACTTTGCGCACTGGAGCGATCAGGAACTGGTCTTCCACGCGGACCAGATCGACCAGGAGAATGGGTGCGAGAGATTGCAGCGGTTCTTCGACGACCCAGCCTATCTGCGGCCGGTGTACAACCGGCCGGAGGAGTGGCGCACGGACGTCTACAACTTTCCCGTCTTCCCGTACGAAGGACTGTACCTCGCCTTGCCGGTCATGCATCATTGGGCCGGCAAGCATCCGCCCATGTACGAGAACGTCGACAGCCGCAAGACTGTCGAGCTGGCCGCCAGCCGCGATCTGCGCCACTGGGAGCGCGTGGCGCAGCGGGCCCCGTTCATCGAGCTGTCGCCGGTCGGGGACGGAGCCGCGTACGACACCGGCCAGATCGTCACCACCAACGGGCCGGTGGTGCGCAACAACGAGCTGTGGTTCTACTATGTCGGCCTGCGGTACCGCTGCCTGTCGCTGGCGGACACCATGGCGCGCCGCTACCTGGACGCGGGGGCGGTGTGCATGGCGCGCCTGCGCCGGGACGGGTTCGTCTCGCTCAAGGGCGGGATCGAGTGGGGTTCGGTGCTCACCCGTCCGCTGCGCGTGGACCAACCGGAGCTGCACGTCAACGTCGACTCGTGGCGCGGCCAGGTGCGGGCGGAAGTGGTCGATGCCGAGGACGGCAGCGTGCTGCCGGGCTACGCTGCGGACGACTGCCAGCCAGCCGTGTTGAACAGTACGGACCATCGCGTGCGCTGGCGGGGTGAGACCAGCCTGCAACGGCTGATGGGGCGGACCGTCCGCCTGCGCTTCCGCATCCTGCGGGGCGAGCTGTACAGCTTCTGGCTGGACGCACAGGGGCCGCGCTGATGCCCTGTGGGCGCTGACCGAGGCTGCCGGCCGGATATCTCGCTGAAAGGAGCGCGTCCCACCGCAAAGTTGCCGGTGCCTACCTCGGGGCCGCGGGCGTTGGGGGCAGGCGACCGTCGGCCCGTCGCCACTGCTCGTAGTGCTCGAGCACGAGGGAATAGGCCTGGTCCCAGTCCGCGGCGCGCGGTGGCGCGCAGTGGCGGTTGGTCGAGTTGCCGAACACGATCACGCCGCAGCCCCGGCGGCGCAGCGCCTGGATATTGTCCGGGCTGTCCTCGAGGTACAGGTCGGCGCCCACGGCGCCCTTGTCGCGCATGAAGCAGATATCCCAGTACGGGATGCCGTGATAGTCGAGCCATGCCACGGTTTGCTCGATGGCGCGGTTGTGGAAGTACTTGATGACGAGGCGGTGGGTGATGATGCGGATGCGGATGCCTGCCTTGGACAGCCGCCGCAGCGCCAGCGAGCAGCCGCGCAGCGGCCGCAGGATGCGGAACAGATCGCGCTGCGTGACGGCGAAGCGGTGCAGGTCCTCGTACCCCCCGGGGGCTTGGGGCACGCCCCACTCCTGCAGCCCCCACGAGACCTCGCTGGGCAGGGAAGCCTCGTCCACGCCGAGCCATTCGGCCGCGATGGGGCGCATGCCGGCGTAGAAGTCGGCGCACACGCCATCCAGATCCACGCCGAGAACGAATTCCCGCTCGGACTCCACAGTCGAGTCTCCGGGCGCGTACCGGTTGGGTACCTGGTGAGCGATGCCGCGGGGCACGTCCGGGCGCTCCCGCTTCGGTCTGGAAATGTAGGCAACGACGCCGCGTGCGGCGACCGACTCCCCTGCCGCACAGGCGTCTATCTGGCGCATTGACGCGGCGGAACCGAACGCCGTACGTGTGGGCTGTGGCGCACGCCTTTCGGCGCGCGTCCGCCGTCGGCCCCATTTCCCGATCCGCTGACAGGAGCTGCAGATGGCCGTCGTCCTGCGCCCCCACCATGGCACGCCCACGCCGTTCGTGGACGGCAAACCCCAATTCGCCGCGTATTTGTGGAGCGCCGCCCCCACCGCCGACGGGTACCCGGCGGCCGCGGCTGCCGCGCATTTCGCGGCGGCGGGGATCCACCTTCATGCGTTCGATATGGGCGTGGGTCTGGAATGGTGTGGACCGGCGCCTGGCCGCCCGAGCCACTTCGATTTCTCCACTGTGGCGCGGCGCCTGGACCACATCCTGCAGGCAGACCCCGAGGCGCGGTTCCATCTGCGCATCCAGCTCGAGATGAGCCCGGGCCAGACCTGGTGGCATGCGCGGTACCCGCAGGAACGCGAGATCGACTCCGAAGGACGGGCCACGACGCAGTCGTACGCCTCGCGGGTGTGGCGGGACCAGGCGTGCGAGTTCCTGGCCGAGCTGGCGGTGCACCTGCGCCAGGTGGGTTTGGCCGAGCGCGTGTTCGCGTACCAGACAGGAGCAGGCCACACCGGCGAGTGGGTCAAGGGATTGACGGCCATGCAGACGCCGTGCGGCGACTATTCCGCACCGATGCAGGCCCAATTCCGCGCCTGGCTGCGGCAGCGCTACGGCGGCGATCTGGAGGCTCTGCGAGAGGCCTGGCAGGACGGAACGGTGCGCTTCGAGCGAGTCTGCGTCCCGCCACCCGACGCCCAGTGGCACACGCGTCACTGGACCTTCCGGGACCCGCGCCGCGAGCAGCCGGTCATCGACTACTACCAGTGCCTGGGCGAGCTGTGCGCCGAGCTGATCATCGAGTTCAACCGCACGCTCAAGCAGATCGTCGGCGAGCAGTCGCTCACGGGGGCCTTCTACGGGTACCTGCTGGAGTTGGCCTGGAACGCGGGGTTCTTCGACGAGGGTCCCGACAGCCCGTACTCCACCTACCAGCGCAGCGGGCATCTGGGGCTGGCACGCGTGCTGCGGTCGCCCTACGTGGATTTCCTGGTCAGCCCCTACAGCTATGGGTTCCGGGGGCTGGGTGGACACGGGCCGAGCATGCTGCCGGGCGAGTCGGTGCGCGCCCACGGCAAGCTCTACGTCTACGAGGACGACACGCGCACGCACCTGGCCAGCCCACAGGCGGGGTTCGGCCGCGCGCGGTCGCTGCGGGACAGCACGGCCATCCTCCAGCGCAACTTCGCGGAGGTGATCACGCGCGGGTACGGCATCTGGTGGAATGTCGGGTCCGGCCACATCGACCCGGTGGGCGAACCGGCCTTCCGGTCCTTGCTGCAGCAGTTCGGCGCCCTGGGCCGGTTCGCCTTGGAGTTGGAGCGAGAGCCCGCCGCGCAGATCGCGGTGTTGGTCGATGACCAGAGCTTCCTGTACACCTCGATCACCAACGAGCTGGACCTGCCGGCCGTGTTCAAACAGCGGCTGTGGGGGCTGCCGCGCCTGGGCGCGCCGGCGGACTACTATCTGCTCGATGACCTGCTGGAGGGCAGGGTGCCTCCAAGCCGGCTGTACGTGTTCCTGAATCCCTGGCACCTGGACGACGACCGCCGCCAGCGGTTGGCGGCGGCGCTTCGCCGCGATGATCGGGTGGCGCTGTGGATCTACGCGCCGGGATACGTGCAAGACCGGCCGGCACTGGCCAATGTCGAAGCGGTCACCGGATTCCGGCTGGGAGCCGGCGAGCACCCGTGGGGCCCGCAGATGCACCTTCTGGACTGCACGCATCCGATCACGCGCGGCCTGCCCGAGGATTTCACCTGGGGCACCGACGCGCGCCTGGCGCCGATCCTCCACCTGGATGATCCGGCGGCCCACGTGCTGGGCGAGGTGGTCTACTCTCAGGGCCGCTGCCTGCCTGGGTTCGGAGTCAAGGAGATGCCGGGCTGGCGGTCGGTGTTCGTGTCGGCACCGAACGTGCCTGCCCCAGTCCTGCGCGGCGTCGCGCGGTACGCGGGGGTGCATCTGTACAGCGAGGCCGGCGACGTGCTGTATGCCACCGGCCAGTTGCTGGCGGTGCACACCAAGAGCGGCGGG
>Ga0067045_1004885_pt1 | contig 15032 bp, 17 predicted proteins | sample TerdegcTABiofilm_FD_59184 | JGI IMG/M metagenome (GOLD analysis project Ga0067045, IMG submission 59184) | Combined Assembly of (Gp0054472, Gp0054536) Wastewater bioreactor microbial communities from Singapore -Terephthalate degrading...
CCGAGCTGGATGCCATCCTGCTGGGCCTGCCGAACCTGCCCCATGAGTCGGTGCCGGTGGGCGCAGACGAAGAAGGCAACGTCGAAGTGCGTCGCTGGGGCACCCCGGCCACCTTCGATTTCGAGGTCAAGGACCACGTCGCCCTCGGCGAGAAGTTCGGCTGGCTCGATTTCGAAACCGCCGCCAAACTGTCCGGTGCCCGTTTTGCCCTGCTGCGTGGGCCGATTGCCCGTCTGCACCGCGCCCTGGCGCAGTTCATGGTCAACCTGCACACCACCGAACACGGCTACGAAGAGGCCTACACCCCTTATCTGGTGCAAGCGCCGGCCCTGCAAGGCACTGGCCAGTTGCCGAAGTTCGAGGAAGACCTGTTCAAGATCACCCGCGAAGGCGAGGCCGATCTGTACCTGATCCCGACTGCCGAAGTGTCGCTGACCAACATCGTTGCCGGCGAGATCGTCGATGCCAAGCTGCTGCCGATCAAATTCGTCGCGCACACGCCGTGCTTTCGCAGTGAGGCCGGTGCCTCGGGTCGCGATACCCGCGGGATGATTCGCCAGCACCAGTTCGACAAGGTCGAAATGGTCCAGATCGTCGAGCCGTCGACCTCGATGGAAGCCCTCGAAGGCCTCACCGCCAACGCCGAAAAAGTCCTGCAACTGCTGGAACTGCCTTACCGCACCCTGGCGCTGTGCACCGGCGACATGGGCTTCAGCGCCGTCAAGACCTACGATCTGGAAGTGTGGATCCCGAGCCAGGACAAATACCGCGAGATTTCCTCGTGCTCCAACTGCGGTGATTTCCAGGCCCGGCGCATGCAAGCGCGTTTCCGTAACCCGGAAACCGGCAAGCCTGAGCTGGTGCACACCTTGAACGGCTCTGGCCTGGCGGTGGGTCGGACCCTGGTGGCGGTGCTGGAAAACTACCAGCAGGCCGACGGCTCGATCCGCGTGCCGGACGTGCTGAAACCCTACATGGGTGGCCTTGAGGTCATCGGCTAAATGAAATATCTGCCGCTGTTTCACAACCTGCGCGGCAGCCATGTGCTGGTGGTCGGTGGGGGGGAGATTGCCTTGCGCAAGTCCCGCCTGCTGGCCGACGCTGGTGCACTGCTGCGGGTCGTTGCACCCGAGATCGAAGTCCAGTTGCGTGAGCTGGTGCAAAACAGTGGCGGCGAACTGCTGGGGCGCGGCTATCAGGAATCTGACCTGGACGGTTGCGGGCTGATCATTGCCGCTACCGATGACGAAACCTTGAACGCGCAAGTCTCCGCCGATGCCCATCGGCGTTGCGTGCCGGTCAATGTGGTGGATGCGCCTGCCCTGTGCAGCGTGATCTTCCCGGCGATCGTCGACCGTTCGCCGCTGATCATTGCGGTGTCCAGCGGCGGTGATGCACCGGTACTGGCGCGGCTGATCCGGGCCAAGATCGAAACCTGGATTCCGTCGACCTACGGCCAGTTGGCGGGGTTGGCGGCGCGTTTCCGTGACCAGGTCAAAGGCCTGTTCCCGGACGTGCAGCAACGCCGTGGCTTCTGGGAAGACGTGTTCCAGGGCCCGATAGCCGACCGGCAACTGGCCGGGCAGGGCGCTGAAGCCGAGCGACTGCTGCAAGCCAAGCTGGCCGGTAAAGCCAGCGTGACCACCGGCGAGGTGTATCTGGTGGGCGCGGGGCCGGGCGATCCGGACCTGTTGACCTTCCGCGCCCTACGCCTGATGCAGCAGGCGGACGTGGTGTTGTACGACCGCCTGGTGGCGCCGGCCATTCTCGAACTGTGTCGGCGCGACGCCGAGCGGGTCTACGTCGGCAAGCGCCGCGCCGATCACGCCGTGCCCCAGGACCAGATCAACCAGCAACTGGTGGATCTGGCTCGACAAGGCAAGCGTGTGGTGCGACTCAAGGGGGGCGATCCGTTCATCTTTGGGCGCGGCGGTGAAGAAATCGAAGAGCTGGCGGCCCAGGGCATCCCGTTCCAGGTGGTGCCGGGCATTACCGCTGCCAGCGGCTGTGCGGCCTACGCCGGGATTCCGTTGACTCACCGTGACTACGCACAGTCCGTGCGGTTCGTCACCGGTCACCTGAAAGACGGCACCAGCGACCTGCCGTGGAGCGACCTGGTGGCACCGGCCCAGACCCTGGTGTTCTACATGGGCCTGGTGGGCTTGCCGATGATCTGCGAGCAGTTGATCAAGCACGGCCGTGGCGCGGACACGCCAGCGGCGTTGATCCAGCAGGGTACCACCGCCAATCAGCGAGTCTTCACCGGCACCCTGGCCGACCTGCCACGCCTGGTGGCGGAGCATGAGGTGCATGCGCCGACCCTGGTGATCGTGGGCGAAGTGGTGCAACTGCGTGAGAAACTGGCGTGGTTTGAAGGGGCGCAGGCGCAAGTCTGAAGTCCGCGTTGCCAATATCGCGGGCAAGCCCGCTCCCACAGATGACTTGTGCTGGACACAAATCCCCTGTGGGAGCGGGCTTGCCCGCGATAGGGCCTTCAAAAAAACCGCAACATCAGGCCTTGCGCCAAACCCCCTGGCCATTCAAGCGCTGCCGATCATGGGGCGCGTTGAAATCCTGCTGCGGTCCTTTTGGCACCACCCCCGTCGGATTGATGGTCTTGTGGCTGACGTAGTAGTGATTCTTGATGTGGGTAAAGTCCACTGTCTCGGCAATCCCCGGCCATTGATACAGTTCGCGTAGCCAGTTCGACAGGTTCGGGTAATCGGCTATCCGCCGCAGGTTGCACTTGAAGTGACCGTGGTACACCGCATCGAACCGGATCATCGTGGTGAACAAGCGCACATCTGCTTCAGTCAGGTACTCCCCCGTCAGATAGCGGTTTGCGCCCAAGACACGCTCCAGGTGATCGAGCTCGGCAAACACCTCATCGAACGCCTCGCCATAAGCCTGTTGCGACGTGGCAAACCCGGCGCGATACACACCATTGTTCACGGCCGGATAGATCCGCTCATTCAGCGCATCGATCTCACCGTGCAGCGGTGCCGGGTAGAAATCCAGGTCATTGCCGGTCAAATCATCGAACGCGCTGTTGAACATGCGGATGATCTCCGCCGATTCATTGCTGACGATGCGTTTGAGCTTTTTGTCCCACAGCACCGGCACGGTGACGCGACCGGTGTAGTCGGGCGTGTCGGCGGTGTAGCGCTGGTGCATGAAGTCGAAGTGATCGAGTGAGTCGCCGGTTGATCCGAGAGTGGTGTCGAAGGTCCAGCCATTTTCCAGCATCAACCAACTGACCACCGAAACGTCGATCAGACCTTCCAGGCCTTTGAGTTTGCGCAGGATCAACGTGCGATGCGCCCACGGACAGGCGAGCGAAACGTAGAGGTGATAACGCCCGGCTTCAGCGCCAAAACCGCCTTCGCCGTTGGGGCCGGGCTGGCCGTCAGTCGTGACCCAGTTGCGGCGCTTCGCCTGTTCGCGCTGGAACGCGCCGTCCTTGCTGCTTTCGTACCACTTGTCCTGCCAGTGGCCATCAACGAGTAAACCCATGCTCAAGACTCCGCAAACCAATAATCGTTGGAGCCGAGTCTATTCCGATGAGTTCGAACTAAAAGCGCAAAGATCGGGCGTCAATGATCGGTTAAATCGATTTGTCGCGAGCAGCCCAGTACTGTTCGGCGGTTTCAAACGCCTGCTCACGGGGCTGGCCAAGACCGCGCAGGGCCAGTGCCATGGTCGAAATCAGGGCCATTTGCGGATAGCTGTCGACCACATCACCACGCCACACCGCTTTCAGGTGCTCGATATCCAGCGAGGCCGGCTTGACGTGACGTTGCGCCGACAGCTGTGGCCATTCTTCGTCCCAGCTTTCGCCGCCGGCAGTGCCATACAGATGGCTGTCGGCATCCGGATTGATCTCGATTTCACCGCCATCGCCCTTGACCACAATCGCCGTGTCGCCGAGCAAGCCACTGGCATCGCGATGCACAGCCTGATAGCCCGGGTGGAAAATGCTTTGCAGGCCGCAGCGCGCGCCCAGCGGGTTGAGAATCCGCGCCAGCGAATGAATCGGTGAGCGCAGGCCGAGTGTGTTGCGCAGGTCGATCATCTTTTGCAGTTGCGGTGCCCAGTCCATCAGCGGCATGAACGCCAGGCCACCGTTGTCCAGTGCCGTACCGACTTGCTGCCAGTTGCGGCACAACGCAATGTTCAACTCGCCGAGCAGTTGCTCGCTGTACAGGCGTCCGGCAGTGTGCGCGCCACCGCCATGCATGAAGATGCGCACGCCGTTCTGGGCCAGGCACTTGGCCGCCAGCAGGTACCACGGCAGGTGACGCTTCTTGCCGGCGTAGGTCGGCCAGTCCAGGTCGACCGCCAGGGGGGGAGCGTGCAGGCGTTCGCGCAGGGCTTGAGTGAAGCCCGCCAGTTCTTCCGGGCTCTCTTCCTTGTGCCGCAACAGCATCAGGAAGGCGCCGAGCTGGGTGTCCTCGACTTTGTCGTCCAGCAGCATGCCCATGGCTTCGCGGGCTTCCTCGCGGGTCAGGCTGCGCGCGCCGCGCTTGCCTTTGCCGAGGATACGCACGAAGGGGGCAAACGGGTGTTCGGCGGGCGTTTCGGTCAGCAGTGGGGCGAAATCGGTCATAGACAATTCGTCGGTTTGGGCAGGCCCGCCAGCTTGGCGGCGAGTTTGGCGGGAGTGCCTTTGAACAGGCGGTTCAGGTGCAGGCTGTTGCCCTTGTCCGGCCCCAGCTTGAGCGCGGTGTACTTGATCAGCGGGCGGGTTGCCGGCGACAGCTGGAACTCCTGGTAGAAGCCGCGCAGCAGCTCGAGGATTTCCCAGTGTTCGGCGCTCAGCGTCAGCGCTTCGCTGGCCGCCAGCGCTTCGGCGACTTGCGCCGACCAGTCCGCCAGGTCCAGCAAGTAGCCGTCTTTGTCCAGGGCGATCTGGCGTGTACCCACAGTCAGGGTGTTCATAACCAGCTGTTGACCTTGTCGTAGGTTATCGACAGTTCGACGAAGGCCGGGTAGTCAAGGCGCTTGATCCACTGCGGCACTGGCAGGCCCCGGGCCTGGACGTCTTCTTCCAGGACATACAGCGACAGGCCGTCAGCCCGATCCTGCAATTGACTGAACGGCGCGCTGCCGGGTTGCAGGGCATAGACCGCGTCCCCTGTGAGCAGCAGGCCATCGTTGACGCCCAGCAGGCGCAGGCAACTGTCCAGCCGGTTGTCGGAGAAGGGGGAATGAGACAACACATGCAAAGTCGACATCAGAGGGTAATAACCTGGTCATAGCGGTCAATAACGGCCGAGATCTGCCCGGCGGCCAATAGCTGCAGCTCATCAAGGCTCAGGTCCTGCGCCAGCAAGCCACGTGCGTGGGCACTGTCGGCACAGACGTAGAGGTCCTCGACGCCGAACAGGCCAAGGGCTTGCAGGTTGGCGCTAAGGTCTTTTTGCTGGATGGCCTTGGCATTCTGCTGGCTGGCCAGCTGGAACACACCATCATCGAGAAACAGCAGGCCGATGGGCAGGTCGAAGGCGCCGCCGGCCAGCACGATGTCCAGTGCTTCACGGGCACCGGGGCCGGACCAGGGGGCCTGGCGGCTGATAATCAACAGGGATTTAGGCACGGCTCATGGCCCTCCAAAGCAAATCAGGCGATCGGCGTCCTGCACCGCGTCGTGCAGTTGACCGAGGCCGGACAATTGCCACGGCGCGTCGACATTGATCGCGCTGCGCTGATAGCGCTTGGCCTCGGTCTCGTCCAGCACGCCGCGTCTCAGGGCGGCGGCAATGCACACCACACCGTCGAGTTGCTGCTCACTGACGAAGGTGCGCCACTGCTGGGCGACGTCCTGCTCATCCTGTGGGGTGACGACGCTGCTCGAAGCGTTGTAGACGCCGTCCTGATAGAAAAACAGCCGCACGATCTGGTGCCCGCCGGCCAGCGCGGCCTGGGCAAACAGCAGGGCGCGGCGCGAGGAGGGGGCGTGAGGGGCCGAAAACAGCGCGATGGCAAACTTCATGGCGAACTCTGACGATAAATCTGCGGCCATGATAATGCTTTATCGGCGGTGCGGCGAAGGGCGATTCAGCGCGGCATGTAGCCCAGATGCCAGCGACGCGGAATCTTCAGCGAGACAATGCCCAGCACGGCTGCCAACAGGCCGCTGGCGTACAGCGCTTGCAGGCCGAACTGATGCTCCAGGAGCGCCCCCAGCACCGCACCGGCAAACATCCCGGTCCAGGGGATCAACTGCACGCGCCAGCCCGCGCGTCGCTCGCCGAGCATCCAGCGTCCCAGGCCACGGCCGAAGCGTGACAGGGCGCCGGTGACGTAGGTCAGGCCGATCGGCAGGCCGTTGACCTGCTCCACGGCGGCATTCAGCATGCCCATGGCCAGGATCGCCGCCAGCAATGCCGGGAATTGTGTTTCCAATGGCCAGGCTGCGGCGCCGCACAGCAGGGCCGCGATACTCAGCATCAGGGGCAGGGCGTGGCGCCTGCCGATGCGACTGACGATCACACCCAGGGCGTTGCCGACGATAAACATCAACACCAGCACCAGCAGGCGCAGGGTCAGTTGCCAGTCACTGTCGCTGATCGCCACCGCCAGGCGTGTGGTGTTGCCGCTCATGAAGGAAACAAAGTCGCCGGTGGCCATGAAGCCGATGGCGTCGGTCATGCCTGCCAGGACCGACAGGCTCGCCACCAGGCACAGGCCGATCCGGCCACGCCATTTCTGCACGTGCAACAGCCCGCTNGTGGGNGCGCGATGGGGAGGGGAAGGCAGCATCGGCTAGCGCTCGAGGCCGTGCAGTTCGCAGTATTCCTGCCAGTCCATGCCGGCCATCTGCGCCACCTCCTTGTGCACCTCCAGCCGTTGGGCGGCGAAGTCCTTGGGGGTAGCGGCGGTCAACTGCAAGGTCAGTTCCCAGGCAAACAGGCCCAGGCGTTCGGCCTCGGCTTCGTAGGCTTCATGCAGACGCTCGCTGCGAAAGTGTTCCATGCTCTCGCCTTTGGCCTGGGCGGCCAACGGATTGAGGTGGTCCAGTTCTTCGCGCAGTGCCGGATGGGCATTGAGAAAACGTTGCAGCGCCAGTTCGTGTTGCGATTCGATCGGAGCCATGGATCATCCTGGTCAAAGTGAAAGTATACGCGCAGTCCCTGGCCGGGCCTTGATCCTGGTCAGGAAGTCTTCTTGCGGTTGGCCTTGGCTTCGGCCGCCAGGCACTCAAGGGCAAACTGTTCGGTGTAGGTCATCTGAATCGGCGTGGTCTCGCCCTTTACCGTGCGTTCGCCGTCGAGAATGTAGCGAATGCGTTTATCGGTCACGCCAATGCGCTTGGCAATCCAGGAGGGGGTCTGGCCGATCTGGCTGATCAGTTTGTCAGCGTAGTCGGTGGATGGTTTGTACAGCTCGGCGTTGGGGGTCATTGGCTTTCCAGAAAGAGTACGTGGCGCACGGCGCCCATAATGGCGCGATAGGGTGCGTGAATAACCGTGGCCTGTCGCGCCTTATCTCGAAGTAAAGCAGAGCCTTTGCACTTCGAGACGGCGGTGTGGGGTGATAGAGTCGGCGTTTTTCCCATTTAAGGAAGCATGATGCGTATTTGTATGGTGGCACTGGCGGGGCTGTTACTGGCCGGGTGTGCGGGATCGACGATGAATCAGGCCCGTACCCAGAGCCCCTACAAGACGCTCGCTTCGAACAAGGCTGACCTGGTGGTTGCCCAGTGTGTGCAGTTTGCCTGGCAGGATGAGGCGGTCTTTGGGGTGGATGCCAGCGGTTATCTGGAGCCGGTGGACGGTGGTGGGTTTACCGTTTATACCCGGTCGGCTGAGTCGTTTATCGATGTGCAGGGAGGGGTGTTGAAGTATTACGTGGTGCAAGATAGCTGGGTTGCCACGCGTCGGTTGGCGGCTTTGGCGACCTGCTTGTAGGGGGTTATCCATAGATGTGGCAGCGAGCTTGCTTGCGATGGGGCCGGCACATTCAACAGCGATGGTGCCTGAGCCACTGCTATCGCGAGCAAGCTCGCTCCTACAGCTGCGGCAAGGCAGCCACCGGGAAGTCGAACGCGGCCAGTTGGAATCCCTGGTCGTCCACCTGCAATGCCCAGCCTTGACGGTCCCAGTCACCCAGCACAATGCGCTTGGCCGCCAGTTCGCCGATCTGGAGTTTGTGGATGGCGGGGCGGTGGGTGTGGCCGTGGATCAGGGTTTTTACCCCGTATTGCTGCATGATCCGCGGGATTTCCTCGGGGGTCACGTCGACGATGTCGTTGGCTTTCATGCGGGTTTGGGTGCGGCTTTCGCTTCGCAACTTGCGCGCCAGGGCGTGGCGAGTGCGCAGGGGCAGGTGGCGCAGGATGAACAGCGTCAGCGGATTGCGCAGGTAGCGTCGCAGTTTCATGTAGCCGATGTCGCGGGTACACAGGCTGTCGCCGTGCATCAGCAGCACCGGTTCACTGGCGAGTTGCACCACACTCGGGTCTTTCAGCAGGGTACAGCCGGCTGCTTTGCAGAAGGCCTTGCCCAGCAGGAAGTCGCGATTGCCGTGCATCAGAAAGATGGCCGTGCCGCTGTCGCTCAAGGTGCGCAGGGCCTGGCAGATGGAGCGTTGGAAAGGGCTCATGGCGTCGTCGCCAATCCAGGCCTCGAAAAAGTCGCCCAGTATGTACAGCGCACTGGCCGCGCGGGCGCGGGTGGCGAGCAAATCCAGAAACGCCCGGGTGATGTCCGGGCGCTCCTCTTCCAGATGTAAGTCTGAAATCAGCAGTATCACTCAATGATCTCGGCTTTCTCGATGATCACGTCTTCTGCTGGAACGTCCTGGTGGCCGGACTTCATGGTGGTGGAAACGCCCTTGATCTTGTCGACAACGTCAGTGCCGGCAGTCACTTTGGCGAATACCGCGTAGCCCCAGCCCTGCACGTTCTTGCCGCTGTGGTTGAGGAAGCTGTTGTCCGCCACGTTGATGAAGAACTGCGCGGAAGCCGAATGCGGCTCCATGGTGCGAGCCATGGCCACGGTGTACTTGTCGTTGGAAAGACCGTTGTCCGCTTCGTTCTGGATGCTTGGACGCTTGTCTTTCTTTTCCTTCATGCCTGGCTCGAAACCGCCGCCCTGGATCATGAAGTTGCCGATGACGCGGTGGAACACGGTGTTGGTGTAGTGACCGGCCTTAACGTACTCGATGAAGTTGGCCACGGTGATCGGGGCTTTCTCGGCGTTCAGGTCCAGGACGATGTCGCCATGGTTGGTGGTCAGTTTGACTTGAGTCATGATCGCTACTCTTTAAGGAATTCGTGGGTTTCGGGGCAGCACGGCCCCCAACCGGTTTGGCCAGCGTCGGCCAAGGTGCGCAGTTTAGCGTGCCGGGCGCGAATTTCGAGGCTGTTTTTTCATTGGAGTTCGATTAAAAGCAGCAGTTTTCCGGCCTGCTCTGTCAGGCACTTGACCGCATCGGCTATGATAGCCGCTTTGTTTTGTCCGGCCTGCATGTAGGCCACGCACTTGTACGCCCAAGGATCCTATGAGCAAGCCCACTGTCGACCCTGCCTCGAATTCCAAGAACGGCCCAGCCGTGCCGGTCAATTTCCTGCGCCCGATCATCCAGGCGGACCTGGACTCGGGTAAGCACACGCAGATCGTCACCCGTTTCCCGCCTGAGCCCAATGGTTACCTGCACATCGGTCACGCCAAGTCGATCTGTGTGAACTTCGGCCTGGCCCAGGAGTTCGGTGGCGTTACGCACCTGCGTTTCGACGACACCAACCCGGCCAAGGAAGACCAGGAATACATCGACGCCATCGAAAGCGACGTCAAGTGGCTGGGTTTCCAGTGGTCCGGTGAAGTGCGCTATGCCTCGCAGTATTTCGACCAGCTGCACGACTGGGCGGTCGAGCTGATCAAGGCGGGCAAGGCCTATGTGGACGACCTGACCCCTGAGCAAGCCAAGGAATACCGCGGCAGCCTGACCGAACCGGGCAAGAACAGCCCGTTCCGTGAGCGCAGCGTGGAAGAAAACCTCGACCTGTTCGCCCGCATGAAAGCCGGCGAGTTCCAGGACGGTGCACGGGTGCTGCGGGCCAAGATCGACATGGCCTCGCCGAACATGAACCTGCGCGACCCGATCATGTACCGCATCCGCCACGCCCACCACCACCAGACCGGTGACAAGTGGTGCATCTACCCCAACTACGACTTCACCCACGGTCAGTCGGATGCCATCGAAGGCATCACCCACTCGATCTGCACCCTGGAGTTCGAAAGCCATCGTCCGCTGTACGAGTGGTTCCTGGACGCGCTGCCGGTGCCGGCCAAGCCGCGCCAGTACGAGTTCAGCCGCCTGAACCTGAACTACACCATCACCAGCAAGCGCAAGCTCAAGCAGTTGGTCGATGAAAAGCACGTCAACGGCTGGGACGACCCGCGCATGTCGACCCTCTCGGGCTTCCGTCGTCGTGGCTACACGCCAAAATCGATCCGCAACTTCTGCGAAATGGTCGGCACCAACCGCTCCGACGGCGTGGTCGACTTCGGCATGCTGGAATTCAGCATCCGCGACGACCTCGACCACAGCGCCCCGCGCGCCATGTGCGTGTTGCGTCCGCTGAAAGTGGTGATCAGCAACTACCCTGAAGGTCAGGTCGAGAACCTCGAACTGCCGTGCCACCCGAAAGAAGACATGGGCGTGCGCGTCCTGCCGTTCGCCCGGGAAATCTACATCGACCGTGAAGACTTCATGGAAGAGCCGCCAAAAGGCTACAAGCGCCTGGAACCGGGCGGTGAAGTGCGCCTGCGCGGCAGCTACGTGATCCGCGCCGACGAAGCGATCAAGGACGCCGATGGCAACATCGTCGAACTGCGTTGCTCCTACGACCCGGACACCCTGGGCAAGAACCCTGAAGGCCGCAAGGTCAAGGGTGTGGTGCACTGGGTGCCGGCCGCTGCCAGCGTCGAGTGCGAAGTGCGCCTGTACGATCGCCTGTTCCGTTCGGCCAACCCTGAGAAGGCCGAAGACAGTGCCAGTTTCCTGGACAACATCAACCCTGACTCACTGCAAGTCCTCACCGGTTGTCGTGCCGAGCCTTCGTTGGGCAATGCACAGCCGGAAGACCGTTTCCAGTTCGAGCGCGAAGGCTACTTCTGCGCGGATATCAAGGACTCGAAACCGGGCGCTCCGGTATTCAACCGTACCGTGACCCTGCGCGACTCCTGGGGCCAGTGATTCAGTCAAGGAACTAAAGTGCTAACGATCTACAACACGCTCACCAAGAGCAAAGAAGTCTTCAAGCCGCTGGATGGCAACAAGGTGCGCATGTACGTGTGCGGGATGACCGTGTACGACTACTGCCACCTCGGCCACGGCCGCAGCATGGTCGCGTTCGACCTGGTGACCCGCTGGTTGCGGTTCAGCGGGTACGACCTGACCTACGTGCGCAACATCACCGACATCGACGACAAGATCATCAATCGGGCCAATGAGAACGGCGAGTCGTTCGAAGCCTTGACCGAGCGCATGATCGCGGCGATGCACGAAGACGAAGCGCGCCTGAACATCCAGAAGCCGGACATGGAGCCGCGCGCCACGGATCACATTCCGGGCATGCACGCGATGATCCAGACCCTGATCGACAAGGGTTACGCCTACGCCCCGGGCAATGGCGACGTGTACTACCGCGTCGGCAAGTTCATGGGCTACGGCAAGCTGTCGCGCAAAAAGATCGAAGACCTGCGCATTGGTGCGCGGATCGAGGTCGACGAAGCCAAGGACGATCCTCTGGACTTCGTGCTGTGGAAGGGCGTCAAACCGGGCGAGCCGAGCTGGGAGTCGCCGTGGGGCGCCGGGCGTCCGGGCTGGCACATCGAGTGCTCGGTGATGTCCACCTGCTGCCTGGGCGAGACCTTCGACATCCATGGCGGCGGCAGCGACCTGGAGTTCCCGCACCACGAGAACGAAATCGCCCAGAGCGAAGCGGCCACCGGCAAGACCTACGCCAATGCGTGGATGCATTGCGGCATGATCCGGATCAATGGCGAGAAGATGTCCAAGTCCTTGAACAACTTCTTCACCATCCGCGACGTGCTCGACAAGTACCACCCGGAAGTCGTGCGTTACCTGCTGGTATCGAGCCACTACCGCAGCGCCATCAACTACTCGGAAGACAACCTCAAGGACGCCAAGGGCGCCCTGGAGCGTTTCTACCACGCGTTGAAAGGCCTGCCGAAGGTGGCACCGGCCGGTGGCGAAGCCTTTGTCGAGCGGTTCACCCAAGTGATGAACGACGACTTCGGCACGCCGGAAGCCTGCGCGGTGCTGTTTGAGATGGTGCGCGAGATCAACCGCCTGCGTGAGAGCGATCTCGCGGCGGCGGCCGGTCTGGCGGCGCGCTTGAAAGAGCTGGCCAGCGTGCTGGGTGTGCTGCAGCTCGAAGCCGACGACTTCCTGCAGGCTGGCGCCGAAGGGCGGGTCGACGCGGCTGAAGTCGATGGCTTGATTGCCGCGCGCCTGGCGGCGCGTGCCGCTAAAGACTGGGCCGAATCCGACCGCATCCGCGACCAGCTCACCGCCATGGGCGTGGTGCTGGAAGACGGCAAGGGCGGTACGACCTGGCGTCTGGCTGACTGAGTGGTGTCATCGCTGCAAAACAAAACCCGCCTAGTGCGGGTTTTGTTTTGACTGGCATCGCAAGCCATTGATTCGGCAGATCAACCGTGAGGCTAAGGGCTGGCCGCTGATCGTTATCTGCGGGTTTTTTCCCACTCAGTGGGAATCTGGTTTCAGTTAATGGAAAACTCGGTGCACCATGTCCGCAAGAGCATGAGGCCGATATGAACTACAACACGCCCACTGATCGCTTGCTGCAAATCCTCGTCACCCTGGGGCAATCCGGCGAGGCGATCTCCGCCAAACAACTGTCCGAGCAACTGGCACAGCCGCTCAGCAGCACTTATCGCCATCTCAAGACCCTGCTGCGCTGGGGGCTTGCCGAAGAGAACGGTCAGGGTCGCTACTTACCGGGGCCAACTTGTTTGCAACTGGCCAAGAAATTCGACCGCGAAGCCGTGCTGGTGACCCTCGCCAAGCCGGAACTCAAGCGCCTGGCCGAGCAAAGCCAGGAAAGCGTGGCGTTAATGGTGCCCAGCAATGGCCAGGCGATTTGCATCGAGCTGGTCGACAGCCCGCAACCGCTGCGTTGCTGCTACCAAAAAGGGCTGGCCCAGCCGCTGTTGGTCGGTGCGTCGGCGAGAGTGCTGTTGGCCTATATGGATGAGGCGCAAAGCCTGTCGGCTCTTTTGGCGCAAGGCGTCGAAAGCGAGGAAGTCGCCACGTACCAACGCAGTTTTGCCGATATCCGCGCTGCCGGGTATGCCGTGAGTGTGAGTGAAATCGACGACGGCATTTGGGGTGTCAGCGCGCCGTTGCTCGACAGCCGCAATCGCCTGCAAGGCGCCATCAGCCTCATGGCTCCTGCCTTCCGGGCGCACACCCGCCGTGAACGCCTGATCCGCTGGACCCAGGACGTGGCCCTGCGCCTGAGCGCCCGGCTCGACTGAATTTGACTGGAGTTTCAAGCATGACTGCTGTTTCTGACATACCCCTGTGGACAGGTCGTATCGACGCTGGCGAAGGGCAGGCTGCGCTGCGCTGGCATCAATGGGTCAAGCCCTTCTGCGAGGGTCAGTCTGCGGGTGCAGCACTGATTGGACTGGCCTGTGATGAAGGAGTCAAACGTAATCAAGGACGCACCGGCGCCAGTCTTGGCCCGTCAGCACTGCGCAAGGCGTTGGCCAACCTGGCGTGGCACGGCCATACGCCGCTGTATGACGCGGGCGATGTGAGCTGTACCGACAGCAACCTCGAAGGCGCGCAGCAGATTTACGCTCATCACGTCAGCTATATGCTCAACCAGGGGCATTTGCCGTTGGGGTTGGGTGGCGGCCATGAAATCGCCTTTGCCAGCTTTAGCGGCCTGGCCGATCACCTGCGCCAGGCCACCCCGCATGCGCGAATCGGCGTTCTCAACTTTGATGCCCACTTTGATCTGCGCCATGGTGAACAAAGCAGTTCGGGTACCCCTTTTCGCCAGATAGCCGAGTACTGCCAGCGTGCACAGATGCCGTTCACCTATTGCTGCCTGGGTGTCAGCCAGTTGAACAACACCCAGGCGCTGTTTGAGCAGGCGCAGCGACTGAATGTGCGTTACCGCCTCGACCGGCAAATGAACAGCTGGGACATACCCGCCTGCGAAGCGCTGATCGATGAGTTCTTGCAAGACGTCGATCACCTCTACATGACCATCTGCCTTGATGTCCTGCCCGCCAGCCAGGCGCCCGGTGTCAGTGCGCCGTCTGCCCATGGCGTGGACATGCAGATCGTCGAGCACCTGATACGTCATGCCAAGGCCAGCGGCAAATTGCGCATGGCCGACATCGCCGAACTCAACCCCGGCCTGGATATCGACAATCGAACCGCCCGCATTGGCGCGCGTCTGCTTGCCAGCCTGATCGATTAAGTTTTTCCGTAAATCCCTGAAACCGCTTGTTGAATCATAAGAAAAAGAGAAATTCGCCATGCTGACATTCGAACTGGATGCGCTGAGCACCCTCGCTCTCGCGCTGCTCCTGCTGGGCCTGGGTGCCCAACTGAAAAAACGTAGCTACTGGCTGCGTCACCTGTGTGTTCCTGCACCGGTGATTGGTGGTTTTGGTTTTGCCTTGGTGATCTGGCTGTTACGTGATCAGCAACTGCTCAACCTGACCCTCGACACCAGCCTGCAAACCCCGCTGATGGTGGCGTTTTTCACCACTGTCGGTTTGGGGGGTAGCCTGGGTTTGCTGCGCAAGGGCGGCAAATTGCTGTTTATCTACCTGGGTGCGTGCTGGGGCCTGGCGCTGGTGCAAAACGTGGTGGGTGTCAGTGTCGCCAAGCTGCTGGGCATCGACCCGTTGTTGGGGATCATGGCTGGCGCGGTGTCACTGGAAGGCGGTTTTGGTGCGGCGGCAGCTTTCGGGCCGATTGCTGAAAACCTCGGTGCGGTCGGTGCGACCACTGCA
>Ga0067045_1003848_pt1 | contig 15030 bp, 19 predicted proteins | sample TerdegcTABiofilm_FD_59184 | JGI IMG/M metagenome (GOLD analysis project Ga0067045, IMG submission 59184) | Combined Assembly of (Gp0054472, Gp0054536) Wastewater bioreactor microbial communities from Singapore -Terephthalate degrading...
AAAAACAGGCGCTTCATAGGCGGGTGTTGAAAAATGTTGTGTAGTAATAAAAAGGAAATGTTCCCGCAGCGCATCTGCTGCGACATGGCGGTGTTAGTACAGGGCAGGTCCCGCAGATGGGACAACAGGGTGTTTTCATAGAGTGTGGTGCTCGGTGTTTTGTATGCTTTGCAAAAATATAGTATTTACCTTTATTTTTTTGTAAATAAATTATAAATAAACATTAAACCACTGTAAATCAAAGTAAAAATATATCATTAAGCAGCATAAGCAGCTTTCTATTCAAAACAGAATCACTGTAAATCAGCATATTAAAAAACAATACAAACAACTAAAAATAAACACAAATGTAAAATAGTGTAACCCCGAAGCTCTAAACTCATTATAACTTATACCAGGTGTTGTGTATATCGTATTCAACTTAGATAGCCAACAGGATCTGCATCATAATTAAAGCAGATCAGGCAAAACGCCGCCCGAGGGTGGCTGCCTTTTTTAGCCATTTACGACGCTGTTTTTCTGTAGAATTGCGTATAATTCCCATATAAGTTAGCTTAACCGGGCTAACGCCGCAAAACTGCAGTACCGACCGCCGTAACTGGTTTACACTGGGGCGGCCGAAAAACAGGCGATAGTACCAGCCGGGCTGATCGAGTGTGGTAATAATGCGGGCCGAACGACCTTTGAGCAGCTTATCCCAGAATACGGAATTTTCGCGGTAGCGGAAGGCCATTCCGGGCAGAAAAAGCCGGTCGATAAACCCTTTGCTCCGCGCCGGAAGCCCGCCCCACCAAACCGGGTGTACCCAAACCAGGTGTCGGGCCCACAATATCTGTTCCCAGGCCTGTTGCAAAGAGGGTTCCAGCCCCATACGCTTACGATAACCATAGTGCAGGTCGGGATCAAAGTCCAGCTCGGAAATATGCAGTATCTGCACCTCAGCTCCGCTTTCGGTGGCTGCTGTGTAATATGCCTCTGCCAGCGCCCTGTTAAACGACTCTTTATCGGGGTGAGCGTTAATGATAAGTATCTTCATGTTTTTAAGCGCAAACTTAAGCGCTGCGGCAGGCGGCAGAAAGGACAAATGTCTAAAACCCCGGTTCGCGGCGTATACGGCTCAGATGCCGCTGTGTTATGCCCAGGTATGATGCCAGGTACTGAAGCGGAATATTACGTATATACCCAGGATGCACATTCATCAGCTGCCGGTAACGCTCGGTTGCATTAAGCCGCTGAAGCTGAAATACGCGCTGCTCCAGTTCCATGTATTGCTGTTCGGCGGTTTGCTTCAGGAAAAATGTCCAGGCATAATTGCCCTCTGCCAGCCGGTCCAGCTCTTCTTTAGATATCACCAGCAATACGGCATCGGAGATCGCCTGCATACTTTCCTGACTCTGTTCACCCGTAATAAAGGCCGTATATGCCGTTATAAATTCCCCGGGAAAACGGAAACAGTAGGTAATATCTTCGCCTTTGCCCGAGCTGTAGAACGAGCGGAAAATTCCGGAACATACAAAGGCCACCTTCCGGCACTTCTCATGCTCGCGTATAAAAAAATCGCCGCGCTTCAGCTGCACTTCTCTGAAAAAAGGCAGCACCCGCCCGATCTCTTCTTCTGAAAAAATACCGGTATTCTCAAGATATGTTTTTAGCATACAGACAGTGGAAAGATACAAATAGAATACACGTTGTCTGTAAATACTTATAAAAACTGCTTTAAATACATATCGTTTTCGTCGTCGAAACACACAAAAAGAATCTTTTTTATGTCCGCTTTACCTGTGGTAAATTACTGCAGGGCAGCCTCTGCTTTGGAGAACATGTATATGCCTGTGCCTATGCCGCGCTACTTTTGCATCCGTATTCTAACGCAGTACAGTGCATCAGGGTACACAAAAAAGCGCAATACCCTCAGGTACTGCGCTCTGCACTCGAAAGGGCATGCAGGTATCCGCGTATCTTGTATGTACTAATGCTGTATAAGTACCTGTTTTGTATAAACCTGATTTCCGCTGCGTATACGAATAAAATATACGCCGTTGTAGAGTGTCTGCGTATCGAACCAGGCTATGGTCTGCCCGGGGTTCATACGGGTAGTTCTGAGTACATACCCCTGCATATCGCTAAGTTCGACCTGTTGTTCTGTTTTTACCAGGGAAAATGCCTGTACCGCCAACAGGTCGGCAGCCGGATTTGGGTATATACTAAATTCAGGAGCTGCTGCTTCGGCCAGGGATGTATAATTTTCGTATACAGTAGTGGCTTCCGTAACAGAATTAACTTTAGCTCCGCTTACCGTACCGTAAAATGAAGGACCTGCTACATATGGATATGCCGAATTATAATTACTGTCTACCGTAGCAAAATAGGCATAGGTGCCAGCGGGATACTCGGGTGTTACACAAAAACGTCCGTTGTGCTCATCGAGATACTCTTCCTGCCCGGGATGCGCAATAAACACATAGTCTTCGCGGAAATATCCAAGCGGGTAACCCGTACTTACGGCGGGGCCGTCGCTTACATCTGTACCATCGGCATGGTGTGTACGCAGGCTGATGTTACGCAGTTCGTAACCTGTGCGCATACGTACAATGCCACCGCTCCCACCGGAGTTTTTGTATCCATACGCACCATAGATCGGATACCCGTCGTAAGCATAACCGATAAGGGGTGAGTGTTGTGCCGGATCAATAACATATAGGCCGTCGGCATCGTAAAGGTTACATATGGAGGATATTACATTCAGATCGAGTTTAAAGGCGCTGGGATTCTGATGATGGTGGTAGTTGCCCATAGCGGGATGTCCCTTGGAACAGTCGAAACCCGCACGTTCGGCAGGCACGGCATCGCGGTTCCAGGCCTGCACCGCTCCGGGGCCTCCCGGACAGGGTGGATTTCCGGGGCCTCCGCATAACGAAGATGTATTGGTATTCCATGCCACACCGTCGCGGTAATCGAAAAGGGCTACCCCATTAATAAATATACCAATATTGCCTGCCGTAGTGGGAGTTGGTGTGCCCGTATTGGGCTGCGGATGCAGAGGAATTTTAAAAATAGCATTCTGATCGGAAGCCTGCGAAGGATTATTGTCGAGAAAAGGGCCTGTGGGATAGGCAGGAATACCATGTGTATGCACATATACCCAGTTGGCAGAATATTGTACCTGCTGACAGTTTACCGGAATACCGTTGCTGATGGCGGTAGAATTACCACTGATATAGTAACTGCCGGTAACAGTGGTGTTCTGCAGCCAGGACGTAACAGCCGGACCAGGCTGAGCATATGTATAAAATACGCTTAGTAAAATTGCGGAAAGAAGGAGCATTTTTTTCATTGACGGAGATGTTTACAGATTTAGACGTTTTTATGGTGGAGTTCCTTCGCCTGTACCTAAAATATGCCGCGGATATCCAAAAGCCGGGTCGAACACGAAATCCGGATCGTTGAGTGTAAGCAGGAAAGCGATCAGATCTGTTTTATCGGCAGCTGTAAGGGGCAGTCCTCCCCGGAGTTCGGGTGCAAGTGTATTGCTGTGCATAATTCCGGAGCTGTAATGATCGAGCACCTGCTGTAAACGCCGGAAACGACCGTCGTGCATATACGGATAGCTGAAGGACAGGTTTCGCAGGCTGGGTATCTTAAACAGCAGGCTGTCGCCGGCACGCAGGGTAACCCGGTAGCGGCCTGCATCGTTCAGTGCCGGATCGGGAACCAGACCATTCGATGCAAACCTGTAGGAGGAAAAGAGCGGCTCGGTATGGCAGCTGTTGCAATATTGCTGAAAAAGAGCATAACCACGCTGCTCCTGCCCGCTGAATGTAACCAAGCCCTCCCGCATCTTATCGTAACGGGACCCGGCAGAGATAAGGCTTAGCTGAAAAGCAGCAAGCGCCCTGAGCATACGCTCTGTGCTTATAAGTGTATCGCCATATACACGGGCAAAGAACGGTCTGTAAAGCCGCGATGAGCGCAATTTCTGTAACACGGTGCCGATATCTGATCCCATTTCGCCGGGATGTGTTATGGGTGCCAGTGCCTGCACGTCGATATGATTTACGGCCCCGTCCCACATAAATTCTTTTTGCCAGGCCAGGTTAAACAAAGCGGGGGCGTTTCGTATACCAATACTGTCGCCTATACCATGGCTGAGTGCATGATCGGTATGTGCAAATGCATGAAAGGATGAATGACAGGATGCACAGGAGACCGAACCATCGGCAGAAAGAAGCGGATCGTAAAACAGGCTGCGCCCCAGTTCGCGCTGCAGGGAATCGCCGGAACCGGGATCTGTACGATAAAAAGGCTCCGGAAAATATGAAGGCAGCGTACGTTTGTGCTGTACGTTTACAAAAAAGGATATCAGTGTGCCGCATAAACTGGCGGTAAGTATTATCTTTTTCACGGACGTATATACATAGCTGTGGTTATAACATGCATAAGCTCTTTTGCTGAAGGGCCCGGACTCATTACCCGCGCAGGTGCATTTGCAAAGGCGTATTGCAGAAATGGTTCCAGCTCCATATTTATGGTTAGCGTGTCGCTTTGCGGCAGGGACCAAAAATGCAGCGGAATCCATGTATCAAAGGGCACACGATACCCTCCCAGGTGATACTGCCGGGTTTCTTTCCCTGCACGACGTACTTCCAGCTTAAAATGAATATAGCCGCTCTGCCAGGCCCAGTACATCCCATCTGCCGGATCGGGACCACCAGCGTATATCCCCGAAGCGTTTGCAGTGCTGTCCAGCCCCAGAGCCAGATTAAGGCCGGCCGGCACTCCCCTTTTTACGCCCTGCAGCTGCATAAAAAAAGAAGCCGGTTCTTCCATATCCATCAGCTGCTGCGAAACCAAAGGTGCCGCAACGGAGCCATCTGTATACGTAAGCTTTACACCGGAAATATAAAAGCGTAATGTACTGAATACGATACTATCATTCCCATATGGCATCCATACACCTGCCTCAGGGCTTTGTCCTCCATACAAAGGCTGTATGTGCAGCACCTGCATTTTTCCCTGCGCTTTAACTGTATACGAAAAACACAGAATAAGAGAAAAAAGCAGTAGCTGTTTCATTAGTGCCTGGGTTTGGGATGGTTGAATATGGCGGCTATTTCGTGGCTCAGTTCTTCATAGGCTGGCAGCTGTTCAGGTCTGCACAAAGCTTTTATCTGCAGAAAATGTTCGAAATGGATCTGTTCTATATCTTTTTGTATAGCAGCAATTGCCGTTGTAAGCGAATCTGCGGTTGCGGGTTGTGCATCCATTGGTAAAAGGGCATACAATGTATTTTTGCAGTCCATCATCTGTCGGTCGCGCTCAGCAATTTCGCTGCGGTGCTTTTGTATCAGCCTGTCATACAGTCTTACCTGCTCCTTGTCCATATCCAGTTTACGAATAATTATATCCCGGGGCCTGTCTGCATCGTGCCTATGCCTGCGGGCAGGCCATACACAAAAAAATACCAGCAGCAGATTCGATACCAGCAGCAGTACAATAACAACCTGGTAAAAACGGGTTCTATTCATAATACAGGTTATTATCAGTAAGCGGTACAAGGGTTTCGGTGCTGTTCTGCCGGCGCTGTACAGAACGTATACCCAGGTAAATCTCTGCCGAAAACAGGCAAAACAGTGCAAGCGCTGCCAGGCGAACCCGCGAGGCAGGTAAATGCATACGGCGCTGCTCCGACAAACGTTCCAGCACCCGGCCATACATTCCCTGCGGAGCATTTACGCGCTGCACATGCTGTAATATATCAAACGGTTCCTGCATTCTGTATTCTTATTTTATTAGACGATATTCTTTTTATTTTCCTTCGTTTTCGTGCATTATTTTTTCCAGTGTCTGCCTGGCACGCTGCAACAGCGACTCCACGGCCTTTACACTCAGCTGCATAATAGCCGCTGTTTCCTGCTGCGAAAGTCCTTCCAGCCTTAGCAGGATAATAACGGTACGTTGTTTCTCGCTAAGGCGGTTTATACAGCCAAAGATAAACTCCAGGGCTTCTTTCTGTTCCAGCAGGGCTCCGGGGTGCTCGAAATGTGCAGGCTCCGGAAGCCCGCTATCTCTGTCAAGACTCAGTATCTGCTTAAGAAAACTGCGTTTACGGCGCTGCCTGGCCCTGCAGAAATCGAGAGCGGTATTTACTGTAATACGGTATATCCAGGTTTTAACATCGGAGCGCTGCTGAAATGCATCCAGCTTCTGATGCACCTTTACAAATACATCCTGGCTTACTTCTTCGGCATCGCGGGGGTTTTGCACATACTGCAATGCCAGGTTATATACCCGGTCTTTATACGCATTATACAGTTCTGCAAAATCCATGAAGCAGAGAATACTTTATTTTGTACAAAAAGGGAGTGAAATGTAGCACTTATTTTATTCCGTTCTGTGCTTCGGGCCGGGAAATCATAATCTGCTTTACCAGTGCAGAACTCCGTTTATTATAACAGGCCGGTATCTTGCAATAGCATTCATTGGCAAGCTGTATATCTCTCTATTTCTTATCCATGCCATAATTCCCCGCAAGTACCTGCCGGATATCTGCCTCCAGCCGGGCATAATCTATATTTTTAGTATAGGTATATGCATACAGCGTTCCGCTTTTCTCGCTCTGTGCCGTTTCCAGGCGTTTGGTAAGCACATAGTCAATTTTTACACTCTTGTCTGTTTTGTGAAATTTAAGTACATGCAGGCGATAGAGCTGATCTTTATCTGAGCCGTCGGTATTTGTACTGTATACGTAATATACGATCTTGGAATAGCTGCCCTGCGTTTCGGGGTCACCCAGTTCGGGATACCATTCGTAACCCCAGATATTTTTATCGCCGTAGCGGAAAAAGCTGAAATTGTAATACTCGTCGATGCCTTCGGGCAATTTTTTCTTTTTACGGGCAGTATACAGTTCGTCCTGGAATTTACGGGCTTCGGCATATTGCTTTTGTCCGAAGTAGGAAACAATTACATTTTTTATCATCCAGTATTCACGAGCTGCGAATCTTGCATCGAAGCGCGATTTTACGGCACGTATCTTATCCAGGGCGCGGGTGCTGTAAATAAGAGCCGAATCGAACCGTTCCTGCATACGGTAATGGCTTTCCGCAGCCGTAAGCGCTGCCGTATGATACCAGAGTATATAATTGTACAGGGTGTCTTCAGGAGTGCAAAGCGGTTCTATCCTTTCCAGGATAGCGAGTGCCTGCAGCGCGTCGTCTTGTTCCAGCAGACTTTCGGCCCGGCGGAATTCTGCAGCAATATCAGTCTGGGCAAAGACCCTTGTTAGGGTAAACAACAGCAAAAACGGAATATATACTCTTTTCATAAGCGAAAAATAATAGATATTAAGTGTATATCAACAAATATATACACATTCAGAAATAAAAAGACCGCTATTAATACTTTACATCCGCAGCCTGGTCGGTACCCGTCTTATCGAGCTGTTTGGCCAGCATCTGCCGGTGCATACGATCGAACGAGGTATCGGCAAGCGGATTAAATGAGGCCTGGATGGCCTGTCCCTCCTGCAGGGGATCAATAACACCCGGCAAACCGGCCGGAGCCCATACTTTAATAGTAATATCGCGACCCAGGTTGGTACCGCCAATACGCCGGCCGGTGTAGTTTACCATCATAGGATGGTCGGCATCGGCCGAAGCAGTCCATTCGTTAATTTTGTCTTCCACGGGTATCATGGCCGAATTAGCCACACTGGTACCGGCCATCAGGTTTGCAGGTTCTGTGGCACCGCCGTTCTGTGCACCCCGTATATGCAGCCATTCCCAGTCTACCTTTACATTCAGCGAAGCTTTGCCATGGTGCTTCCAGTAACCGGCATATCCCAGGGCATTCCAGTTATTCATGGCAGCTATCTGTCCGGCTCCGCGCCCTTTTTTACGGGCGTAGGCCTTATGTACAACCGGCTCTTCTGTATCTCCGGCAAGCGGTGGAAGTACAGCGGTGAGGGAATCATCCTTCAGGCGGTCGTCGTCCTCGTCCATACCGGCAGCACCTTTTGCTGTAAATACCGATCCGCCGTCTCTTTTGGGACCTTCGGCAATAGCGCTGCGTATATACATATAATCGCCCGATATCATTGGCGTATTACCCTGTGCAAAGAATTTAAACGCAGCTCCGCTATCGGCCGTTCGCTGAAAGTTCACACCGTCGGGCAGTTTTCCCAGATCCTGTTCCACTTCCTGCAGGGTTTTTGGAGAGAATAATGTACCATAGGCTGTCTGAAAGCGGTTCATAAAGCCTCCGCGCGCAGCCTGCGGATCGCGCAGTAAAGGTTTGGAAAGAGCCTGTTGCAGGCGAAACCCTTTATACCCGAGCGTACCTGTTACATCGGCATTATCCGTGTAAAAAGCAGCCTGCCCTGCCGCTTCCTGAACACCGGCACCCATTATCTCAAGCCCCTTCTGAAACTTAGTGTGGTATTCAATATCTTCGGTATCTGCATTAATACCCATAGCCTCTTCCACAAAGCGCACCACAAAGTCTACACTGGCGGCATTAATGAACAGGGGTAGCTTATCTTTACCGTATTCCGGCACATTGGTATAATACAGGTCTCCGGCACCCGAAGCCGGTTTGCCCGCTTCCATCTCGCGGTATGTGCCGGCTTCGCGGTCGTACAATTCTATTTTGCGCTGTACAGGCGTTTGCGAAGCTATAAAGGATGCTTTATGCAGTACTGTAGCATTTTCGTCTGTTTTCAGCTGCGCCGCCTTTGCCCCCATTACATCGGCTTCTTTTTCCAGGCCGCTGTCGTCGTTCAGGGCCATCTTGCCCTTTAACTGTGCGGTAGGCCTCACACGGCCCTGCTTTTGCTGTACCACATGCCAGGCCTCATGCGGCAGATGCTTTTCCTGGCCCGGCGCTATATGAATGTTGCTGCCCTGTGCATAGGCATGTGCCTGCAGCTGTGCAGGAGCAGAGGAATTGTAATGTACCTTAACATCGTCCATTGAGTAACCCGACAATTTTTCCACACCCGCCTTAAGTGCATCGGGCATACCGGTATCGTTCTGCTTACGTTGCAGGGGTGGCGGACTTCCTGCCAGCATAGAAAGAGCCGGGGCCGAAGCGGGAAAGCCTTCCTTTTGCACAGACTTTTGTGTGCGGAGCTCTTTTGAGGCTGCATTTTCCGTAACAGCCGTTTGCAGGGTATGCGTTTGCATGGGTATGTGGTTAAACGAAGAGGAAAGATACAAAAAAAAGCTTGCGCCACACCACACACATCATTGTTCGTACAACGGATACTCTGCGGGGCCTTCACCTTTCCTCTCAGCGCTTTATCTTATTTGCCTTCAGGTATTCTGCCGTATCGGACGAGGCCTGGTAAATAAAATCGAACGGGAATACACATTCCGTACGCTGCAGAGGTTTTTCCTGCGCATCGGTAAGTGTATACATTTTATCTACCGACTGAAAAGAGGAATTATAATACTCTGTTTTTACCTCACGGGCTACTCCCGGTGTGCAGCGACTGTTAAGGAAACTGCACTGCCGCTCAAAGGCAAAGGTGCGCCCGTTGCTATCGAAATAATGGATATACGAGGTATTCCACTCTCCTCCCGATATCATGGGAAATTCCCATATAGAAATAATATGCCCCTGCCCGTTGCGGAGTATTTCGTACATAGTATGAAATTCGCTGGGCATAAATGTATCCCCTACTGGCACAGGATTGCCGTTTACAGTACTTTTAGCCATAAGTTCGAGCCGGGTACCTTCTTTACGGTACAGGCGGTCGATCTCGTCTTTCTGGCTACGCAGCCGTTGGGCCAGGTCGGGTTCGGGTATGCTCCGTTCCCCGGTTCCGCTGTTGCTGCAGGCCGTAAGCAGCAATAAACAGATACTGTATATGAAGTGTGTGGTTCTCAAGTGAAAAACGTTTGCAGGTATATCAAATATACGTTTCTGCTGGCAAAATCGTATATAAAGCTTCGTTAGTATGTTGTTAAGAGTGCTTATCCATATTACGGGAAGCCACATGAGTACACCATTGCCGGTATGGTCTGCTTAAAAAAGTCCACAGCATCTGCATCCGGCAATTCCAGTGCTGGCAGAAGGTACGAATGCTAAAAATTCAGGTTTTTTGTTCTGCTTTCCGCTAAGCCGGCTTTTATAGAACAGCACACACGTTTTTTTTCAAGATCGGCAAGATGCACTGCAACAAGGAACGCTGATCGTTCAGGTATCGTTTTATATGCTGCGCTGTTTGCAGAATTGCCGGATGCGGAACAGCATGCCTGCGCACAGCAGGGATAGCAATACGCACGAAATAAAGGCCACAAGTGTATGCCCGTACTGCCGGTACAGAGGCTGAACGATTACATGGCGCAACAACATAAATACAGTGGTCATAAACAATACACATACCCGGTATGCAGACGATGCCGGCACACTGCTTTCTCTACGGGAGGGCAAGCGGTATAACGCAAAAAACAACACAGCTAAGCCCATAAGTGTACTGCCATGCTGTAAGATTTTCCAGTACCCGATATGTATGCCTGCCACATATATGCTGCCCCTGAGAAAGCTGCACTGCTGTACAAAAAAGCCATCGGAATGGGTAAAGGCATCCCAGAACAGGTGAGATGCGGCCCCGATGAGCAGGGAATACAGCACCACAAACACATGTGTCCGGAAATAATGGTTCCAGCGGAATGTTTTGTATACCGATACACGCCTGCGCAGAAAACCAGGCAGATTGTCGAGCAGCGGATCGCGCACAATGTTATGAAAAAGAAACGCCAGTATAAGCCCCAGGGGCAGATCGAAATATAAGAGTCCCCAAAGGGTATGACTGTGCGAGCTGTGTATCTGCATCCGCAGGAAATACTCGAAATCGGGACTGAGGCTCCCGGCAACAAGCGCGGTAAGGGAAAAGCAGCGGCGTTGCAGAGCATGCAGCGGTAATACAATGGCAGGATGTGCAAAGGTAAAAGGCATCAGCGTTCTTTTAATTTTTCTATATACCGTGCCGCGTCTTCCACATCCAGCTCCTGTGCCTTGCGAAAGGCTTCCAGGGCCTGCTGCCGATTTCCCAGTTCCTCGTATATGCAGCCGATCTGTAAATATACTTCGCCGTCTTCAGGATCTATAAAAACTACTTCTTCCAGGTCGCGCAAGGCATCTTCGGGCTGACCGATCTCAAGATACATACGGCCCCGGTTGTAGAATACATCCATTCTCCAATCGGTCTTTTCAAGTAACAGTGTATAGCATTCCAGCGCTTCTGCATAACGCTTAAGCTGGGTAAGGGCAAAGGCTTTGTTCAGGAGCAGTTCGGGGCAGTACCATTCGTATGTAAGCCCCAGGTTGCTTATGGCCACCACCTCTTCGGGCCTGCCGGCCTGGCCGTAACAGGCCGACAGGCTTATGTAGGCCTCGATTTCCTCCGGATCAAGCTCACGAACCTTTTCCAGGTCGGCCAGGGCTGCTTCTGTATTACCCAGGTGACCATAACTCTGTCCCCTGAAAAGATACAATGCGTGATTCTGCGGATCTTCTGCCAGCAGTAAGGTCCAGCCTTTTACAGCTTCTTCGTGGTTTTCCATAGTGGCATACAGGTGTGTACGCATCTCCGCCATATCCGTTGCACCCAGTTCTATGGCCCTGTTCAGGTCAGCCAATGCTTCGTCCAGTAGCCCCAGCGCTTTGCAGGCCAATGCACGGCCCGAATACAGGTCGGCCACATCGGGAGCCAGGCCGATTGCTTTTGTATACAGTTCCCGGGCCAGCTGATACTCTTCCTGCTCAGCTGCATCCGAAGCAGAACGCGCATATAAAATGAATGACGGTACCGGGGCAGGCTCCTTTGCCTGAGAAAACAAGCGCTTAATTGCATGAAACATCCTACGAAAATAATAAAATGACTATAGTATTTTTAAGCATCTGTTATACTCCAAAATACTGCCTGTACCATTCCGTTTCGTGATGGTCGGTTTTTGCTGTATCTATTACATATGCCGCATCCAGCTTATTATACAGGATCTCCAGCGAAGCATAGTCGCGCTGACTGATTACCTGAAATCCGCTGCGCAGCAACTGTGCGGCACATACACCCGCAGCGGCACGGTATAGCTTATTTTCCGCAAAACGGTTACCGTCGTAAATAACCTGACTGCCGCAGGCCGCACTTATATCCATCATTACAGCCAGTTCAACCTGCTCGCGCCGGGCAATTTCCAGCATTTTTTCCGAAGCGCATATCATTCCATCCGTCCAGTCGGCACCGGTTTCTGTAAGCACCCGCGCTCTGCCATCGAGCACATCAAAGCCGTTGCCTCCGTGTATATCGCACATTTCGCGCGGCGAACCAAACGAAAATTCCTCCGGACAAAACCTGAATACCTTTGCGGTATCGTAACTTAATATTTTAAGGGCCGAAGGATACTCACCGTTTGCCGTACCATCATACCCGCAGCGTATACCTGCCAGGCAGGCACTCATAAGTATACGCAAAGGTTGCTCCCGGTCAGGAACACGCAGTTGTTTTAAAAATTCCCGGTCTGTCATACCCGCTTTTATGTATGAGTTAATCTGTTTTAAAGGTAGACAAATTTCAGCCCGATGTGCTAAATAAGGGTTAAAATACAGAGAGATACACCTGTTTTTGTATTTTTAATGTGTAAACAATTACACACCTAAAACACTACATCCTGATGCAAAAAAAACTTCTGAGCGTCCCTCTCCTGCTGCTTATGTCCTGCACCGCAGCTGCACCGAAAAAAAAAGCAGAGAATCTGTATCTTATAAAATACGGGGAAGCCGGTTCCGGTGGTTATATAAACCAGGCGGGAGATACAATTGTGCCCGCCGGCAAATACGAATTCTGTTTTACCGATACCATACGCAGGCTGGGCATGGTAAGCGAAAAAGGAACGGGAAAAATTATGGCAATAAACCCTGATGCTGAAGTTCTGTTCGAAGTATTCAACTTCGATAACGGACCCGATTATCCGCAGGAGGGTCTTTTCCGTATTATAAAAGACGGCAGGTTCGGTTATGCCGACACAGCAGGAAACGTTGTGATAGAGCCCCGCTTTGCCTGTGCGTTTCCCTTTGAGAACGGCAGAGCCAGGGTAGCCGACGATTGTACTACCATTCCGGAGATCGAACATAGCAGCTGGGCCAGCGCCAACTGGTATTATGTAGACCGGGAGGGGAAAATCCGTAAAGATCCCTGACCCGTCAGCCCTGGCTAAAGTCTACTCTTCCCATTCCCTGCGGAAGTCGTCCGCTGTTTTCTGCGCCGCGAAATAGCGTTGCCGGTTACGGCATACATCTACCCCCAGCAGATTATCAGCAAAGCTGCCATCTTCCGTTTTAAAACCGTCTACCGGTTTATTCTTCTCGCGCCCGTCCGACTGCACATCGCTTACCCGGCCGTTTGCAAAGATTACACGATAAATGTTCGGCTCTTCGATCATGTAATAACAACTCTCTCCTCTGCATTCACTCTTAAGCGCGGTGCTTTCTGTAAGCATAACATCCAGCACCCGTTTGTTAAACCTAAGGTTATCTTAAGCTCCCGCAGACTCAGATTGGCCTTTCTGCCCGCCACACTATTCCTGAACATTTATATTCCACAGGTGGCAATTTTCCTTTTCAGCCGTAGGTTTTCAGCAATGCTTCCGCAGAAACAAACAATCAGGCTCCAAGTCCTCAAAAGTATCGCTGTAAAAAATAATGTCGCCGCTTGCATACACGCATTTGTCCTGAGAAGAGGAAGCAAGTCAGAATATTGAATATTAGCATCATACAAAATAAATTCGGTATCTGTTCAAATTGGGCAGATATGTTCTCCGGTAAAAAAATAAATAAGTTATTTCCCAAACAGGAAACTTTTTAATACATTTGTGATGGAAAAAGAATTGACACCAGTGTTCAGGGTAGTCTTCCCCGAAGATGCCGTTACCTTTCTGGAACACATGGAGCCCAAAGCCCGTGCCAAGGTGTATTACAATATACGAAAGGCACAATGCATAAGCGATCCCGAACTGTTCAAAAAGCTCAGTGAGCACATCTGGAAATTCCGCAACCTGTAGCAGAGAAAGGCATACCGTTTGTTTGCGTTCCGGCACAGGCAAAACAACGAGGAAACGGTAGTGGTGACCACGCACGGTATTCTTAAAAAAACACAGCGCACGCCTCCCAGAGAGATACGGAAGACCGAAGAAATACGAAAACAATACCTCGAAACAACATAAGTCATGGAAAAGAAAATGAAAACCACCGGTCTCGATGAACTCATCGACAAGCACGTAGGCAGGCGTGGCAGCGAAGCCCGCGAAGCCTTCGAGAACGAGCTCCGCATCGATCTGCTCGGCCATGCCATACGGCAGGCGCGCCAGGAACGCCAGCTTACCCAGGAACAGCTGGGCGAGCTGGTTGGCGTGCAGAAAGCCCAGATATCCAAGATCGAGAACAGCATTAAAAATGCCCGTTTAGAAACCATTTTAAAAGTATTTGATGCCCTGGGTGCCAAAGTGCGCTTCAGCGTAGAGCTGGAGGGGAAAATACTGGTAGGCTGATTGCCTGCGGGCGGTGAATCCCGGGCGGGAATCAATCAGGACATACAGTCCTGTAACTTACTACGATTGTACAGGGAGAAAGGCAGAGGCGGTTTACGCTGCACCGAAGTCCTCTGCGGGCAACCTGCAACTCCGGCGAGGCGGGAAGGTTTTTTATGAATGAACAAAAAGTTAGGTAGGAAATAGTCAAACAGTCCAATAAACATCTTTTGTAGACTGAAAGGAATAAGGTAGAAGACAGTATCCAGAAAAGTGTGTAAATGATTTCGAGGNTTAGGNTTTCAGACTTTAACCCTTTCGCCAAAAATAGCTAAAAATTGGTTTANTATCAAGCCCCAGTTATGCACTGGCTGNGTCCATTTCTTAGTGGTTTCCATCAGAGCCAGATAGACAGATTTTTTAACAGCTTCATCCGTCGGAAATGACATTTTGTTGTGGGTGTATTTTCTGATTTTACCATTGAGGTTTTCAATAAGATTAGTGG
>Ga0067045_1003850_pt1 | contig 15026 bp, 10 predicted proteins | sample TerdegcTABiofilm_FD_59184 | JGI IMG/M metagenome (GOLD analysis project Ga0067045, IMG submission 59184) | Combined Assembly of (Gp0054472, Gp0054536) Wastewater bioreactor microbial communities from Singapore -Terephthalate degrading...
CTCCACGGCGGCATTGAGCGCCAGGATGTTGGTCTGGAAGGCAATGGAGTCGATCACGCCGATGATGTCCTCGATCTTCCGGGAACTCGCGGTGATCTGCTCCATGGTGGCTACAACGCGGTCCACGATCTTGCCGCCGCCGGTGGCGGCCTGGCTCGACGATGCGGCCAGCTGGGTGGCGGTACGCACCGTATCGGCATTGAGCTTGACGGTGGCGTTCATCTCCTCCATGGAGGCGGCGGTCTGCTCCAGATTGCTGGCCTGCTCCTCCGTGCGCTGGCTCAGGTCGGCATTGCCCGATGCGATCTGGCTGGCGCCGGTCGCGATGGATTCGCTGCTTTGCCGCACATCGGCGACCACGCGCGCCAGGCCGGCACGCATGTCCTCCATGGCGTGCAGCAGGCTGGAGGTGTCTCCGGGCGCCAGTTGCACCCGCACGGACAAATCGCCCTGCGCGATCTGGCGCGCCACCCCGGCGGCATAGGAGGGCTCTCCGCCCAGCTGCTGCTTGACCGTCCTGGTGATCATCCAGGCCACCAGAGAGCCCAGCGCGGCGGCCAGCAGCGTCAGCACCAGCATGGCCACGCCGTCTTCGGCCACGCTGCGCAGGGAGCCGTCCACCGTGGCCTGCGTCTGTGCCTTCTGGTAATCGACCAGTGCCTCGACCGCATCGAAATAGGTCGTCTGCAAGGAGCGCAGGCGCCCCATGATCAGATCCCTGGCGGCATCGCCCTGGTTGGCCAGGCCCAGGTCACCGGCCTGGCGCATGGTCTCCACGAAAGGCTGGCGCGCCTGCCGTATGTCGGCAAAGAGCCGGCGCGCCTGCTCGGTCTGCAGGCGCTGGTCCAACTCCTTCATGACCAGGCCGTTCCTGGCAACCACCTCATCCAGCCGGCGGCTCTCCTCGGCCATCTGCGCCGGATCGGTGATCAGCGCCAGATTGCGCACCACCCGCGCCGACACATTGGCGTTGTCCTTGAGCGATTGCAGCCGGGCCAGATTGCCCATGCGGTCCTCGGCCAAAACACGCAACTGCTCCCCCTGATCGTGCAGCTTCATCCAGCCGAAGCCGGCCACGCACACGCAGACCACGATCACCGCAAGGAAACCCATGCCCAGCATGGTTCCCAACTTCATACGCCTCAGAAAACCCACGTCGCTCTCCCTCGAACCACCTACGCAAACCGGCCAGACTGCTGGCACGGAGGAAACACATTAAGGAACAAATTTGACAATTTGAATCAGTCGTGTCGCCTTCCCAAACCCTGCACATCCAGTAGGACAGCGCCTTGCCGGCATGCAGGCATCGGGCTGCCAGCGATTGCCAGAACCCCTCATTTCGCGCTTGATGGCCATGCTTCAATCCACGCGCCAGCACGGGGCGCGACTTCGCCCTCCAGGACTTCGATCATCTGGCCCAGGTTTCAATCCACGCGCCCGCAAGGGGCGCGACGCAGGCTGCGCTATGGATGAGGCGTTAAGCGATGTGTTTCAATCCACGCGCCCGCACGGGGCGCGACCTTGGTCCGTACCTGCAGCAGATGCGCCTGTTTGTTTCAATCCACGCGCCCGCACGGGGCGCGACTGGGCATACCCGAGACCCATATCAGCGGCTTCAAGTTTCAATCCACGCGCCCGCACGGGGCGCGACCTGATGAGGTCTCGACCCTGCTCATCGGATGCGGCGTTTCAATCCACGCGCCCGCACGGGGCGCGACTGAGGTAGTCGATGATCATTGCGCGCGTCCAGATGTTTCAATCCACGCTCCCGCACGGGGCGCGACATGGCGCCCTCCCACATTCGGTGAGTGCAGTGAGGTTTCAATCCACGCGCCCGCACGGGGCGCGACCAGATTGCCGCGAAGACACTGGAGTGGGATGGCTGGTTTCAATCCACGCGCCCGCACGGGGCGCGACGCCAGGGCCTCGGTGGGCATTGCTGGCCTGTCGGGTTTCAATCCACGCGCCCGCACGGGGCGCGACGCGAAACCTTCATGGTCTGGCCGAGCACGTTGGTGTTTCAATCCACGCGCCCGCACGGGGCGCGACACGGCATCGAGGCCGCGCAGCGCGTGCAGGTCGTTGTTTCAATCCACGCGCCCGCACGGGGCGCGACCGATAGCCCCGCCTCGCTCAGCACCGAGGTGCTGTTTCAATCCACGCGCCCGCACGGGGCGCGACGCGCGCTGCAGCAGCGGGCACTGGGGTGGTTTGGTTTCAATCCACGCGCCCGCACGGGGCGCGACAGCAGGGACAAGCAACGCGAGGAGCAGCGACGATGTTTCAATCCACGCGCCCGCACGGGGCGCGACCCACCTGGTATGACGGCGTCGACCCCAGCAAGGGCGTTTCAATCCACGCGCCCGCACGGGGCGCGACGGCAGGCCCTTGGCCAGCAGCTCGCGCGGGTCGGTTTCAATCCACGCGCCCGCACGGGGCGCGACTCAGGCAAGCGGGCTACACGGTCACGGTCGTGCCGTTTCAATCCACGCGCCCGCACGGGGCGCGACCAAGGACGCCGGCTTCCGTGATTTCAAGGCGGGCGTTTCAATCCACGCGCCCGCACGGGGCGCGACGAAAACCCATCGAGCAATCGCGCGATGGGCCATGTTTCAATCCACGCGCCCGCACGGGGCGCGACACTACACAACCACCCATGCAGAGCGCATCAACTGTTTCAATCCACGCGCCCGCACGGGGCGCGACCGGGCTCTTTGGGTTTGTCAGGATCAGGCACACAGTTTCAATCCACGCGCCCGCACGGGGCGCGACGGCGGCGAGCAGCACGACCAGGGCGGCGAGGCCCAGGTTTCAATCCACGCGCCCGCACGGGGCGCGACACGTTCTGCACAGCCGGGTTGACCATCGGGCCGAGTTTCAATCCACGCGCCCGCACGGGGCGCGACCTACCGCTGGCTGTTCGGCGCGCGCACTGCTGAAGTTTCAATCCACGCGCCCGCACGGGGCGCGACCGTGACGGGCAGGACGCTGATGGACTTCAGGAACGTTTCAATCCACGCGCCCGCACGGGGCGCGACTTGATGGCCCGGCTGCTCCTGCTGGCTGAGCTTTTGTTTCAATCCACGCGCCCGCACGGGGCGCGACCCACAAGGAGGGCAAGGGCAACGGCGATTACAAGGTTTCAATCCACGCGCCCGCACGGGGCGCGACCTGACGCCACCCTTGTGCCCGCCTCTGGCGGCTGCGCGTTTCAATCCACGCGCCCGCACGGGGCGCGACATCGTCGTCTGTGATTTGCAGCTTGGATTTGAGTTTCAATCCACGCGCCCGCACGGGGCGCGACATCTGCGCGGGATTTCATTCGCAGTCTGTCAAGGTTTCAATCCACGCGCCCGCACGGGGCGCGACCGGGTCGTAGGTCTCGGAGACGAGGCCCGCGAAATAGTTTCAATCCACGCGCCCGCACGGGGCGCGACTTGACCTCCACTTCGGTTTTTCCGAACTGGATGGGGTTTCAATCCACGCGCCCGCACGGGGCGCGACCTCCATGTACAGCTGGCCGCCCACGAAGTCCTTGTTTCAATCCACGCGCCCGCACGGGGCGCGACGGCATGCTTATAACCCAGCCGTACCACTGCAAAAAAAGCTTCACCATCGCGAACCTGCGCGCTCTGTCACGGAAAAACGGCAAGGACCACGACAGACGCAGTGATGCCTCAACAAAAACAACGGCTTGCAGAAATGCGAACCTCAGGGGAGGACAAAGGTCACTTGGGGTTCGCGGGACGCGAGCTGGTGCGGCCAACTGCGTCCGGGGCACGCGGTGACTGGGTGCCCACAAAAAAGCGGCCTTTCAGGCCGCTTTTCCTCAGCATGCGCAGCCGCAAGCCAATCAGCTACCAGCCACCTTCATGCGGTTGATCAGGATAGAGCCCACGGTCTTGGCGCCGTAGTTGTAGGCATCCGCGCCCACGGCCTCGATGCCCTTGAGCATGTCCTTGAGGTTGCCGGCGATGGTGATCTCATGCACGGGGAAGGCGATTTCGCCGTTTTCCACCCAGAAGCCGCTGACGCCGCGCGAGTAGTCGCCGGTCACGTAGTTCACGCCCTGGCCCATGAGTTCGATCACGAACAGGCCAGTGCCCAGCTTCTTGAGCATGGCGGGCAGGTCGTCGCCGGCCTTGGTGCGGCGCGAGGTCATGACCAGGTTGTGCGATCCGCCGGCATTGCCGGTGGTCTTCATGCCCAGCTTGCGTGCCGAGTAGCTGGACAGGAAGTAGCCCTCGACGCGGCCGGCATCCACCACCTTGCGGGCCTGCACGCGCACGCCTTCCTCGTCGAAGGGCGAGCTGCCCTTGCCGCCGAGGATGAAGGGATCTTCCGTGATGTCGATGTGCTTGGGGAAGACGGGCTTGCCCAGCGAGTCGAGCAGGAAGGTGCTGCGGCGGTACAGCGCGCCGCCGCTGACGGCCTGCACGAAGCTGCCCAGCAGGCCGGCGGCCAGCGTGGACTCGAACAGCACCGGGCACTCGGTGGTCGGGATCTTGCGGCTGCCCAGGCGGCTCAGGGCGCGCTGGGCGGCGTAGCGGCCCACGGCTTCGGGCGAGGCCAGGTCGGCCGCGTTGCGCATGGAGCTGTACCAGGCATCGCGCTGCATCTCGCCATTGCGGCCGGGCAGCGATGCGATGGGCGCCACCGACAGGCTGTGGCGCGAGCTGGCGTAGCCGCCACGGAAACCATTGGTATGGGCGCTGAAGAAATGGCTTTGCTGGGCCGAGACGCCAGCGCCTTCGCTGTTGGTGATGCGCTTGTGCGTGCCCAGGGCAGCTTCTTCGCACTGCAGCGCCAGCTGCGCCGCAGCCTCGCTGGTCAGCTCCCAGGGGTGGAACAGTTGCAGGTCGCGGTGGGTGCCGGGCGGGGCGATGTCGGCCGCATCGGGCAGGCCGGCCATGGGGTCCTCGGCGGTGAAGCGCGCGATGTCGTAGGCGGCCTGCACGGTCTGCTGGATGGCGGCATCCGAGAAGTCGGAGGTGCTGGCGTTGCCACGGCGGTTGCCCAGGTAGACGGTCACGCCCAGCGACTTGTCGCGGTTGCGCTCCACGGTCTCCAGCGCCCCCTTGCGCACACTCACGCTCAGGCCGCAGCCCTCGGAAGCCTCGGCTCCGGCGTCGGTGGCGCCGAGCTTCTTGGCATGGACCAGGGCACGGTCCACCAGGTCTTCAAAAAACGGTTGGCTGTAGCTGAAGCCGGAATCAGCCTGCGGTTTGGCGGTGCTTGCCGCGCGGGGACGGGGTTTTTTCATAGCGGCGGCTATGATAGCCGCCACTGCAGCGCCCTCCGCGCCGCCACTGTATTTGTCCCCTACCCCATGTCACGCAAACCCAAAAAAGGCTACTACGTCAAAGGTCACTTCGTTGCCGAAGGCAGCGAACTCGACCTGCAGCTCAAGGCCGAACTCAAAGGCACCCCCGACTCCAGCAAGACGGATCTCAAGCGCGAGTCCGACGCCTTGCAGGACCTCGGCAAGGATTTGCTGACGCTGCGCTCCGACCTGTTCAAGCGCCTGCAATTGCCCGACCAACTGGCCGATGCCCTGGCCGAGGCCAAGCGCATCACCAATTTCGAAGGCAAGCGCCGCCAGATGCAGTACGTCGGCAAGCTCATGCGCAAGCTGGACGAGACCGAGATCGCCGCCGTGCGCGCNGCNCTGGACGAGCAGCACAACGGNTCGGCCGCCGAGAAGATGGCCCTGCANGCNGCCGAGCAATGGCGCGACCGCCTGATTGCCGAGGAATCNGCCCTGTCCATCTGGCTGGACCATTTCCCCGACACCGACACCCAGCAGCTGCGCGCCCTGATCCGCCAGGCCCGCAAGGACATGCCGGGCGCCCATGAGGCCAATGTGCAGGAATCCACCGGCCTGGCCCAGCGCAAGGGCCGCGCCTACCGCGATCTGTTCCAGCTGGTGCGCCAGCAGTTGGGCGGCACGGGCCGCGAGACAGCCGAGGACGGTGACGGCGCTGGCGAGGAAGCCGACGATGAGTGAGCCCGTCCATGACGCCGTGCGCATCGGCATCGTCTCGATCAGCGACCGTGCCAGCAGCGGCGTCTATGAGGACAAGGGCCTGCCGGCCCTGCAGGACTGGCTCACCCGCGCGCTCAGGAACCCCATCACGTTCGAGCCGCGCCTGATCCCCGACGAGCAGGCCGGCATCAGCGCCACGCTGATCGAGCTGGTCGATGCAGGCTGCTGCCTGGTGCTGACCACGGGCGGCACCGGCCCCGCCCCGCGCGATGTCACGCCCGAAGCCACGCTGGCCGTGGCCGACAAGGAAATGCCGGGCTTTGGCGAGCAGATGCGCCAGATCAGCCTGGCCTTTGTGCCCACGGCGATCCTGTCGCGCCAGGTGGCGGTGATCCGTGGCAAGAGCCTGATCATCAACCTGCCGGGCCAGCCCAAGGCCATTGCCGAAACCCTGGAAGGCCTGAAGAACCCCGATGGCACGCAAAAGGTCAACGGCATCTTTGCGGCCGTGCCCTATTGCGTTGACCTGATCGGCGGGCCCTATCTGGAAACGGACGACAGCGTCTGCAAGGCGTTCCGCCCCAAGAGCGCAGTGCGCACCGCGCGACCTGCGGCCTGATCGCGCGGACACGGCAATCGACAAGCAGCCTGCGGGCTGCTTTTTATTTTTTCAGCCCCTTGAACCAGCGCTGAATCCGGGCCCGCAATTGCCGTTTGCCGTCATCACCCAACGGCATGCTGCTTGCCAGTTTCAGTGCCGCATCGACCTGTATATGGCCATGCTCCATCAGTGCCATGCAAAACACCCGGTCCTTGTCGCGCCCCGCCTGGGCCTTGGAGAGAAAGAGATCCAGCACATCAAGGCAATAGCCGACGCGATCGTTGGTATTGCCGTTCTGGATACGGTGCAGCCGGTTTTGCCAGCCTGAGGCAAGCACTGCCGTGTCCGGGCCCACGCCCTGCGCGTAGTAGCCATTGGACTCGTGGAAGCGAGAGCCTTCGCCAATGGATCCGTCGATCCGGTCCGCCAGATCCGGAGCGTTGAGCGGATAGATGTCCGCCTCTGCGGACATCTTGAAAACCGGCTCGGGATACGGGATGGAGCCCAGGATTGCCTGACTTCCCACGATGACGAATTCATACTCATTCGTCACATCCCCGCTCGCACGAATGATGTGCTCAAGATCCTCTCGGTTCATAGGCCCGCCCTGTATCTCCCAATGCAACGCCCCGCTTGAGATCCCCCACCTGCGCCAGTACCTGCTGGCGCACCTGTTCGGGCAGCACCGATGTCAGGGGCGAGGCCTGGCGCAGTTCCTGGGCCCTTCGCGTGCGGACCAGGATGGTGCGCCAGCGGCCATTTTGCAAGACATCCTGCCACTGCCTCCACAGGCTGGCGGAATGCGAATCCCCCTGGCTCAACCACCTCTCCAACGTGTCCTGTGCCTGCTGCAGCAATGCCGGGTCAGATCGCACAAGGCGCACGGCTTCTTCATGCAATGCGAGGCTTTGCAGATCCTGCACTTCATGGCGCGCATCCTGCGCACGCACCAGAACCTGTACGACGGGCCTGGCATGGCGCGAACGGGCTGCGGCAGTTCCTGCGGGCGCGGGCTGCAGGGCGTCGCCCGCCAGCAATGCCAATTCTCCCCCTATGCCCAGTTCCAACATGACTCGCAGGTACGTGCCCATGGATGGCCCGGGATCGCCGGACTCGACTGCAGCGAGCGTGCTGCGGGATATACCTACGCGCGAGGCCATCTCGACCGTGCCCAGCCCCTGCTCCTTGCGCAGACGCTTGAGCCGGTCACCGAACTGCAAAAGCAGTTGGCGCTGAAGAAGGGTGGACTTTTCTGGCGTTTTCATTTGTCCATTATTCTAAGCAAAACCTGAATTTTTGATTGTTTTTCTAGACAAATTAATTCAAGTCCAGTGCTTTCGCATTCCCAGGTCAAGGAACGGAGAAGCAGGTCCTGACGCGCGCACAAGCCACGGCCGGGATGCGCAGCGCACGGCGATCAATCAACGGGCCGGCCACGTTGCAAGGATGAGCGGCTGTACTGTCGCACCGGGGCCACCAAGCCCGTGCTTGCCCCAATGCGGCAGGCCCCTGTCCCTGCCAGCATGGAATCACCCCGGCCCCTGCGCAACAGCAGCGGGCTTTTTCCATCCAAAGCAAGGAGACTTCATGCAGCAACGCCCCAAGACATCGCTGATGACACCGCTGGCCCTGGCACTGTGCGCCGCCGCACTGGCAACGCCGGCCCTGGCGCAGCAGGACAAGGTTCGGATCGGCTTCATCACCGACATGTCCAGTCTCTATGCCGATGTCGAGGGCAAGAACGGCGCCGTGGCGATACAGATGGCCATTGACGACTACGGCGGCAAGCTGCTGGGCAAACCCATCGAGCTGCTGACGGCCGACCACCAGAACAAGGCCGACATTGCCGCCAGCAAGGCGCGCGAGTGGATAGACACGCAGGGCATCAGCCTGGTGTTTGGCGGCACGAACTCGGCCACGGCCCTGTCCATGGCCAAGGTGGCGCAGGAGAAAAAGCGGGTCTTCATCGACAACGGCGCAGGCAGCTCGGCGCTGACCAACGAGCAGTGCAGTCCCTACACCGTGCACTACGCCTTCGACACCGTGGCCCTGGCCAAGGGCACGGGCGCGGCCGTAGTGGAGGCCGGAGGCAAGAGCTGGTACTTCGTGACCGCCGACTATGCCTTCGGCCATGCGCTGGAGGCCGATACCACCAAGATCATCGAGGCGCGCGGCGGCAAGGTGCTGGGCTCGGTCAAGACGCCGCTGAACGCCAGCGACTTCTCCAGCTTCATGCTGCAGGCGCAGAACTCCAAGGCCCAGATCCTGGGCCTGGCCAACGCGGGTGGCGACACCATCAACTCCATCAAGGCCGCGCGCGAGTTCGGCGTGACCAAGGACATGAAGCTGGCCGGCCTGCTGGTGTTCTTCACCGACGTGCACAGCCTGGGCCTGAAGAACACGCAGGGCATGCAGTTCACCACCAGTTGGTACTGGGACATGAACGATGCCTCGCGCAAGTTCGCCGACGCCTTCATGGCCAAGACCCAGCGCCGCCCCAGCGAAATCCATGCGGCCGACTACTCGGCCACCATGAACTGGCTCAAGGCCGTGGAAAAGGCCGGCACGCTGGATGCCGACAAGGTCATGGCCACCTGGCGCGGCATGAAGATGGACGACTTCTTCGGCAGCGGCTACCTGCGCGAGGACGGCCGCTACGTGCACGACATGTACCTGATGGAAGTGAAATCCCCGGCCGAATCCAAGGGCACCTGGGACTACTACAAGCTGGTCAAGAAGCTGCCGGCCGAGCAGGTCTGGACCACCAAGGCCGAGAGCAAGTGCCAATATTGGCGCTGAACTTGCGCTGAACTTGCGGTGAGCCGAGGGGGCAGCCCGGCCGCTCCCTCTCCTCGCTTTTCTCCACTGAATCTCCATGCCTTGGTCAATGCCGGGACATCGAACCGCGCCAGACTGGTAAGTTCGAGCATCTGGCGCGGCGCCGGGCAGGGACTGTCTCCCCTGCGGCCGACCGCGCGGCAGGGGAAGAATGAAGTTCAATCGCAAATGGGCCATGGTCGCCGTCGCAGGCGCATGCATGGTCGCAGGCCTGGTGTGGTGGAAGGCCAGTGCCAAGCCCTCCACCCAATTCGCAACCGCACCCGTCACCGTCGGCGACCTGGAGCAGACCGTGCTGGCCGTGGGCCGGCTGCACCCCAAGGAACTGGTGGCCGTGGGCGCCCAGGTCTCGGGCCAGGTCCGGCGCCTGCACGTGGAGCTGGGCCAGAAGGTCAAGGCCGGCGAGCTGATCGCCGAAGTCGATGCCCAGCCGCAGCGCATCAAGCTGCGCAATGCCGAGGCATCCGTCACCGCCTTGCAGGCCCAGCTGGCCGCGCGGCGCGCGGCGCTGGTGCAGGCCCGGCTGACCTTCCAGCGCCAGCAGGAGCTGCTGCAGGCCGACGCCACCTCGCGCGCCGACCATGAAGCCGCCAAGGCTGCGCTGGACACCGCGCTGGCCGATGTCGGCGCCCTTCAGGCACAGATCGAGCAGGCACGCACCCAGGTGGAGACCGAGCGCATCAACCTGGGCTACACCCGCATCGTCGCGCCCATGGACGGCGTGATCGTGGCCGTGGTCACCAAGCAGGGCCAGACCCTGAACTCCTTCCAGACCACGCCCACCATCGTCATGCTGGCCAAACTCGACGTGATGACCGTGCGCGCCGAGATTGCCGAGGCCGACGTGGACAAGATCCAGCTGGGCCAGACGGTCTGGTTCACCACGCTGGGCAGCGGCCGCCAGCGCCACACCGCCACGATCGAGCGCATAGAGCCTGCGCCCGCCTCCATCGCCACGGACGCCACCGCTGGCGCAGCGACCGCCACCGGCGCCCAGGCCGCCAAGGCCATCTACTACAACGCCCAGTTCGACGTGCCCAACCCGGAAGGCAAGCTGCGCCCCTCCATGACCGCCCAGGTCACCGTGCGCGTGGCCCAGGCCGACAAGGCCGTGCTCATGCCGGCCGCCGCGCTGGGCAGCCGCGATGCCGACGACAACTACAGCGTGCGCGTGCGCGATGCCCAGGGCCAGGTCACCGAGCGCAAGGTGCGCGTGGGCCTGCGCACCAACGCCCAGGCCCAGGTGCTGTCGGGGCTGGAGCCCGGCGAGCAGGTGGTGATCGGCGAGGCCAGCCCCGGCGGCAAGCCGGCCGGCAGCGACCCGATGGGAATGTAAGCATGGACCATGCATTGCTGCAGATGCAGGGCCTGCGCCGGGAGTTTCCTGCGGGCGACACCACGGTGGCGGTACTCAAGGACATAGACCTGCGCATAGAAGCGGGCGAGATGGTGGCCATCGTCGGTGCCTCGGGCTCGGGCAAGTCCACGCTGATGAACATCCTCGGCTGCCTGGATCATCCGACCTCGGGCAGCTACCGCATCGCCGGCCGCGAGACCGGCGAGCTGGGGCCCGACGCGCTGGCCGCGCTGCGGCGCGAGCACTTCGGCTTCATCTTCCAGCGCTACCACCTGCTGCCCGACCTCACGGCCCAGGGCAATGTGGAGCTGCCCGCCGTCTACGCGGCCACACCGGCCGGCGAGCGGCATGCGCGCTCGGCCGCCCTGCTCGAACGCCTGGGCCTGGCCGACCGCATGCAGCACCGGCCAAGCCAGCTGTCGGGCGGGCAGCAGCAGCGCGTGTCCATTGCGCGTGCGCTGATGAACGGCGGCGCCGTCATCCTGGCCGACGAGCCCACGGGCGCGCTGGACAAGGCCAGCGGCGAGCAGGTCATGCGCATCCTGCAGGAGCTGCATGCCGACGGCCACACCATCATCCTGGTCACGCACGACATGGCCGTCGCCGCCCACGCCACGCGCGTGATCGAGATCAGCGACGGCGCCATCATTGCCGACCGGCGCAGCACCCCGCACGAAGCCAGGCCGCCCGTGGAGCCGGCATCCGGCGCGCGCCGGGCCTCCTGGCGCGGACTGTCGGACCGCTTTGGCGAGGCCCTGCGCATGGCCCTGCGCGCCATGAACGCCCACCGCCTGCGCACCTTCCTGACCATGCTGGGCATCATCATCGGCATCTCGGCCGTGGTCTCGGTGGTGGCGCTGGGGCGCGGTGCGCAGCAGCAGGTGATGAACCAGATCAGCGAGCTGGGCACGAACACGCTGGACATCTTCCCCGGCAAGGACTTCGGCGACACGCGCGCGGCCGCCATCGAGACCCTGGTCGCCGCCGACGCCCAGGCCCTGGCCGAGCAGCCCTACGTGGACAGCGCCACGCCCAATGTGTCGGTCGGCGTCACGGCGCTGTACCGCGAGAACGCGGCCACGGCCCAGGTGACGGGCGTGGGCTTCGAGCACTTTCGCGTGCGCGGCCTGCGCCTGGCATCGGGCCGCTTCTTCGACCAGCGCGACGTGGACCTGCACGCCCAGGTGGCGGTGATCGACCAGAAGACCGCCACCGCCCTGTTCCCCACCAACCCCAGCCCGCTGGGCGAGGTCGTGCTGCTGGGCCAGATGCCCGTGGAAATCGTCGGCGTGCTCCGGCCTGCGCAAAACAGCTTCGGCGGCTCCACGCCCACCTTCTTCGTGCCCTACACCGCAGCCGCCACGCGCCTGGTCGGCAAGTACCACCTGGACAGCATCACGCTGCGCATCAAGGACGCGGTGCCGGCCGAGATCGCGCAAAAGGCCGCCACCAGCCTGCTGACCGAGCGCCATGGCACCAAGGACTTCTTCATCTGGAACTCCGACCAGATCCGCCAGGCCATCACGCGCACCAGCACCACGCTGACGCTGCTGGTCTCGGCCATCGCCATGATCGCGCTGCTGGTGGGCGGCATCGGCGTGATGAACATCATGCTGGTGTCGGTGACCGAGCGCACGCGCGAGATCGGCGTGCGCATGGCCATCGGCGCGCGCCAGTCGGACATCCTTCAGCAGTTCCTGATCGAGGCCGTGCTGGTCTGCATCGTGGGCGGCATCCTGGGTGTCTCTCTGGCGCTGAGCCTGGGCCTGGCAGTGAGCCTGTCGGGCTCCAGCTTCCAGCTGTCGTTCTCGGCCGCCTCCATCGTGCTGGCCGTGGCCTGCTCCTCCCTCATCGGGATCGGTTTCGGCTTCCTGCCGGCGCGCAGTGCTGCGCGCCTCGACCCCGTACAGGCTCTATCGAGAGATTGACATGCATATGCTGAAGACCGGCGTGCTGGCATGCGCAGTGGCCCTGGCCGGCTGCGGCGCCATCACGCGCACAACCTACGAGGCGCCGCAGGTGGCGCTGCCCGCACAGTTCGAGCATGCGCAGCCCTCGGCGGCCGCGCCTGCGCCCGAGGCATGGTGGCGCGCCTTCGGCGATCCGCGCCTGGATGCATGGATCGACATGGCCCTTGCGCGCAACCCCGACCTGGCAACGGCAGGCATCCGCGTGCGCCGCGCCGCGCTGCAGGCGCAGCTGGCGGGCCGCGCCCTGCTGCCGCAACCCGGCGGCACGCTCAGCACCGGGGCCAGCCGGCCGCTGTCCGGCAGCCCGCGCAGCACGCTGGAGACGTCCAGCGCCACGCTGAGCGTGGGCTGGGAGCTGGACCTGTTCGACCGCCTGGGTGCCCAGCGCGATGCGGCCGTCTTCGAGGCCCAGGCCAGCGAGCAGGACAGGCAGGCCGTGGCCCTGTCCCTGGCGGCCACCACCGCCAGCCTGTACTGGCAACTGGCCCTGGCCAACGAGCGCCTGGAATTTGCGCGGCAAAGCCTGGAGTACACACGCCGCACCGGCGAGCTGGTGGAGGCGCAGTACCGCAGCGGCGCCGTATCCAGCCTGGAACGGCGCGAGGCCCGGCAGGCGCTGGCCGAGCAGCAGGCGCTGCTCAGCCAGTACACGCAGGCCCGCGCCGAACTGCGGCAGGCGCTCAACGAGCTGCTCCTGGGCGCCGAGGCACCCGGTGGCGAGCCGCAGGCCCTGCCCACGGGCGCGCTGCCTGCCATTGCCGCAGGACTGCCCGCCGAACTGCTGGGCCGCCGCCCCGACCTGCGCGCCGCCGAACTGCGGCTGCGCGCCTCCCTGGCCAGCAGCGATGCGGCCACCGCGCGCTACTACCCCACGCTGTCGCTGACCGGCAGCCTGGGGGGCTCCAGCAACTCGCTGCTCGACCTGCTGGCCAACCCCGTGGCGGCCCTGGGCGCCAGCATGACCCTGCCTTTTCTGAACGTGGGCGAGATGCGGCTGAACACCGCCATTGCGCGCAACCAGCATGAAGAGGCCGTGGTCAACTTCCGCAAGTCGCTGTACGCCGCGCTGGCGGAAACGGAAAAAGCCCTGTCCGCCCGCACCGAGCTGGCCAGCCAGGAGCAGGCACAGCAGCGCGTCATGCAGGAATCGGCAGAAATCACCCGCCTGTACGAGGCACGCTACCGCGCAGGCCAGGTACCCCTGCGCACCTGGCTGGATGCGCAGGAGCGCAGCCGCAACGCACAGCTGGCCCTGTCGGCCCTGCACCTGGCGCAACTGCAAAACCAGGTGACGATCAACAAGGTGCTGGGCGGCGGATGGCAAGCCCCTTGAGCAAGGACCGGCAACCTCCGCCAAAGTGCCCCGCCCCGATCAGAACGAATGCGCCATGCCCAGGTACAGGCCGGTCTGGCTGCCGCCCGGCGCCGGGTTGTTGTTGGTGGTCTCCACCGAGAAGTTCGCATTGCCGCCATTGCGCACATTGCCCACGCTGGCGTACAGCAGCGTGCGCCTGGACAGCGCGTAGTCGGCGCCCGCCATGAACAGGTTGGCGCTGCCGCCGCCGTTGTTGACCGTGGTGCGGTAGCCCGCCCCGATCAGCGTCAGCGGGCCTGACACCTTGTAGCGCGCGCCCATCCAGTACTGCCGCGCCTTGTTGGGCACGCCAGCCGCGCTGTCGGGCGCGGACAGCTGCTCATAGCCCGCGAACAGCTTGAGCGCGGACAGCGTCACCGTGCCGCCCAGCGTCAGGTTGCGGGAGGTGGTGTAGAGATCGCTGAAACGGCCATTGGCATCGCGGGCCACATCGTAGATGGCGCGCAACTCGAACGTGGGCGCGGTATAGGACACCGACAGCGCATCCTTGCGCAGCCGCGATGTGCCCTGCGGCTGCTCGCCCAGGCCGGTCAGCGCCAGCACGCGCAGGCCGCCCCAGCTGGGCGTTTCGTACGAGACCATGTTGTCATGCCCGCCCCAGTTGCGCCCCCGCACCAGCGTGGCCGAGCCGATGAACTGCTGGCCCGTGGGGTCCAGCGCCCAGTGCGCATCCGAGATCGACAGGTCCTTGCCCAGCTTCAGCGTGCCCCAGCCGCTGCGCAGGCCCACGAAGGTGCGGCGGTTGAAGAAACCTGCGCCGTTGAACCTGGCATCGTCGATGCTGAAGCCCGACTCCAGCGTGAACAGCGCATGCAGCCCTCCGCCCAGGTCCTCCTCCCCCTTGAAACCCAGCATGCTCGTGCCCCACTGGTTGCCCACGGCCCGCCACAGGCTGCCGG
>Ga0067045_1004706_pt1 | contig 15025 bp, 10 predicted proteins | sample TerdegcTABiofilm_FD_59184 | JGI IMG/M metagenome (GOLD analysis project Ga0067045, IMG submission 59184) | Combined Assembly of (Gp0054472, Gp0054536) Wastewater bioreactor microbial communities from Singapore -Terephthalate degrading...
AAAGCGTTTGAAAGAACCACATTGGCGGTTTTTCTGGCCACTCCTTTTAAAGTCAAAAGGTCTTCCATTGTATCGGGAACTTTGCCTCCAAATTTCTCGGCCAATATCCTCGACGTCTCGATTATGTTTTTCGCTTTGACTTTATAAAAACCGGAGGATTTTATTATTTCTTCCACCTCGCTCAAATCGGCCTTAGAAAGTTTTTCGGCGGTAGGATATTTTGAAAAGAGTACCGGAGTAATTTTGTTTATAGTTTTATCGGTTGATTGGGCCGATAATATCGTGGCTATTAAAAGCTCGAAAGGATTTGAGTGAAGAAGCTCCGTTTTAGCCTCTGGATACTCTTTTTTCAACATTCTTATTATCTCTTCGGCTCTTTCTTGTTTTGTCATATTTAAAATATAAAATCCGTGGATATAAATTTAGATTCTCTTTCTTTAAGTATCCTCGTTACCGTTTTTTTATTTTCTTCCGTTCCTTTAAAAGCAAACAAGCTTCTTATCGAAAAAACTCTTAAAGCGTCAGATACGGAAAGAGTGCCTTCCGCTGAATCTTTTCTTCCGGTAAAAGGCAGTATATCCGGACCTCTTTGACATTGAGAATTTAGATTGACTCTGGATACCTGATTTACAAGCACATCCGTGAGAGCGGATATTCTTTTCGGGTCTTTTGAGAATATGGATACCTGCTGGCCGTAGTTTGAGTTTACAACGTAATCAAGAGGGTCTTTTATATCTTCAAAATAAGTAAAAGGAATCACCGGGCCGAATTGTTCCTCGGTCCATAGCCTCATATTTTTTTTCACCGGATAAACCACGGCGGGATATAAGAATGTTCCGTTAGACTCTCCCCCGAACTCGTTTATTATCTTCGCTCCTTTTTTAACCGCGTCCTCTATTAAAGATTTCAAATACTCCACTCTATCGAGCTCCGGCATCGGAGTCAGTTTAACGCCGTCTTCCCAGGGCATACCGAATTTTAAGTTTTCTATTTCTCTTACGAATTTTTCTATGAAAGTATTTTGAAAATTTTTATGTACGAAAAGTATTTTCAACGCGGTGCATCTCTGGCCGTTAAAGCTCAAAGCACCGGTTACGCATTCTTTTACGGCCACGTCTATATCAGCGTCTTCGAGTATTATCGCGGCGTTTTTCGCGTCAAGCCCGAGCACCGACCTCAATCTGTGAGGTTTCGGGTGTTTATGTTTTAATATGTCCGCCACTTTGCTCGAACCTATGAAAGCCAATACGTCTATATTTCCGCTTTCCATGAGAGGCCCGACTACCGTTTTGCCGTCCCCGTATATCGTGTTTACGACTCCCGGCGGAAAGGATTTTGCGAAAGACTCGACAAGAACCGTATGAAGCAAAACGCCGAATTTGGGAGGCTTAAATATTACGGTGTTTCCCATTATCAAAGCCGGTATGAGAGTAGTATAGGTTTCGTTAAGCGGATAGTTATATGGACCCATACATAAAACGACTCCCAAAGGCGACCTTTTAACCTGAGCGTAGACCCCTTGAGATATTATAAATTTGGACGAGTTTCTATCCAATTCTTTTAAAGCTTCCACGGTATCGAGTATGTATTCGACCGTTCTATCGAACTCTTTTTCGCTGTCGGAAAAACTTTTTCCTATCTCCCACATTATAAGCTTTACGACTATCTCTTTCTTCTTTTTAAGCTCCTCGACAAATTTTAAAACGCAGTTTATTCTCTCTTCCACTCTCATCGTTGGCCAAACGCCTTTGCCTTTGTCGTAAGCGTTCATAGCGGCGTTTAAGGCTTTTTGCGAGTGTTCCTCGGTCATAAGAGGATACTTTCCCAAATATTTTTGTTCGTATTTGCCGCTTTTATTTAAAACCATAACCGGAGAATAAACATCCTGGAACTCTCCTTTAAATTTTACTATCTTTCCGTTTAAAAGATACTCTTCTGCAACGATCGGTTTTATGTCGTAATCCTTCGGTATTTCGTTTTCATTCGGAAAGAGATTTTTTATTTTTTCAATCATTTTTCCCCCTCTTTGCGCAAACTATAAAAATATATTCCCATATTCAAAGGATTTTCCACAAATCCTTTTACTTCTTCTCTCATAGCCATAATTCCGTAAGGATGTATGGTATATATCTGATATACCTCTTCGTTTGCGATATTCAATATCTTTTTATAAGTTTCGATTCTGCCTTTTATGGAAGTATCCCGGACCGCTTTTTCTATAAGTCTATCCATTTCGGGATTTGAAAAATTCTGAGCTTTCGGGTATCTGCCGTCCGAATGATAGAAAGGAAAAATAAAGTTATGAGGATCCGCGTAATCTCCGACCCAGCCTCTCGTAAAAATAGGCATTTTTTTACTTTGAGCTTTCTCAAGATAAACCGACCAATCAAGCCCCCTTATTTCTATTTTAAATTTGGGGTTAAGGGCTTCTATGTTTTTTTTGAGTATCTCGCAAGCTAACTGCCTTATTTCGCTGCCGTTATTAAAAGTTAAAGTAAGCTTAAACCCTTTTTCCCAAACTTTTCCTCCGTAAGCCTTCTTAAAATGTTCTCTGGCTTTTTCCGGGTCAAACTCGTATTTTTTATAACCGTCGATTTTTAAAACATTGGGCGGAACCGGAGAATAAGCTCTTTCCGCCTTGCCTTTTAAACTTTCCGTTATGAATCTTTGGTAATCGAAAGAATAAGCGAAAGCTTTCCTTACGTCTTTATCCGAGAAAAAATCCGGCGGTATTCCTTCCCCGTCCAATTTTCCGCTTCCTATATCGGGATTTGCCGTAGGATTTATTTTAAAAGTAAAAAAGAATACGGGATCGGTCATAAGCCTCGGGAGTTTCGGATACAAAACCACTCCTTTTAAATTCTCAAACTGAGTTTCGTATATCCTGGGCACTTCTATTATATCCGCGTCGCCTCTTTCTATCATAAGTCTTCTTGTGGAAAACTCGTCTATCGTTTTTTCTATTACGGTTTTTATCTTTGGCTCCCCTCTGAAATACTCGTTAAAAGCCGATAATGTTATTTGCTTTTTCTCTCTTTCCCAATTCAAAACTTTATAAGGTCCGGTCCCGTTTTCTTTATATATTATTCCGGCCTTTTCTTTAGGCCTGTTTGTAAAATCTTTTATCGTCTCATATTTTCCGTCCCACTCTCCGTTTGAAATAGCCCAGTTCTTATTCATTATGTAAGACCACCTCGCCATTATCGAAAGAAAAGGAGCGAAAGGTTTCTTAAGTTTTATTATAACATTGTCGTTTTCCGTTTTAACCGCATTTTCAAAATCGGTTTTGGATATTTTTATGTTTCCTTTTTCGTCCCTTACCGAAGTTATGCCGAATAACGGTTCCAATAACAAAGAGGACGGCCCACCCGATATGTCGGATACGGCAAACCTTAAAATCGAATATTTTACATCCTCGGGAGTAAGGATTTCTCCGTTATGAAACTTTATTCCTTTTTTTATCGGAAATTTGTAAACAAGCCCGTCTTTGGATATAAGTCCGTTTGAAAAATCCGGAACTCTCTCGGATATAAGCGGTACAAATTTGTCCAATTTTTCTCCGTCGAACGCTATCAAAGTGTCGTATATGTTAAGCAAGGTTCCGTGAGTTATGGCGTCGTAAGAATAAACGGGATCCAGCGAGGTTATCTCCCCGGTATGGGCGAAATAAATCATATCTTTGGAATTATTTTTAGAGCAGGAAAGCAAAAAAAACGCTACTGTTAAAAAACTAACTATTTTTTTCATTTTTTCTCCTTTTATTGGGTTTTTCTTCTTTTAAGAAACTTCCGAAATATATTTTCTTGCCTTTTATTTTTCTACCCGACTCGACATTTTCCAACTTTTCCCCGAATTTTTCCTCAAAAAGTATTTCTCTGACATTATTGGAGTCTTTTGTGGCTTCTATTATTTTCCCCTCGCCCGAGTATATCATAACATGGTCTACAAAATTGGAATTTTCTTTTGTCGAAAAAACAAGGTCTCCTTTTTTAAGTTCGGAAAAACTTTTGAGCTTTTTAGCCGAAATATACTGATCGTTTGCGTTTCTCGGTATTTCCATACCCAGCGTTTTATAAACTACGCTCGTCAGTCCCGAACAGTCTATTCCGTTAAAGCTTCTCCCTCCCCAGTCGTATTGCGTTCCGATAAATTTTTTAGCCAACTCCGCTACCCTTTCTCCGAAATTTAATCTTTTTAAATCTTCAATCAAAAAAACATCTTCTTTTTTTATGTAAAATAATACGCCGGAAATAAAACCGAAATAAAAACCGTCGCTCTCCGATATCGCGTAAAACCTCGTTCCCATCGAAAGGCTCAAAAATTTCTTTTTATTGGCTCCGTAAGCATCCGCGGATTTTTCTTTTACGATCGCGTTAAAAACCTGAGGAAGAGAAAAACGAAAATCGGCCATATACCCGCCGTAAGGCGAAAGATTTTTATCGTTTTGATAAATTTTTTGTTCAATAGCGTTAACTAAAACGCCGGAATCGTCCTCTTTAACAAAAAAAACATTTTCATCCGGAGTAATCTGAGTAAGCTTTTCCTTATCTTTAGAATAAACTTCGGAATAAGGAAACGCAGGAGAGATTAGTTTGTATATATCGTCTAATATTATGTAAGAGGTTCCGTATTTATTTTTAAACCACGCTCTTGCGAATTCTTTCGAGTCGTAAACTACTTCGACAAAATCGTTGTTTTTACCGGCGGGGTCGTTTACTATTATGTCTCCGTTCTGGGCTATTCCTTTTATAACCACGAGATGCCCTTTGGTTTTTTTAATCGGAGATTTTCTAAGCTCTCCCGGACCGAATGTTATGCTGGCTATGACGGGTATCCCTCTTGAAAGATAAAAATAAAGTTCTTCGTAGGAGTTTAATCTGGAAACGAAAGAATAAACGCCCCTTGAAGAGGCGAACATAGTATTAAAAACCCAATTGCCGTATATATTTTCGGAGGTGTCTATCACATTGGAGGCAGCGGTTATCGTATCTATTTTAATCCCGTAGTAATTTAAGGCCATGGTAAGCGAGGTGGGGCTGCATATGTCCTGGTTGTAATTTACCTGCTGAACCATTTGAGAAATCTTAGGGACATTAAGCTTTATTTTTTTGTTTTTAAGCGTCTCAAAACCTTTAGTTTTTTTTTCTGAGTCGGTCAAAACGGCGTTTATTAATTTTATTTTTGTTTTCTCTCCGGAGTTGTTGTAAAGTTTTATTCTAAGGTCGAAATCTTTTATTTTTTTATTAAATTTTACCACATCCACATCGGTGTTTCCTATTTGATTTTTCTTAGAAAAACTTTTGGATTTTCCGAAAGAAAAATTGCCGAAACTGAATTCTTCGCCGTCGACTATAATCGAAGAAGAAAGAATATCGTTTTTTTTAATATCCGCGGAGACCGAAACGATAGCCTGGTCGAAAGGAAATTCGTTTTTTATCTGAATTAAGATTTCGGATGGCCTTGACAAATCGGAGTTTTCGAGTATGCCTTCGGGCTGAGAAATAATATTAAAATTATCCGTTCTTTTAACTTTAAGGACTTTTATTTTCTCAAGCTCGTTAAGGTCCGCTATAAAAAAATTGCGAGAAACGAAAATATCTGTTTGAGCCATAACGCTAAATTCCCAAACAAAAAGCAAAACGAATTTTATCATTCACAAATATATTATATAAAAAACCGAATTAAGGCGGTTATAAGAGGAAATCAGTTGCCTTCCAATCTTATTTTATATAATCTGATAGAGTTTAATAAAACCCCGACGACGCTAATAAAAGCGCTAAACATAAAAACAGTGGAGAAAATATACGGATTTTTAAACGAAAAAAAGCAGGCAAAAGCGGACAAAAAAGCGAGAGATAAAGAAAATTTGAAATTTTGACTTATTATACTATTTATTTTTTTAGTAAGATCCATCGCCTTAAAAATAAGAAGTATATCGGGTTTAATTAAAACCATATCGCTTGAAATGGAAGTAATATCTATGCCTCTTTTGACTGCCACTCCCAAATCCGAGTTTAAAATGGCAGGCGTATCGTTAAGCCCGTCCCCCACCATCATAACCTTATAACCGTCCATTCTATACCTCAATACTATGCTATGTTTTTCCTGAGGCTTTACGTTAAAATAGTATTCGTCGATACCGAGTTTTAAAGCGAAATTAGATACTATCTCTTTCGTTTCCGAACTGGCTATGACCGGCTTTATATTATATTCGTTAAAATTCTTTTTCATAATATCCAAATAATCGTCGGAGATATCGGGTATCGAAGCGATATCGAATATCATAAGGTTTATACTTCCAATTCTGTTTATTACTTCGGGATTATTAAATACAAAACCGGTTTTGGAAGCTCTTGTAAAACCTATGAGAGTAGAAATGGGAAAAAGAATACCCAAAGACAAAGGAGAAGCCAGCATGATCATATACATAAAAGAATATAAAGCGAAAGAAAAATCCGTTTTCAAGTACAAAAAGAACGAAAAGGAAAAGGACAGAAAAAGAAAAGAAAAAAAGTAATATCTAAAAGTTTTCTCTTCCGAATTTCTCATTATCTCCCTTTTGATATAAGAATCTCTCGTTATTGCTGCTATCTGCATAAAAACGGTATCTTCCATCCTTTTTAAAGCGACCGCTTTTATATCGTCATAGACATTGACCGTAGTGGCGTATAAAGTATCGCCTCTTTTCTTTTTTACGTAACCGCTTTGTCCGGTAAAGACGGATTCGTCTATAAGGGCCTCTCTGCTTTCCAAAACGCAATCCGAAGGTATCTGCTCTCCTTTTTTAATATATAACAAATCCCCCGGTTCTATTTTTTCGCTTTCCACTCTCCCGCTTTTGTCGCTTTTTATTATCGTCGCGAATTTCGGATAAATTTTAATCATTAAATTGAAATATTCCCGGTATCTTTCGGAAACGAAAGAATCCAAATATTTTCCTAAATTAAAAATGGAAATAAGCAAAGTTACTTCGTACCATCTGGGATTGATATCCGAAAGAAGCGAAGGATAAAAGATAATTAAGGAATTAAGAATCATCCCGAATGCGGAAGAAACGCTTACAAGAGCGTCTATATCGAATTTCGAGCCGATGTTTTTTAAAAATTTTTTATGAAAATCTAAACCGCAATAAATCCATACGAAAAAAGCCAGAATAAACGACGTTATCCCCTCGACGTTTAAATAGTTGGAATATAATATAATTACGCTTACAAAAAAAGATACGATGAATTTTAAAAAAAGTTTTTTTCTAAAATTGGAATCGAAAAACTTAAATTCCATTTTGTTTTTTTCGCTTTCAAGCGCTTTATCGACACCGTAACCCAAGGAGTTAATTCTCGAAATTATTTTCTCTAAAGTCACCGAATCCCTATCGTATTGCAGCAAAATCATTTTAGAAATAAAGAAAACGCTTACTTTGTTTAACCCGCCCATTTTTGAAAGGTTATTTTCTATAGCGCAAGCGGATTCCTCAGAGTCGATATCTTTAACTAAAAGCGATAATTTTCTGGTATTCATTTTCCTATTTCGTTAAGCCATTTTTTTTCAAGCTGATAAGCGTCGTTAAAAACTGCCGGATAAGCGTTTTTAATGGCAAAGTCCAAATTTAATCCTCTTTTAAGTCCGTCGATGAAAATATAAAATTTAAAAGAGCCTTCTTTTTTAATTAAAAATTTAATTATATCCGAAGACTGAGCGTAAAACTTTTCGACATCCGCGATTTTATCGTTATTTTTTGGTTTTAAGTTGTTTAAAACAGAAAAAGGATAAGGAGAAACGTAGACCTTAGATTTAAGGATCTTCTCGTATTTCAGATCGGATTCGAAACATGCTTTTCTTTCTTGGTATACGGCAAGTCCTTCGCTAATCCACGGATATATTTCAGCATAATCTCCCAGATACTCGTTTAATATCAAATGCGTTATTTCATGAGCTATTACGCATGGCGTTTGAGTGGATATGTAGGTCTCTATGGTATTTGAGCTTATAAAACCTCCGCTCCACTTAGGAGCTTTCGTTTTTTTTAAAAAACTTTCTTTGTCTTCGTGAACCACTATTCTGTAAGGAGCGACTTGAACAAAAGAAAAAAGATTAGTGTCCATCATAAGAGAATAATAATATTTTTCCGCCATATCGGATATCTCTTTGGCATAAGAAGAAGAACGGGAATTTACTATGAAATGAGCGGATTCGGAATAGGTATAATCCGGGTATCTTGAATCGTAAAGAGAGTATTTTTTATCCGAATACTCTACGGATGCGCAGGAATAAAGAAAGAATAAAGCGAAAAAAAAATATTTATTCATTTTAATTCTATTATTCCGCTATATATTTTTATTTCGTTTATTTTTAAAGGAATATTGGAACGATTCAAGTCGTAGGTAAAATTTAAAAACGAACACAAAAATTTCGGAATCCTAAAATATCCCAAATCCACGTAGAGAACGCTAAAAAAAATCTTATTATCTTTAACCGTTAAATAAGAATAAGTCGTTATCTCTTTTCCCATCAAATTAAATTTTATTTTTATGATGTTATTTAGAAATTCTATTTCCAAATCCTTTAAGTCAAACGAGTCTTCGACGGTTCTTATCAAAGAAAAGTCCGAAATCTTGGCCGAAATCATATCTATTTGAGAAAATCCGTTTATGAATGTCGGGAAAGATTCCGAAAATCTTAAATTATGCAATCTTAACCTTATTCCGTAGATATCTACTCCTTTATAATTGGCATAACCGGCCGAAAGGTCCGCATAATCGGCGAAATTTTTATTTTGATCGAAACCGTAAACATATATCGAAACGTCTTTCAAAACCAAATCCCCTATTTTTAATTCGGAAATGGAATAAGTGTTTTTATCAGGTTCCAAAACGTAATAAGAGCGTTTTTTAAAAACTCTTATATTTTCTATCTTCGCTATTTCGTTTAAAACTCCTTTAAGGGAATAATCGTCGTTTGTGTCGGTTATCAAATAATCGGCGAAATATTTCATACTATCGGGATATCCCACAAATCTCACGCTTTCAAGTCCGTATTTATTTTTTATGCTGTTAAATGTGTAATAATTGACAAAATCGTTTTGAGAATTTACGGATACGGTCACGAAACTATGGGTATTTTTTTCCTTTACCTCATCCAAAGCTTTTTCCAATCCGAGGTCTTCTTTGATAAAAAGCATTAACTCGTTTATGTGATATTTTTTAAAAGGATTTTTTTCCGTTCCCAAAATTCTACTATCGGAATATTTTAACACCCCGGTNAAAGATAAACCGTTTAAAATTCCCAAAATNACGCATGCGTAGATAAAATATTTTCTAAATACCGGAATAAANGTCACGGAGGAACCTACGATAAGAGGGATTATTATCGGGAAAATCAAATCTTTGTTAATAAACGGAAAAACGGAAAAAATGGCAAAAGGATATAAAAACCATTTTAACAGAACCTTTCTCGGTTCGTATACCATATATGAAGCGAAAAAAGTCCATACGAAAAAAACCAAAATTATATAAAAATAAATAAGCCCCAAAGAATCCGACATAAAGTTTATATAAGGTTTAAAATTTAAAAAAACGAACTTGGGATTTTGCAAAAAATAAAACCATACGCCGAGTATTATAAACCTGAGATAAAATATAAAAGAAACAATAAAAATAGGCAAAAATATTTTGACGATAAGATGCGAATATACCGTAGTAAAAAGATAACTCAGAAATCCCAGGATGGGCAAAGTATAAAGTATAAAGAATTTGTCGGTTAAAAACCCCAACGAAAAAACTATCAAAAACAAAGGTATCATGTTTGTCTTTTCAAACTTTTCGGTTTTAATGTATAAATAATAACTCCATGTTACGAAAACCGAGGTTAAAAGAACCGGGGAAAATTTTCTCGAAAGCTCGAAAGTAAAAGGAGCGGATAAAAAAATCAAGACTCCGATTAATGCCGAATTTTTATTTCTGCTTTCCAAAAGTAAAAAATATATTCCAAGCGATATCGCCGCTATGCATAAGGAATTTACCACAAAAAGAGAATAAGAATATCCCAACCCCATAAACTTTACAAAAGGCAAAAAAAACAGATAATAAAGAGGCATATCGAAGTTTATATAAGACAACTCGGAAAAACTTAAAATGGAAAAGAAAGTAGAATTTAGATAATTGTTAAGATACTCGAAAGATTTCAAATCTTTATAAGAGAATACGGAAGAATTTTGGAAAAAGTAAATAAAGTTGAAAAGAAAATGAGTCAGTATCGCTATAGAGAGATAAGCTATGTGTTTATAATCTTTTTTTTCTTTTTCTTTCGGTTTATCTTTTTCAAAAAGAACGCTCTCTATCGCCATTCTATTGGCGAGAACTTTTTTTCTAAAACTATCGAAAAAGCCGGTTTTATTTTCTTCCACTTTTTTTCCTATCTTTATTCTCAAGTTTTCTTATTTTTTCTTGGTAAATATTTTCAGATTCTGGATTAACTTTTAAAGCCATATCGTAGTATTTTTTCGCATTGTCTTTATTACCGAGATGAAAATATATATCTCCGGCATAGTAAATGTAAGTAGAATTGGACATAGTTGAAAGTTTAATGGCGAAATTTATGTCGTTTGCCGCGTTTTCCATATTATTCGATTTCGCGTTTATTCTCGCCCTTAAAAAATAATACGAAGGATCTTCTTTTATTTCTATCGCTTTTGTAATATATTTTAACGCGGACGAATCGGAATTTTCAAATTTAATTTTGGCCATTTGATAAAAAATCAAATCCGAGGAAGCGTTTTTTTCTATAGCTTCAAGATCCGAAAGAGCGTTTTGGAGGTCGCCCAGTTTATAATGAGCCAAGGCCCTGTAGTAATAAGCCAGTTCCTTCGGAGATATTTCTATGGCTTTGGAAAAATCTTTTACGCTTTGTTCGTAATTCTTGGTATAGTAATTTATTAAACCTCTGTTATAAAAAGCGTAATAATAATTGGGATTTATACCAAGCGCCTTATCGACATAATAAAGAGCGTCGTTATATAGCTTTGATTCTATCAAAAGAGAAGCCAAATTGTTATAAGCCGGAAGATAATTTGAAGAAACGGATATGGCTTTAAGATAATCGTCCTTGGCTTTTTCTTTGTTCCCTATTTTCTCATATGTAAGAGCTCTTGAAACCAGAGCCTCCGGGTAATTCGGTTTTATTAAAATCGATTTGGTATACATATCCAGAGCCTTAAAATAATCGCCGTTCATAAAAAAAGTATTTCCTCGCTTATAATAATATTCCGGGTTTTGGGAACAAGAAACGGCAAAAAGAACTAAAAATATCAATCCTCGCATTTTTCCTCCTTAACACCGCCGAACATTATCATAACGGCGCCGCATGTGATAAAAAAATCGGCCATATTAAAAACGGCGGGAAAATACTTAAGATCTATAAAATCCACCACATAACCGTGTTTTATTCTGTCGAATATGTTTCCCAAAGCTCCGCCTATTATAAAATGTAAGGCGTAGAAAGAAAGAAGATCTTTCGTTTTTCTTCTCATGTAAAGCAAGAAAATAAGAAGCAAAGAATTGAATAAAATAAAAAACATATTAAAGCCTTTCAAAAATCCGAAAGCCACTCCCGTGTTTTCCACATAATGGAAATTTAAAAAACCGCCCATTAAACTGACACCCGCGATATTGTAAGATACTATTATGTTTTTGGTAATTCTATCTATTAAAAAAACCAAAACGACTATCAAAAAAGCGTATATATGCTTATTTTTTTTAAGCATCTTTAAAATTCTTCTCCATAGCATCCGAACATTTCGGACAAAGTTCGGGGTATTGTCGATTTTTGCCGATTTCTTTGCTCCATTGCCAGCATCTCGGGCATTTCAAACCTTCCGCTTTTAAGACTTCTATTTTAATTTCCCCTTCTTGTTTTAAAGCTTCCAATTGAGAAACTATACAAGCGTTTTTGATATCCTCCGCGTTTTCCAAAATAAAATTGTCGGATGAGGATATTTTTACTTTTGCCTCCAGAGAAGAACCTATCAGATTTTCTTTTCTTTTAATTTCTATCTCTTTTAAAACCATATCTCTTATCGTTCTTATTTTGTCCCATTTGTTTTTAATCTCTTCGTCCGTATGTTTTTCCGTCAAATCGATGTCGTTTAAGAAAACGCTGTCGGAAAGAGTATTATCCACTTCCGATTTCATAACCTGCCATCCTTCTTCACAGGTAAAAGAAAGAATTGGAGAAGTTATTACAAGAAGTGATTTTAAAATCTCATACATCGCGCTTTGAGCGGAAAGTCTTTCCTTTGAGTTCAACGCCATAGTATAAAGCCTGTCTTTCGAAACGTCGAGATAAAAAGAAGAAAGATCCAATATGCAAAAATCGCTTATTCTTTTTATCGCGTCTCTGTATTTAAATTCCTTATAATCTTCGTATACCTTCGCCTTAAGTTCTTCCAGTTTTAAAATCATATATTTGTCGATATCGAGCATTTCGAAATAGCTCAATTTCCTTTCTGTTTTAAAACCGCTAAGATTGCCCATAAGATATCTGAAAGTATTTCGTATCTTTCTATACATATCAACGGGAACGGAAAGAAGTTTATCGGATATCCTCACATCCTCGCTCCAGTTGCTAAGAGCCACCCATAATCTCAAAATCTCGGCTCCGTATTTCTTAATCACTTCCTCGGGAGAGACCACGTTGCCCAAAGATTTATGCATGGCTTTGCCGTTTTCATCCAGAACAAATCCGTGGGTAAGTACGGTCTTATAAGGCGGATTTCCGTTTAAAGCCACGGACGGTATCAATGAAGTTTGAAACCATCCTCTATGCTGGTCCGAACCTTCCAGATAAAGATCGGCAGGATAATAATTTTCCCTGTTTTTGCAGACGTTATACCAGGATACACCGGAGTCAAGCCAGACATCCAGTATATCCTTTTCTTTTTCAAACTCCGTTCCGCCGCATTCGCATATATAATCTTTGCCTATTATATCCGAAAGTTGCTCGGAAAACCAGAAATCGCTTCCTTCCTTGTAAATTCTATCGCATATTTTATTTAGGATATCGAAATCTTTTTGAACCTTTCCGCATTTCTTACAATGAAAGGATATTATGGGAGTGCCCCAGTAACGTTGCCTGGAAAGGCACCAGTCCGGTCTTTGTTTTATCATGGATGTTATCCTTTCATATCCGCCCAAAGGAACCCATTTAACATCCGAACATTTCTTAACCAGATCTTCTCTCAAAGAGTTTTTGTCTATCTTTAAAAACCACTGTTCCGTCGCTCTGAATATAACCGGATTTTTACATCTCCAGCAATGAGGATAAGAATGGGATATTTCGTTATGACCTAAAAGAGTATTTTTGTTTTTAAGTATCTCTATTATTTCTTTATTTGCTTCGAATATAAACTTTCCGGCCAACTCCCCCGCCTCTTTGGTAAACTTTCCGGCTTCATCCACCGGACAAAAAACCTCTATCCCCCATTTTTTACCGGCAAAGTAATCTTCTTCTCCGTGTCCCGGAGCTATATGAACTATGCCGGTTCCGGTACTCATATCTACGAAATCGGTATTTATTACTTTTCTATTATACCTATGTTTATCGTCTAAATATTCGGCTAAAGGCGGCTCGTATTCCATACCGACCAGGGATTCTCCTTTTAATTTATATTTAACATCAAGTTTTATTCCGGTTATTTGAGAAAACTGCTCCGACAATTTTTCGGCCAAAATAAGATGAGAACCGTCGGATTCTATTATCACGTAGTTTTCGTCTTTATTTACCGCCGCGGCCATATTCGCGGGCAAAGTCCACGGAGTAGTGGTCCATATTACGACAAACAAATTTTCAAATTTTGACAGCTCTTTCGCGGGTTTTAAAACCTTGAATTTAACGAAAATGGAGTGAGAAACTTTATCTTTATATTCGACCTCGGCATCGGCAAGTGCGGTTTCGCACACGGGACACCAGTAAATCGTTTTCTTATCTCTCTCTATATATCCTTTTTCATAAAGCTCAATGAAAGCCTTTACTACGGTAGCCTCATAGTCGTTCGACATGGTTATATAAGGATTATCCCAGTCTCCAAAAACTCCCAGCCTTTTAAACTCTTCTCTTTGTATGTTTATAAACTTTAAAGCGAACTCCCTCGCTTTTTTTCTAAACGAAGGTATATCGTCTATGTGTCTTTTTGATAATTTTAATTCTTTTAAAAGCTGTTGCTCTATAGGAAGCCCGTGGCAGTCCCAACCCGGGATATACGGCGTATAATATCCCATGACCGAATAGGACTTTATAACGAAATCTTTTAATATTTTGTTCAAAGAATGTCCTATGTGTATATGTCCGTTGGCGTAAGGCGGTCCGTCGTGAAGAAAATATTTTTTCGAGTTTTTGTTTTTCTCAAGGATTTTAAAATACAAATTTTTTTCTTTCCATAAGTTTAAAATCTGAGGCTCTTTTTGATTCAAATTAGCCTTCATAGAAAAAGAGGTTTTAGGAAGGAAAACGGTATGAGAATAGCTCTGTTTTTCTGTCTTTTCCATATATTCTCCAAAAACTTTAAAAATAACAAAACCTCAAGGGAAACCCTTGAAGGCGACAACTATAATTATATCAAATTATTAAATGGTATTTTTTCTGGAATCTATGGCGGATTTAACCTGCTGTTTCAATATGTCTACCGTGCAGGGCTTTCTTAAGAAAGATTTAACGTTTCTTTCCACTTTAAAAACCATTTCCGTAGAAGGGTCGAAATGACTTGCGGTAAAAACTATTACCGGTATATCTCTGGTTTCATCGTCCGACAATAACATTCTAAGCATCTCTATGCCCGAAACGTTAGGCATCATAACGTCCATTATAATCACATCGGGTTTAAATGTCTTAGCCATACTTATCCCTTCTCTTCCGTCCGACGCGCTTACGACCTCGTAGTCGGATTCCAAAGCCATTTTAACTATGTCTATCATCGTAGGATTATCGTCTACGACCAAAACCTTGTTTCTATCGCTCATAATTGCTCCTTGCCTAT
>Ga0067045_1030507_pt1 | contig 15024 bp, 12 predicted proteins | sample TerdegcTABiofilm_FD_59184 | JGI IMG/M metagenome (GOLD analysis project Ga0067045, IMG submission 59184) | Combined Assembly of (Gp0054472, Gp0054536) Wastewater bioreactor microbial communities from Singapore -Terephthalate degrading...
CAAACTGATCCAGGAAATGCCATCTGAATAAGGTATCCCTGTAGTGGTACGTCTGTTTTTAAACGCTATAAGTCCCGTATTTAAAGGATTTTCAAAGAACAGGTGTCAAAGTTGAGTATAAACACAATTAATTTATTCTCTCTACTTTTATCAAAATATGGGCAAGAAATAACATCTAGATAAAAATCTACCAGGCAGCAACTGAACCGTCAGACCTGGGTTCAGTAGCTCCCAGCAAAATCCCTCTATTATCTTTCCAGATAATCTGTCCCCTGCCAAATACACTAGAATCTACATTTATTTCAATAATATGTCCTTTTTGTTTTAGTGCATCAATAATTGGTTGGGGAAAGTTCTTTTCTATCTTCACTTTCTTACCCGCCCACCATTGCCAGCGAGGAGCATCAAGAGCAGACTGAGGATTAAGTTGAAAATCGATTATATTAGTAAGAACCTGAACCTGACCCTGGGGTTGCATAAATCCTCCCATAACCCCAAAGGGACCTATTGCTTGACCCTCTTTACTTAAAAATCCAGGAATAATAGTGTGATAGCTCTTTTTTCCTGGTTTCAAATAATTACTATGAGCGGGATCTAAAGAAAAATTGGCACCTCTATTTTGCAAGGAAATACCGGTACCAGGGATAACTATTCCAGAACCAAAACCCATAAAATTACTCTGGATGTATGATACCATATTACCTTGACTATCTGCAGTGGCTAAGTAAACAGTATCAGTACCAAATGGCCTTACCAGACAAGGTTCTAATGCTTTCTCAGTAATAAAATTTTTTCTCTGATGAGCATATTCTGAAGAAAGTAAGTTTTCAATTTTAGTATGCATTTCAGAAAAATCCGTAATATAATATTGACCATCTATAAAGGCTAATTTAATTGCCTCAATCTGATGATGAAAGCCATTTGGTTCTTCTCTGTTGGTAAAACAAAATTCTTTTAGTATATTTAAAGCCATTAAAGTTACCAAACCCTGTCCGTTAGGCGGAATTTCCCAAATATCATACCCCCGATAACAAATACTAATTGGACTTACCCATTGAGGAGTAAAAGTGGCTAAATCATCTTTACTCAGGAATCCCTTATATTTATAAAAGAAGGCATCAATCTTTTCGGCAATCTCTCCACGGTAAAAAGATTTAGCTTTGCTATCGGCAATCTCCTGCAGAGTTTGCGCCTGTTCTGGTAATCGCCACAATTCACCAGGTTCAGGAGCCCTATCTTCTGGTGCAAAAGTTTTAAACCAATATTGAAATACTTCATCTTTAATATACTTCAAATAAAGCTCGTAGGACTTTTTCCATAAATAACTTACCAGAGAAGAAACAGGGAATCCGCTAGCAGCATATGCTATTGCCGGTGCAATAACTTTCGAAAAAGGAAGATGTCCAAATTTTCTAGAAAGCTCAGCCCATGCGGCAGGGATACCGGGAACTGTCACTGGTATTAAGCCAAAATTAGGAATCCTCTTATATCCTTCTTTCTTCAATAGTTCTGCTGAGATAGCTCTAGGTGCTGGACCACTGGCATTCAAACCATGAAGTTTATTATTTGCCCAAATAAGAGCAAAGGCATCTCCACCTATACCATTTGAGGTAGGTTCAACTACGGTAAGGCAAGCTGCCGTGGCTATAGCAGCATCAATAGCATTACCACCTCGTCTGAGTATTTCTAAGCCAGCCTGAGCAGCAAGGTATTGAGAAGTAGCTACCATTCCATTTCTGGCAAAAACTACTCTCCTTTGAGAGGGATAGGGATAATATTGGTTATCAAAAGGTTGCACCTAAAACTCCTTGATATTAATGTTCTTTTACAATTACTCTTTTGAAATATTTTTCTTTTCCTCTAGGTAATAAAAAGAAGTATATAAGAAAAGTTCATAAATTGCATTATTATTATAAATCATTATACCTTAAAAAAGTCCAATAGCCCCCATAATTGGGTAGCCATTGCTAATATGGTAATTATTAGAAATATTCTAATCCATCTTTCACCCTTATTAATGGCAATAATACTACCAAAATAAGCGCCGATAGCACTACCGGAAGCTAAGGTTAATCCCAGTAAGAGATTTACTTTGCTATTCATAATAAATACCAATAGTGAAGATACCGTAAAAATGAAGGTAATAAATATTTTCAAGCAATTCACTTTAACTAAAGACATACCAGTAATAAGGGTTAGAACCGCAATAATAACAAAACCTACTCCAGCTTGTATAAAACCACCATAAAAACCAACTCCGAAAAAAGCTATTATTGCAATAATTAGACGAATAACACCCCAATTTTCTCCATCAGTTTCCTTAATAAATTTTTTTTCGGGGCGTGTTAATATTATAAGTAGAACAACAACCATTACCAATCCCAGTATCTTTTCAAACAATGCTCCAGAAATAGAAATAGCTACTTTGGCTCCTAATATTGACCCTAGTATTGCCGGTAAACCTAAAACAATACTAATCTTGGGATAAAAATACCCCTTGCTGCGAAAACTTATAATTCCCACGATCCCTTGAATAAATACAGCTATACGGTTTGTTCCATTAGCTTCTGCTGCTGGTAAACCAATAAAAATCAACATGGGCATAGTGAGCAAGGATCCACCTCCTCCCAGGGTATTAATAAAACCAGCTACTATACCAGTAATAAAGATTAAACCCATTTGTTCTAAATTCATAATTGCTATACCTTATCCAGAACAACTTTCTCTACAAAACAGTCAACAGATAATTATTGCGAATTAATCTTATCTAACCTCATAATTAGGAAACAAAAAAGAGATTTTTCTTATAATATAAAATATTCTAATAATTGTTGAATCTATAAATCATCCTCATTAAGATAATTTAATGTAGGAAAAATATAGATTCTTGTAAATAATAATTGAGAAAAATACTTTTATAGTAATATAAATTTTAAAATAAAAAGAAGGCCTAAAATATATACTAAGCTATGTACTTCTTTCCCTTTTCCACTTAATAATTTGATTAAAGGATAAATAATAAATCCAAGAGCTATGCCATTAGCAATAGAGTATGTTAAAGGAATAGCAATTAAGCACACAAAGGCTGGTAAAGCTTCTGAAAAATCATCCCATTTAATATTCAATATATTATTAATCATCATGGTACCAACAATAATTAAAGCTGGTGCAGTGGCGGCACCAGGAACAATACCGACCAAGGGTCTTAAGAATAAAGATAGAAAGAAAAGAACAGCAACTACAATCCCTGTTAGACCAGTTCTTCCTCCTTCGGAAACACCAGAAGCCGACTCAATATAAGTAGTTACAGTACTGGTGCCAAATATTGCGCCTCCAGCTGTTCCTATAGCATCTGCTAACAAAGCCTTGCTTGCTTTTGGTAAATTACCCTCTTTATCTAGATATCCAGCCTGAGCACTAACTCCAACCAGAGTTCCAGCAGTATCAAATAAGTCAACAAATAAGAAGGAGAAAACAACTGCTACTAATGATAGATTCAATGCACTCTTGATATCCATTTTAAATAAAACTTCACTCCAATCATTTAATTGAGGAAATGCAACTATTCCCTGAAAGGGAGGAGTAACATTTAATCCAGGAAGATAGCCGATAATTGTAGCACCTAAAATTCCCCAGAGAATTGAACCTTTGACTTTTAAAGTATGCAAGACTGCTATAATTACTAAACCAGAAATAGCAACTATGCCAGCACCACTAAATATATCACCCAGTGCCACCAATGTAGCTTCATTTTTTATAACTAGACCTGCATTCTGTAAACCAATAAAGGCAATAAAAAGTCCAATACCAGCACTGATGGAAGATTTTAATCCCATTGGTATACAATTAATAATCATTTCTCTAATTGGTATTATGCTAAGAATAATAAATAAAATTCCTTCTAAAAAAACAATGCCCAGAGCAGTCTGCCAGCTAACTCCCATTCCAATTACTACAGAATAGGCAAAAAAGGCATTTAAACCCATACCAGAGGCCAAAGCAAAGGGATAATTGGTTAATAAAGCCATACATACTGTACCTAGGATTATTCCCATAATAGTGGCAATAAACACACCATTCCAGGGCATACCGGCATCACTTAAAATGGACGGGTTGACAAAAATAATGTAAGCCATTGTCATAAAAGTGGTAAAACCAGCAATCATCTCAGTTTTTACATTAGTTCCATTCTTAGAAAGTTGAAATTTTTTTTCCAAAAAATCCTGCATTGTTTTTACTCCTTTTTTATATCTTTAATAGTAATTTTATAATATTATAATACAATGTTATTATATTATTATTTCAAGAATTATTTAGCAATATCTTATAAAAATATTTATTTGTTAAATTCATTATGTAACTAAATGTTCAATTTAGGTAGCCAAAATATTAACTTGTTCATCAACTCTTCATAAAAACACAAGACAAGATACAATGAGTTACCAAATAAAACTCCTTAAATACTAATTCGCTATACTGACTAGCAGTTCACCAAAAAAATAATCTCGAATTAAGAAATCTTTGCTATCATAAAGTTATTTCGGACTAAGATTTTTCTGTCCTTAGATAATTTTTTGGTAAAAAATATAGTTACTCAGAAGATTTAATACGGAATTTCACTAAATATAAGCAATGTGGTGAAATATTTGAGATAATAATTCCCAAAAATCTGATTTGGCACCAATCTAAAAAGAAGAAAGTCTTAATTTTCATGTTATAAAAGAATTAATTAGAAATATAATAAATTTTTCTTTATTAAATGTATATCGATATTTTATGATTAATTAATAACTTTTTTCTATTTAAACAATTAATCTTAACTACTACTTAAATTTAATATCTAATATAATAATTCATATTTTAATTTTGTCTGATTCTGAGTCTACTTATAATAATTGTAATTTTAGAAATTCACATATTGCTTCTTAAATATATAGACTGAACGGAATTTTAATATTAATAATCTGTTCAGTCTATATATTTTTCATATTGTATTATAATTGAAAATTTAAGAAAGATTGTTACTCGTGCTTTTTAGAAATGTATTAGACTATTTTATAAGTTTCCTTATAAAATATATGGTTATTAGTGAGTGCCATACAATATTGCACCTTGCTCTTGTAATATTTTCTGTAACTCTGAAACATCCTGCTCTAATTCTCTTGGTGAGATATTGTGTTTAGCACATAATGCTGCCGCAACCCCAGCTGCCTGTCCAGTAACCATAGTTTGTTGCAAAAATCTATGATAAGCATCTCGGTCAGTCGAAATAGCCTTACCCGCCACTAATAGATTTTCAACTTTTTTCGGCACTAAACATCTATAAGGAATATCATGTGAGCCACCATTCTTAGGGCGATAGCGAATACCAGTGGCTATTGTATCTGGAGTGGCAACATGATGACCACCTGCTGCAAATCCACTCTTACCAATAACATCCGGAAATTTCTTAGCATCACCAACATCTTCACTTGTTAAATAGTAATCTCCAATAATTCTTCTACCTTCTCTAATTCTAAGCTCAGGACAAATTCGGGTAATATACATATTTTGGAAGCCTGGCACATATTTTTTAAAACACTTAAAAGCCATCTGTATTTGTTTTCTGCACTCTATCTCGCAATAGGTAAGATCCCAAGCATCATAGGGAGAACGCGCTGGTACTTGGGATGAATGCTGGAAATGAGCTAATATCTTTCTATTTTTATCATCACCTTTGGGCATAATAAAGAAACCCATTCCAGTTGTTTTTGGCCATTCTCCTTTAGCAAGTGCTTCCTTTAAAATCGAGAAAAAACCTCTCATTTCTCCTAGATCAATTATATTATCTGCTCTGCTTAGAATCTCATACATCTCGTCTTTTGTTCTACCAATAACATTTTCCACACCATAAAACTCTCTTGGATTTGCTCTAACAAAGGCCAGAAATTCATCCCAATCAATACCATCACAGGTAAAAGCCAAGGTATGTGGTTGTATTTCTTCTTTAGGAACCATCTCCCACGGAGCTCCAGCTTTAGAAGCCATATAACCTTCACCAGTACAATCAATAATTATCTTCCCCATAATTTCTACTCTTCCGTTAGGATTTTCTACCACTACCCCAGTCACTTTATTTTCTTCTTTAATTACATCCACAACTAATGAGTGCAACAATAAAGTTACTCTGCTTTCTTCCATCATATCAAATATTAAAAGTCCCCACCAATCAGGATCAACATAGGAAAAAGTATATCCAGAGCCTTCCCTATATTCACTATGATTATGAGGTAAAGCATGCCCGTCTTTGAGTAACCTTCTATGTGTTTCTTCTACTATACCAGCGATAATTTGCTCACCTCGCTGATTAAATAACCAGGCATAAGAAAATCCTGGTGGTCCAGAAACATTCATTTGCCCACCTAAAGCACCAAGTCGTTCAATTAAAAGGGTTTTTGCTCCTACTCTTGCTGAAGAAATTGCAGCTGATACTCCTGATGTACCACCTCCACAAACAATTACATCAAATTCTTTTTCGTACTTCATAGTCAATTTCCTCCTTTAATTTTTTTAATTTACTAAAATATTTTATCTTATGTATTAAAAAACAATGACCATAAGTATGAGAAAGGCATAAATAATATAATAGCCGGTATCATATTAGCAACAGGAAGTTTCTTCACTTCCATCATACGTAATCCAATGAACAAGGTAAGGATACCCCCACCGGCAGCAAAATCTGCTATCATAACATCATTAATATATGGTAAGACTATCGTAGCAAGATAAAATAAAGACGATCCCACAATAAAAGTAGGAATGCTAATGAACATAACTAAATATCCTATCGTTGTAGCAAATATAATAGCAGTGAAAAAATCAAGAATAGATTTAACCATTAGCAGAGTCGTATCACCGGTCATACCTTCATAAAGGGAACCTAAAATAACACCATTACCAGCACTAAATAATACTAATAGTGTAACAAAACGTCCAATGATTATTTCATCTATTTCTGTATTACCTTTTTGTAATCTCATTTGCAATTTTTTAGAAAAATTAGTAAGCCTATCTTCAATATTCAAAGCTTGTCCTATAATAGTACCTAGAATCAGAGCTAAAATAATAGGGGGGAGGTTAACTGCCTTTACAATAAATGTAATTCCTAGTGCTAAGCCACACCCTCCAAATATTGAAGGTAATAATGCTTTTATATCTTCAGGTATCCAACGATGACTAACAGCTCCGGTCAAGCCTCCTAGCAATATAGCGAAAAAATTTACTATAATTCCAATTGGCATGTTTATTTATCCTTTCTGTTTTAGCACTCCCAGATATCATAATATAATTAAGATAATAATCTATTTTTATTTTGGTACAATTTTAATATTTATAAAAATATGACTTATATCAACAAACATATAAATTTATCTAAGTAATAATTTTGGTAACCATGTTACCAGTTGGGGAAATAAAATTACTAGAATCAAAGTAAATAACATTGCAGGTAAATATTTTATTGCTTCTTTAGTTACATCCCTAACTGGTACATTTCCTACATCCGATACTACAAAAAGACAAAGTCCAAAAGGAGGAGTAATAGCACCTATAATTATTCCAATAATCAAAACCAGTGCAAAATGTACTGAATCAATCCCTAATGGTGTTACCGCAGGTAGCATGATTGGAGTTATCAATAATACTGATGATGCTGTATCTAAAAAACATCCAATTATTAAAAATAATATGGCACAGATAAAAAACATAATAGGAACGCTACCACCAGACATGGTTCTTAATAAATCTCTTATCGCTTGAGGAAGACCCTCAATAGTAACAATCCAGGAAAAGAAACTTGCTACAGACATAATTAACATAAAAACTCCTGCCGTTCTAACGGTTTCATCCAATGTTCGCCATAAGGTTTTCCAAGTTAATTTTTTATAGCAAATCCCTAAAAAAATTGCCCACCAAACTGCAAGTACCGCTGCTTCAGTTGGTGTACAAACACCACCCATTATAGAACCTATAATAATAACAAAAGTCATTAATGGAGGAATTGCACCGGGGATTGTTTTTACTGCTTCTTTCCATGGTATTATTGTTCGAGGCCACTTTCTTCCTTCTTTAGTAAATGTTGCACGAAAGGAAATTAATAACATTAATGCCCCAGTTAAAATAACACCAGGAACAATACCACCATAAAATAGTGAAGCAACTGAAATTTGAGCAATTGATCCTACCAGAACCATAATCTGGCTTGGTGGAATGATCGGACCTAAAATACTGGATGCTGCCGTAATACCTGCTGAAAAATCTGCCTTATAGCCAGCTTTTTTCATCATAGTCATTTCTACTAAACCTAATCCTCCTGCATCTGCCACTGCATTACCAGACATAGAGGCAAAGAGCATACTGGCAAAGGCATTAGCATGAGCAAGTCCTCCCCGAAAACGCCCTACCATTGCTATAGAAAAACGAAATAATCGATCAGTTACTCCTGAAGTATTCATCAAACGTCCTACAAAAAGAAACCCTGGCATAGCAATAATTGTAAAAGATAGTAACTGGCTCATCATTTTTTGAGAGGCTATAGTAATGGATATATGAGGATTCATTGCTAACCATATTAATGAAGGAAATCCAAGGGAAAATACAATTGGTATTCCCAAAAAGAGCAAGGTCAAAAAAATACCGAAAATAATTGCAATACTTACCATTGATACTCAACTCTCTTTCTCGTTTTATTGAAACAAAAAAATACATAAAAATAAAAAAATCTAACAATTATGAACTATCCAACATTATTATCTTTTGATATGGCCTTTTGCGAATCATTTAAAAATTCATCAATTTTTTCTTTAGCTTCTCTTGCTTCTATTAACTCCTCTTTAATTGATAATTCTTCTTCCTTTTTAATTGCTATTTCTTGAATATTAAAACCTGGAAATATATCATTAAGTACGTCCACAATTATGGCAAATACCATAAAAGCTGACATAGAAAAAAGAGGAATATAATAAATTTGTCTTGGTAATCCTAATGAGGCACTTCTATAAACCGATGTGGAAGTAAACATTCGGTAAGAACTTAGACATATCATTAAAAAGACACTAATAGCAATAAATCTACTTAAGAATAGGACTGTGGTTTGTAATTTTTTTGGTGCTCTTTGAATTAAAAAATCAGCTACGATGTGCTTTTTTGCCACAGTAACTATAGCTCCACTTATATAACCAAGATTTACCATTAAAAATGTAGCTAATTCTTCTGTCCAAGTAAATGGCTTACTGAAAATATAGCGACTAATTATACCAAATGTAATAGTGAGCAATATTGCAATTAAGGTAATATTACCAACAAACTTTAGTATCCTGGTAAGATAAAAAACTAAGTAATTCAAAATTTTCAATTATGATTTCCCCCTTATTAATCAGAATCCTTCTATTCTTTTGCAAAGTCTTCTTTCATTTATTCTTCCACTTTTATTGTAGTCCAAGCTCTTTTAAAAATTTGTCATATAATCCCTTAGTAAAAGTACCGTCTTCTTCATATTGCTTAATCAATTTAGTAGTAGCCGCTCTAAATTTTGGTAAATCTTCTTCAACAATGTTAATAAGTTGTATCCCGTGATCAACCATTGCCTTGATGTAACTATCTAACTCTTCCTTGACAGTATTGGCATACCATGTTCCAACCTCTTTACAAGTTTCAGATAGTATTTCTTGTTGTGCTTTTGTTAAAGATTGAAACTTATTTTCATTAATCCATATTGCAAAATTAACATAACTAAGCTCATTCATTAAAAGATATTTTGATACTTGATAAAAATTCATTTTATACACCGCATCTAAAGTTGCTATGGTAGCATCAATAATACCCTGTTGTAATGCTAGATAGACCTCATCATAGGCAACTGCAGTTGGATTGGTACCCAAAGATGCTAAGGCAGCCAAGGTAAATTTAGAGGGAAGAGCTCGAAGTTTCAAACCTTGAAAACTTTCAAAGGTATTAAGAGGAACATTTGATGCAATTACTACTGGGGGCCGCATCCAATTACTAGCTAATGTTCTTAATCCTGTATTGGCTAAAAACTGATCTTCCCATGATTTATAGAGATCACTATTAATAAATTTTATAGCATGTTCCTGGCTGGGAATCTGGAAATACATACTAAATATGTTGCGATCAGGTACACCAAAATCTGCCATATAATTAGAGCCTTCTGTAAACATATCTATACTACCATCAATTATCATTTCCATTTGAGTAACTGCGCTTCCCAATTGAGAAGCAGGAAAGGTATTTATTTTAAGAGACCCACCACTTCTTTCTTCTACTAGCGCAGCCACTTTTTCCATACCTTTTGTTGACAAGTCCTGAGCAGCAGCTGTATTACCCCAGGTAAGTGTTACTTTAGGATCTTTGGAAGCATCTTGGAAATCCATTGAAAAAACTGCTAAAGCAAATACAAAATTAACAGCAATACCAATAATCATTAATGCTAAAAAAATCCTGTTTTTCATATCAAACACCTCCTCGAAAATAAAAACTAAGTTTTAACCAATATTGCTTAAAATATAAAATTTCTTACCACACAATAATTTATCTCGCATTAGTTCCTCTCTATGTCTCTCAGGAATTATATTAATATTAGTTGAAAAGACCTCGCAAAAACCTTTTTTAAATAAGGGGGAAACCATTATTATGCATTCTCTCTTTGATACTTTTTTAGAATATAAAGAAATCAACAAATAATCTAATAATTATTTTTTAAATTCTTCTATACTCCTTGCTATCTCTCCATTAGGCAGTCTCAAAGGTTCTACAATCCCTTCACTGTGTAATGCCCAGGGAAGAATAACACCTGAATGGCCACCGCGACCACCTATCACTACTACCTCTATATCTTCTGGGTTACGAGTTACTGGCATAGGATGTCTATTCTCTAATTCAGGTGGACGAACTGGAACAATTCCTCTGTTCCGTATCATGGGAACTTCATTATAAGCATAGGTATGAATATGCTCTTGAATCATTCTTTTGGAATATCCATCTTTTTTAAGCATTTTTCCATGATCGGGAGTAAGACATACTACTAAAGGACCTGGTAGGTAAGCATTGTTAGATCCCAAAGTTGTACAGCAAGCAGTAATTGTATCCAACAAATCATGCCCGTTAAGACTTAAAAAATCAATGATATCATGCAACGGTTCTGCCTTGAGTACATAAACTGTCGTCGTTTTAGAATCGTAATGATCTTCATTAATCATATTCCAGCAGGCAAGATCTGGTTCTTCCGCAAAACAATAAGTAAATTCTGCTTGTGAAGCCATATTATCAAGGTCGCATATACCTGGAACAGAACGGCAAACATTCATAATTACTAAATTAACTGCTCGACCAATTGTAGCATTAACAGGCCAACCAGGTCCCATGCAACCCTGTTTACCAGAAACTCCAACCTCTTGGGCAATAGGTCCACTTACTAATACTAAATTGCCACCAGGATGAGAAGTAGTGACAGATTGAAGAAAATTATATTTTGGATTATTAAAGGCTTTAAATGCCGTGATCAAGATAGGCATAGCTGTGGGTTTGCAACCTGCCATTACTGCAGCTACGGCAATATCCCTTACTGTAATATCTTTTCCAGTTGGACCAATCTCATGACATAGCACTAAATTTTCATCAAATGGACAATATTCCAACATCTTCCTATAGCGGTTTATGGTAGGAGGAATTATTGGAAGTCCATCACTAATATGTTCTTCATTAAAATAGTCATTTATCTCTTCTATATAACAACCAGGTTCTAGAAGCTTATTATCTTCAATTTCTATTTTCTCAGTAATGGGAAGTAACCCATTTTCCGCAGGAGGAATTCTATCCATCTCTAAATCTATACGAGCAATTTTTCTTAATTTCTCTTCATCTGCAGTTAAAAAGGTAATAATCCGCTCCCATTGTTTATCTACCTGGGAACGAATTTCTTCAACAGTACTAGCTTGATAAATATCTACTGAGCACAAACATAGATTTCCTGCACGATAAAAGCCCACTCCTTCAGTGATAGCAGATCCAGGAGGTGCGGTCATATATACAGTCGGAATACCAAGTTTTTCAAGAGCAATAGTTATAATAGTAGTTGCTGCTGAAGTACCCATATCACCTAAAGCTACTATACAAGCAGTTGGCTTTTCCTTAGCTAATTTTGCAGCATAAGCTTCTAATCCTGCAGTATCTTTTCCTCGAACAGTTTCACGATAATCAACAAAATTAGTAATTCCCATTTCAGCGAAATGTTGCTTTATTCGATTAAATACTTCCATATAATTACAAAAACCTAGCTTAGTATTATCATAAAACAAGATTTTACCTTTTTTTAATTCTTCTATTGTTACTCTTGGAGCTAATTTTAGAAGTTCCCTTTTTTGCAAGCCACGTGGGTCTATTATAGAATTAAGCTTTTTTTTATTCATACAAACTCTCCTTCTATCATTATTTGTTACTCTTAATTCTATTTAAACTCATTTAATACTGTCAATTCCGTTTTGTTATTATAGTAATTCCGTTTAAGGTGTGCCAAATATAAAACAAATAATTATAATTACTGCTAAAGTGAAAGATATTTCATAAGATCTTTACTTCTTTCCAAATATAATTTTTAGTAATTGGAAATAATTATTAAATTAATGTATAATAAATAATAAAAATTCTTTCTTTTTTAGATATTCACTCTTAAATATTATAGAATCAATTAATATTTTCTCACTATCCTGAATAAATAGAATAAATATAAGTGATTATTTTTTATATATCTTAGAATAGAATATTAATCTTAATTTCTCATATAGTAAAAATGTTAGGTTTGTAATGAAAATAGAATATTTATTATGTTTTGAAGCAATAAAAAAATATGGTAATTTTTCTGAAGCAGCTGAAAACTTATATATTTCTCAATCTGGCTTATCAAAACAATTAAAGGCATTTGAAAATGAATTAGGTGTTAAGCTATTTGAACGTAATCGCCTACCAATTAAATTAACTCCCATCGGTGAACGCATATCCATTTACGTCAATAATATACTAAAAGAATATGATATGATGATATTAGAAACAAAAGAACATATTAAAATTGAAAGAAAAAAACTACGAATAGCTTCCTTTTACGAAATGTCCCAATACGGAATTGCTGACTTATTAGTAGCCTTTGAGCATGATAAACCTAATTTTTATATAGAATCCAAGGAGTGTGGTCATATAGAAATGCTCGATCTACTGGATAACCGTAGAACTGATCTTGTCATTGGGTACCGTGAATTTTGGCCTCAAAATATTAATTATCATTCCATAATATTAAAAAAAGATGATCTAGTATTAGTTGTACATAACAGTCACCCCCTTGCTAGAAATGATTCCATTTCCATAAAAGCAGTTAAAGAAGAAAAATTTTGTTTTCCCCGAGAAGACAGTGCGTTATTTAGACTTTTTTATAATACTTGTGAAATAAATGGTTTTGCACCTAAACTGACCTTATCTGATGTTCGACTTGGAACTATCAAAAGATATATTTTAGCAGGTATGCGGGTAACCTTACAAACCAGAATTAGGGCAACTAATTTTTTTTATGAGAAGGATTTCCACTTAATAAATATTAAAGAAACTCCGCTATTGACATTAACAATTTTAACAAATAAAGATTCATTATCCAAGATGGGTCAACAGTTTATTCAATTTGCCAAGAAATACTATAAACAAAAAAACTAAAAAAATTGAAATATTTTAGTTATATAGAACTAGAACTGCCTCATTATTTATATTAAATTACAATGAATATCATAATAAATTTGCAAAAATATATATTATTAAAATCTGTTTTTATACTTCTACTACAGTTCCCACATTACAGAAAAAGAACCGCTTCCCAAACTCTTGCCATAAACGCATCGAAACTTCCCATCCAGTACAATGTGCTGTTCCAATTCTTTCAATATTATATTTTCTTAAAGATTCGATACTTTTCGTTTTTGCTTCTTCATTAGTGGGACCAAGATGGGTTCCCCCAAGAATGGTATGAATGCGGCTTTGACCCGTTTTTTCAATGGCATAGTTAAGAATATTAATAATTCCGGCGTGAGAACAACCTAAGATAATTACCAGTCCCTTGGAAGTATTGGCAATGAGTGTTTGATCATCAATAACCTCATCTTTTGTATAACCTTTTTCAGTTTTCAAAAATAACTTTTCATCACCCTTCTCAAAGAAGGTTTTACGAGGAACTTCTCCACTCAGCATTAAGCCAGGTACAATTTCCGTCCAACCAGTATTAAAGATAAATTCTGCACCTTTGCTTTCTAATTTCTCCCGACGAAAAGGGATACCGATATTATTTTCTATCCCGTCTCGATCACTATAGCTGTTTTTAAAAAGTTCTGGATGTGAATATACCTTTACTTTCCCTGAATGTTCAAGAACATTCATTAATCCACCAGTGTGATCATGATGATGATGGCTTATTATAATACCTTGAAGGCTCCTTAAATCTTTACGGAAAAAGTGGGCATTATTGATAATTGCTTTCCCTTGTCCTGTATCAAAAAGAAAATTTCCATGTTTTGTCTCAATATACACTGCCCATCCATGCTCAGCAATTGCTCCTAATCTAAAAAATACACAATTCTCACAGAGCACTGTTACTTTAATCTCCATAAATACCTCCTTTTATAAAGTATCCTTATTTTTCCCCAATGTCGAAACATATGGTAGTACTTAGAACTTTTTTTCATCATTACCATAATTTTATTATAGAACAAAAGTGTTTTCTAAACCCAATAGAGCACCATATGAGGGGTACTACAATAAATAGTGAAAATATGATGCCATTTAACTAATATAGCTAAACCACCTGTTATTAATTAAGTTGTATTACTTTCATGATGTGTTTACACATCCAAGCTCTTTCCTATAGAAATAGAATACTATTTATCCGGGTTCCGGTAAAGTAAATTTTCGCTTACCATCTAAGAATTTCTGAAAAGGAAT
>Ga0067045_1030510_pt1 | contig 15021 bp, 12 predicted proteins | sample TerdegcTABiofilm_FD_59184 | JGI IMG/M metagenome (GOLD analysis project Ga0067045, IMG submission 59184) | Combined Assembly of (Gp0054472, Gp0054536) Wastewater bioreactor microbial communities from Singapore -Terephthalate degrading...
TCGTCGTGGCTGGCGATCTCCAATCGCTTGGTGAGATCACCCTCACCCTCGGAAACGTCCTTGAGCATGCTCACAACCTTGTTCACCGGGCGAATGATGCTTGTGGCCAGTACAAGGCCGAGGACCACCGACACGATCAAACCGAAAGCCGTGGCACCCAATCCCAAGTTCTTGGCGAAGGTGGCCATGGCTTCGCCTTCCTGGGCCATACGCTTTGACTCTCCAGTCCAAATATCGACGATCTTCTCCAATCTGTTTTGTTGGTTGTCCATATGGATCCGGCAGATATCCATCGCCTGTTTCTGCAGATCGGCGGCGAGAGTCTCGACTTTGCTGATGTGATTGAGAACACTGCCAGAAAGGTTATTGAAAAGGGCAAGACAATTCTGACCAAGGCCTTTCACATCCTCATCGACTTTATCAGAGATTTGAGCATCACTGTGATCATGCTTGGCGAGGGACTTCTCGTAGGCATCGCACATTGAGGCAACAGCCTTTTCAAATTTGTCAAGATCGGCGAGGCCAAGCCCAACCAGTGGCAACCGCTTTTTCAGTTCGGCCACGGAGGCTTCAAACTGTTTCTTCGCCGTGGCGTACTCATCCATGGCCTTCTTGTATGCCTCCTCTTGGTTGGCCCGGAGAACGGCGTTTTTCAGGGCAACCCACATGGCGTAATAATCGTTGCCCAGTTTTGTTGTCCAATACCGGCAGGCGTAGGTGTTTTGGAGGAAGTTCTGTTTCTTGCCGTTTTCGTCTGGCTGGGCGGCAGCCAACATCTCGTCGAATTGTTTGGAGAGGATGAAGAACTTGTCGTTCTCTTTCACCGTTATGTCATTCTCGGCTACGAACTCTTCAAACAACTTCTTCTCTTCTCCGATTTGATCCAGGGTTTCATACTCCTTCCAAGCATTGCGATACTCTTCGCGGGCCTCTTCCAATTGGGTGTACTGCCGCTGGCGGCTTTCCAGATCAAGGTTGAAATTGAGCAAGGTGCGTTGAATCCGCATGATCTCCTCAAAGCAGAAGCTCATGACCTGAGTCGTTCTCAAGTTCGGAATGGCCTGACCGGCAAGCTGAGTTACCTCGTGACCGGTCTGTGTCAGCCCATAGTAGGCCATCCCGCCGACGGCTGCCGTGATGGCCGCCACGAGCAAGAAGCCACCCATTAGCTTCGTCCTGAGACTCATGTGAGACAGTCGCAATGTCATCTAACAACCTCCTGAAACTGATCCCTGAATAACGTGTTGGGCATATGGTCGCTGCTCCCGTTGAGCGCGATAGCCTGGACCATGCCACAACGTTTGCTGAGAGTTCAAAAAGCTGCCTTTGAGAGAAGCCCCACGGCGTGTTCACTCAAAACGTGGCTTACGATTCGGCAAGAGGCAAATGAGAATTTGCTGCAACTATTCAAGACTCTCAGCAAATTGGATGTGGCTCAATCAAAACGCTGATGCGGGGGAATAGATGACTTTCTATGATGAAACATGTGACTGCGTCATTTGGCACACTCAGCACGCAACCTGGCCGAAACACCGAGACATTGATTGTGCTTACATGGTGTCCACAGAACAGACTGTCGCTTTGCATCACCGCCCGAAGCCGAGGCGATGGGCCGTGGCGAAATCGGCATCCGCGCGGGCGGTATCACCCAGGCTTTGATACGCAACGCCGCGATTGTTGTAGGCGTCGGCGAAATCGGGTTTGAGCCGAATGGCCTCATTGAAATCCGCGATCGCCCGTCCGTAATCATGGAGGGCCTGATAGATCGTCCCCCGATTGTTGTATGCCCGATAATGCTGGGGATTGAGTTGGATGGCCCGCGTATAATCGGCCAAGGCGCGTTGAAAATCGCCTTTCAGACCATACGCAAATCCACGGTTGAAATAGACGTTTGCGTCGCCGGGGTTAAGCTGAATGGCCTGGGTGAAATCAGCGATGGCAGCATCGTAGAGTTTCTTGCCGGTGTAGGCGACCCCACGACCGTTATAGGCCTCGGGCAGGCAGGGATTGAGTTTCAGGGCCTCTGTCAAATCGGCAATCGCCCAATCGTAGTCGCCCTTCGCTGTGCAAGCGAGGCCCCGCGTGCAGTAGGCCTCTGCCATGTGGGGATTCAAGCGGAGGGCCTGGGTCAAATCCCCGATGGCCCAGTGGTAGTCGCCCCGCGTGTAATAGGCCAAACCACGACCATAATGAGCGCGCGGCGATTGTGGCGCCAGCTGCACCGCCCGATGAAAAGCCGCCAGGGCATCATCAACCCGCCCTTCACCGAGAGCCTCTAAACCCTCGTGGATGCAGCGCTCGGCTTCAATCTCCCGGGGATCGGTCGGTTGCTCTGTTTTCTCCTCTTTCCCAGGTGGATGTCCGGTTAACCGCCCGCGAATGGCTTTCCACACCGACATGGCACGTCCCCCAGGGCAAGACGAAAAGATGGCCACGGTGACCACCGAAGAGCCTTACCACTCAAAGAATACTGAGCATACCAGGGATTGGCAAGTTTTTTGGCAAACAGCGCACGCTCAGAAGGACAAAGGCCGTATCCTCAGCCAATGCCCCCGTTTTACTGTCCACAAGAACACAGCAGCACCAGAGGGTATGGCGTAACCACGGGGGGTTCGTGAGGCAACTACAGGGGGTTACCTCTACGAACAGTCTATTGCGCAGAAAACGCAATTAGGCGTTGGGGACAATTCATGAATTGTCCGGGCAGGCGAACAATTCCTCGTGTAACTGGAGACTTTTAGCTCGCGCTGTGGTCACGATCTGGACCTATAATCTATGGTGGCGGACCGATAACATACCCAGGTGGCGTTCCAAAATCGGAAATGAAACACCTTGATAAGGACCTCGGATCGCCCGGTGAGTGAAAACAGCAGGGACAATTCATGAATTGCCCCTACCAGTGCGCGACGTATTAACACTGGCCATCGGGGCTGTGTCGGATCGTGCTCCGACTGCCGTGTGGATCTCCATCATGAGAACCGCTGCTTCAGAACATGGACAGGCGACCGACTCATCCGCGCAGGTCTCGGATCAAAGACCCAGCAGCGGATGTGGGCGTACACTGCGCCGTTTGGTCGTCGTTTTCCTGTGTCTGGTGATTGCCTTCCTACTGCGCAACCAGTGGTTGCCGATTGTTGCGTATCCCCTTCTGGCGCCGACACCTCAGCATCTGAATGAAGTCACACTCATTTGGGTCCACACCCATGATGGTCGAGGTTTCGCCGGGGATGGCGTTGTGGAGCGAACGGCGTCATTACTCAAGGCTTATCCCAAGGCAAACGTGATTTTTACCCAGGGATGGTCAAGCCGCCTGGTTGAAATGGGGGTCATTCCCCCGCCCGTGGAGATCCTCCGCAGGGCACTGGCTGATTACCAAATCCCCTCGGAGCGCGTCACCCAAATTGATGTCGCGGGATATCAGTTCTGGAATGCAGCCAGGGCCATGGATGCGTACCTTTCTGAGCATCCTCAGGAACGAGTCGTCTTACTCACGAGTGAGTTCGGTGGACGCAGCCACAGTCTCGTCCTTCGAGCGGCAATGAGTGCCCCCAATCGCGATCGCGTTGACATCCTGGGATTACCCGACTTCCGGTATTCGCACCATGACTGGTGGAAATCCCGGGCAGGCGTAAAAGGGCTGATGGTGGGCTATCTTTATTTGATTTACACCGTCTTTCAGCCCCAACCGGTGGAGCCTATCAGGAAGCTCACTCTGGACGATTTTGACAAACTCATTCCCGATCTGTCTGAAAAAGCACCATGAAGAGAATCTGGTGGTTTCTCCTATGCCTGACCGTGGTTGCCCTGGCCATCGTTTTTCACGCACGATGGCTCCCGGGTTTGGCCCAATACCTTGATGTGGGCACGGCGCCATACAAGAGCGACTACATCATGATCATGGGCGGGGGCATAGAAAATAGGCCATTCACAGCCGCGGCGCTGTTCAAGAAAGGCTGGGGCAAGCAGATTCTGCTCTCTGAAATCCGGCCATCTCCCGGACGTGAGAATCTCCTCCCGCCGGAGCACGAACTGACGACGGCCGTGCTGAAGGCCCTGGGCGTCCCGTCCGACCGGATCGTTGTTCTCAAGGGTAATCACGCTGCGACGTTCCACGAAATTGAGTCTCTGGGCCAGCTCTTAGCACGGGAACCTCAAGCCCGGATCACCATCGTTACCGATGCCGTCCACACACGTCGGACTCGCTGGAGTGTGCGCCGTATTCTCGGGGACAAGGCATCGCGGGTCAGTTTTGTCTCGGCCCCAAGCGACGGATATGGCCTGGAGAACTGGTGGCAAAGCGGCGAGGGATTCTTCATGGTCACCAGTGAATACCTCAAGCTGCTTTTCTACAGTTTCCGGTATGGTTGGGGGATCCCGTTGACGGTTGTCGCGGGAACTCTTGTCGTCGTGTTCATTGTGTGGCGTCGATTCCGAACCGCGAGGGAGCATTCCCTGGCGGAGTGTCAGCCCCTCCCAAGCTCGTGAGACAGCTTGACGAACACAGCCCCTTGGGGGGTACCCCATCAGCACTGGACGCCGACAAATGCGATGGTTGGCTCTTACAATGCGAGTTCTTGCGCCGCCAAAGACAAGAGCATAGAAAAAAGAGCGTCGCCCCTGAAAGGCGCCTCCAAAAAAAACCTTCCTGGTTTGACAAAGACTCACCCCAAGTTGGTGGTGTGGTACTACCGCAGATGGTCCACGGCTGGTAAGATATAACAAACTGGTCGGGGGGCCGGCTGGGTTCGAATTTGCCGATGGGTCGCTCGACCGTGTCGTGGGTGTCTTTGGTTTGCCCATCAAGTCGTCGCGCTCGGACTGACAAGGAGCTGAGGTACCATGACTGAATCAACCCAAACTCCTTTGACCGAAAAGAAGATCCGTGTTTTCATCGCGGACGATCACGACATGGTCCGGGTTGGTCTTAAGGCCATGTTTGCCGGGACGGACATCGAGGTCGTTGGGGAGGCAAGTACTGGAGAAGATGCTGTCAATTTTGTCATTAACAACGATGTGGATGTGGCCATCCTTGATGTTCGCATGCCGCGGGGCGACGGATTGAATGCCCTGGGGCGGATCAAACTCGAGAAGCCGGATTTGCCGGTCCTCATGCTCTCGACCTTCGATAACCCCACCTATGTCGCCCGCGCCGTGGCTTTTCAGGCCCAGGGTTATTTGCTGAAAAGCTGTTCCCGCGAGGAATTGCTGGACGCCATCCGGCGGGTTGCCCGGGGTGAAAACATCTGGACCCGAGATGAACTCCGCCGTGTGGCCGGTGGGTTGGCGACCCCCCGCATGGTGGCCGATGTGGACATCCCCCTCACGCAACGGGAAAGCGAGGTCCTCAAACAGTTGGCCAACGGTCTGACAAACAAAGAAATCGCCCAGGTCCTCAACATCAGTTACGAGACCGTCAAGGAGCACGTCCAACACATTCTGCGAAAGATCGGTGTGACGGATCGAACGCAGGCCGCCGTTTGGGCCGTCAAAAACCGTCTGGTCTGAATTCTCTGTATCTTCGTTCTGGATTCGCCCCGCCATTCGGGTGAACAGAGACCAATCTTGCTGGCATAGCGGTAAGGCATATGCCAAGTTTTCACGGGGAACTTGGGTAGGATTGCTCATCGACCTGTCCCGAAGAATTGCGCGGAGGTGAGGATGGTCCAGTTTCCCGTGTCAATCGTTGATCTACCCAGGGCCGACGGGCAAGATCGGTATGCCTCCCATTTGCAAAGTGGGGGACCGGGCGCGAAATCGGCAATCGTCTTGCCTCCGGGAGCCGAGGCATCAGCGGTGACGGAGCTGTCCGACCCAACAGCGACCTTGCCGCCACCTGTTCCGCTTTTGGGACTCCCCATCGTCCCCTGGCACTACTACGAAGTCATCCACGTGATCGACTGGCTTGTGCGTTGGGGCAGACCCTCGTATTTCATTACGGCGAATTTGCATTATGCAAGGCTGTCGGCGAAGATTGAGGCCCTCCAGGCCGTGAACGCCCGGGCAGCATTCATTGTCGCTGACGGTATGCCGCTCGTGTGGATGTCGCGCCTCTTGGGTAGGCCGCTGCCCGAACGGATCACCGGGGCTGATTTGGTCTGGTCAATTTGTGAATTAGCAGCGAGCAAGGGATACCGGGTCTTTCTGCTGGGTGGCACCCCGGGGGTAGCGGAAATGGCGGGTCAGCGGCTCCAGGAGCGGTTCCCCGGTCTGGTCATCGCCGGGGTGGCCGCCCCCAAGCTCGAGACCATGTCCTCCGATGACGAAGCCCGGCTCGTGGCTGAAATTCGCCAATCACACGCCGACATTCTTTTGGTGGCCTTTGGCCAACCCAAGGGTGAACTGTGGCTGGGGAAACACATCGCGGGACTCGGCGTGCCCGTGGCGGTTCAAATTGGCGCAGCATTCGACTTCGCAGCAGGCCGTGTCCGTCGTGCCCCACGAATTGTCCAGCGTTTGGGCCTGGAATGGGCCTATCGTGTGCTCCAGGAGCCACGACGACTATTCCCCCGATATTTCGCCGATGGCTGGTTCTTCCTCCGCCAGTTGATTCGTTCTTTCTGTGCCCGCCGAGATAACCGTCTGTGACGGCCGGACTTCGAAGCTCAACCTTCTTGCGACGGTCCCCCAGTCACCCGATGTTGAATCACGATTGTGTCGTTGCCGTCGTCAGTCCACTGGAGGGGAACCATCCATCCGACGGTCCCGATCCGACACAGACCCCGCCCCGATTTCTCGCACCAGTAATACGTGCAGACAATCCGCAAGGCCGTCACGTTGCTGCCGAGATCCGTCAGCGAAACCTCTAAAGGCGCTTCCCCTGGCGAAACCCGAAGCAATTGCTGCTGATCGGCGGGTTCGGCCTCCTGGTTACGAAGCGGCTGAATGACGATGTCCGTGGGCACGTTAGGATTCAGTCCAAAGCCTGCCGGAAAATCAAACGCAATCCGGAGCTTGATCACCGAAGCAGGACGGAGTTTCACGACTGGTTGTCGCTGAAAGCTCATCTGATCATTGAAATAGGAACTTTTTTTCTCAACGCGCTCGGGGGGTTCCAGCCCTTTCAAGGTCAGTGTCGTAACTTTGACGGTCGGTTGAAGCTGCAACACCCGAATGGTGTGATTGTTCGTGTCCGCCACAAAGAGCAAGGAACCCGCGGACGAAATGCCCGCTGGCTCGTCAAACCGCGGGGGATCGTCGGTCTGACCGGCCTGCCCGTCGCCTGCCACCGTCACTGTGACTCCCTTGCGGGGATCGATTCGCTTGATCTTGTTGTTGTAGGTATCCGCAACGTAGAGGAAGCCTTCGGCGTAACAGAGACCAATCGGGTGTTGCAAAAGGACCTGATCGGGCGGCCCATCTCGATCCCCAAACGTGAACAGGCGAGATACAAGGAGACGAGACGTTCCCACGATCGTGCGGACTTCGCCGCGGGGTTGCAGAGGGACGGCACGAATCGAGCTGCCCTCGCTGTCGGCCACAAAAAGCCACTCGCCGTCGGTGGCAAGACCGCTCGGCTGGGCAAAGGAGGCAAAGCCCAGTGCATAGGGGGATGGCGGTAACAGGGGGCCGTCGACGATATCCTCGCGGGCATTCCCCGCGTAAGGACCAATTCGCGTCAGGGCCGCATCCATCCGCCAAATCTGATGGCAACCCGCCATGGCGATATAGACCCAATCCCCAACGACACACAGGTCCCAGGGGCTGCTCAGTTCCGTCTGCAGGGCTGGTCCCATCCGCATCACGGGAGGCCGACGCCGCTGTGTCCCTGTTCCAGCCACAGTGCGGACCGTTTTCGTGGCAAAATCGATTTCGCGGATGGCATGGTTTTCGGTATCTGCGACCAAAAGTCTGTCAGCAAGAAGGGCCATCCCCTGGGGCGAACGGAAGCGAGCTTCCGACCAGTCTCCATCGCGAAGCCCTGGCTCACCATCGCCAATTACTGCCTGGACCTCGCCATCAAGCCGAGCAACGACAATCCGATGATGGGCGCTATCTGCAATCAAGAGCCGTTGACCGGCAGCGTCGGCCAAAATCTTTCCAGGAAATCGCAATGGCGTCCGGGCCGAGCGGGACGATTCCGTGGCGAAGTGAACGGGCGAACGGTCAAGGAGTCCCTTCTTCTCGTAGAACGCAATGGCAGGGGCGAGGACGGCATCCAGCGTTTCAAACGTTGTCTCGCCGCTCTGTGCCCAGACAACAAAACCCTCGGGATCAATGAGAACCAATGTTGGCCAGGCGTTAACGCCGAAGCGTCGCCAAACGAGCATGTCAGAGTCATTGATGACGGGATGCTCGATCCCGTAACGCAAAATCGCCTGCGTGATGTTTTGGGAGTCTTTTTCCTCAAGAAACTTGGCGGAATGAACCCCAATCACGACCAGTTCTTTCGGGTATTTGGCCTCCAGTTTTTTTAGCTCGGGGATGACGTGCATGCAGTTGATGCAGCAGTACGTCCAGAAGTCCAGGAGCACGAATTTGCCCCGCAGGTCCCGCCACGTCAACGGCCCTGATGTGTTGAGCCATTCCAAATCACCGGGGAGTTCAGGAACCGGGCGACGCACAGCAAATGGGGTTTGTTCCACGCAAAAAACCTCCTTGGGGAAAAGAATCGCTCCACTTGTCACAAGAATAACGGCGAACAAGCGCCATCTTCCAAGGGTAAACCTTACCCATCGGCCCGGCTTCTCTTGAGATGCTCTCGGTTCGGGACACCTTTGACCTAACGACCAGGACATGTCCGCATATCCTTCTTTGTGACGTGATCGCAGCAAACAGGGTCAGACATGAATCCTATTCGTCAAGGTTGTCATTCGGCAAGATGCTTGGTCCTTATGAGAGAGAGCCATCGCCGCCTGAATCGCAGGTTTTCATTGAACGGTTGGACAAGAGATTGGAACGCTTCCAAAAGCGTCCCACGTGCCGAGAACAGGCAGAGAACACGCCATGCCGTCGCAGGGGCAGCTTACTAAATTGCCCGGCCCAATTCGTTCTATCTCTGTCCCCGATTACGAATCTCGCCGGTGCCCCTGCGGGGAGCTAAAGCTCCCTCGCGAAAGCAGGGCTGAAGCCCCACACTCCACATGAAACACAGCACCGCTTTTTGGAGTGCGGCGATCGATCGCCGCTTTTCTTGCGAAGGCTTTAACGTTCGAGGTAGGGACAATTGATGAATTGGCCCGACCAGTGGAACAAGTCCTGGTATTGGCCATCAAGCTCGTGCAGGAAGGCGCTGCGATTCGCGACTAGGATGTGAACCTATCTAGCACTTGTAAACCTGGCAAACACACCCAGAGATGACGGCCAATCTTACGAGGCCTGGGGTAATTGAGAAACGAGTTTGGCCAACTCCTGGTGGAGGCGTTGAGAAAGAACCTGGCCGTCGGAGCCTCGAACGGTTTCCCCTGCGACAAGCTGCTGCTGAGCTAGTTCACTGCACAGAAAAATAATGCGGCACGTGCGGTCCTGCCACAGGGGCAAAAGCATCTGGAGGCGTGCCTTCCAAAATCGCCGTTTGAGCAATTCCGCTTGTTCCGGTTTGAGCCAACCCTCTTCGACCTCGCGCCGCAGGCATTCCAGGAATCGATGGTATTCGCCGCGGAGAAGCCCCAGGGCCAAACCCCCAGCCACGACCCAGGCCGTCAGGTCAACGACGGCCCCCGCCGTAAGCGGCTGCAAACCCAACTGCTGACCGATGAGCAACACCAAACCATTACGAAAGATATGGCAGAGATAGACCCCTGTCCACAACGTCACGGCCGTATGCCATCGCTGCCACCTTTTGGGACGCCGTTGTGCCCAGGCCAGCCCCGCCCCAATACCAGCTCCACACAGGACAGCCGTGAATCCACCGAGAAGACCCCGCTGAACAAATACCGCCAGAAGCCCGGCGAGTCCGCCTTCAACATAGCCAACATTGTAAAAATAGAAGACATTCTGGCTGGCGGCAAAACCAGCGGCGATCACACCGCCATAGACCATCCCCTCGGGAAGATAGGAGAATTCTCGGCGAAACATCAGCATCACCGCCAGGATAGCCAGGGCTTTAAGCCCCTCTTCGACGGCGGGCGCTAAAAACAGGAATCGGCGCGGGACCTCGAAGGCCTCACTTTCAAGATGGAAGGCCATCCCCCAGGGAACCGCCAGAGCGAGGAAAAGGGCCGCAAACGCCCCCGTGACAATACCCCAGCCGAACACACATCCAAAAAGGTAGATCCACTCGCGGCGATAGCGCTCCAGCCAGTGAAAGAACCGGACAAATAAGACTGCCACAAAAGCCGCTAATATGATCGAAAACAGCACGCCCATGACAATTGTCTTCCTGGAAAAGTGGACGTTGTCCTCCGCTGAGCCAATCCGTCGGCACGATTAACGTGCTGAATCCCTCTCCCGTTCCCAGCCGTCACATGATTCCGGATTCAACTGACACCACAACGGTCTGCATGATCTGCCGCCGACATCATCGCCGACGGTCCCGATGATTGGGCCGTCGAGCACGAGCCTCCATATTCTTCTGAACCACATAGCCCACCACCTCCGCCCAACCGGGGATCGCCTTATGGGACGGTCTCGCAAGATCGGCGTCCTCATCACCTTCGAGCGGCTCTTCGGGCTCCTCTTCCTTTGGTTCCCTCGCCGTGTCGTGGGCCGTCCGGCGGCTCTTTCTACGATCCATCTCCAAGGTGATGGAAGACAGATCCCTCGCACCGGTTTTATCTTCCTCCTCCGATGGCGACCTCGCCGGCACTCCTCCGTTATCTTCCGCAACCGTGGCGAGTTCGACGATTTCCGGCAGCTCTTCTTCAAAAGGCTCCGGATTGACCGGCGTCGTACGGGATTTCTTCTTTCGCCGATGACGCTTGCGGCCCTTCCTTTCGGCTACCCCCGCTTCCGCAACTTCTTCTGTCTTATCCGAAGGCGATTCCGCAGCAGCTTCGGTCAGAGAAAGCGTATCCGCAGCCACGGCCTGGGTCGAATCTTTGATGTCGAGGATATCGTGCGTCAAGGGCCAAACGTCGGCAGATTCCTCAGACGCCTCGACAGGGGCAACCACCTGTTCTTCCAGCCAATTCCCACGGGGCGACACCTCTTCCTGGATGACGTGAGACTCTTCCTCGGGACTGGCTACGGCAACCAACGAAGCCTCCGCCAGAGCCGGCGGAACGATCGTTTGTTCGAGAGGGGCCAGTACGGGGGTTGTGTCGCTCTCCTCGACTTGAAGTTCTCTCGGCTTCTCCTTCGTAACGGCGGGAAACGCTGGCGCTGTCTCGGGGGAGGTCATCGCCGGCGTTGCCGCGCGTTCGGGTGCCTCCGTTCCTGCCGAGGCCGACGGACCTGCAGGGACGAGGCCCAGTTGGCCCGCGATCTCGTCCCAGTTGCCGGAGGTCCGGGGCTTAGATCCCCACCCACGTCGCAGGGGGATGCTACCGGGGACGGGCTTTTCCTCAGGCGTTTCAGTCCTGATGGAAGGCGCAACGGTCCCCGTGGCTTCCTGTCCTTTGTCACCTCCTGCCATGAGGTTTGCCGATTCCTCGACATCCGGGCGGCAGGTCATCTCCTGAGGTGTTTGTGAGGACGCAATCCCCAGGGATTCCGCCAGTTGATCCCAATGGTTTTTGTCCGACTTTGGCAACAACGGTTCTTCCGACATATCTTGTATGATCCAGCTCGCGATCGAAGCTGGCCTTCACAAGGCCCTGATCACTAATACGGATAATTCAACGCCGGGTTTGGGCAATTCATGAATTGCCCCCACGTTTGAACGGCGTCACTATGGACGATCGTCGCGGACTAACAGTCGCAGTCCGCACACTGTACCTTCAGCGCACCAGACAACTTTCCTTGATGACAATTAATATAAGGGATTTCGAGGCCCCCGAAAAGCATGCCCCGGTGGGATTTGGCAGATCCTATTTGTGACGCAGAGCTCCAGACCCAGATATCGGCATGGCTTTGGACAGCGGGGATTCGGGATTTGCTGTCGCTACTTTCCGTTGTGCTTCATCTTTTGGACGCTCGTACAATGGATGCATACCGTGGCAGCCCCCCAAAACACCCGGGCTATGGTTTCCCCGTGCAATGATTGGACGATCGAAGGCCGGGCACAAAACCCAGCAAGAAGGGGAAAAAACCCACGGTAGCGGCGATTCATGAGTTGCGCATCCAAGTCTGAAAAAGCGGGCACTCCGATCTCCCTGGGCAACCATTTAGAATAGCATGCGGGACGTTCACGGTTATGTTGATGAGCAGCGACGCAAGACGAAGGGCAACGCTTAACGTCCGGGAGTCATTTCATGTTAGAACGCATTGTCCTGAAAGGATACAAGTCGATTGGTGAGGCCGATATCCGTCTCCGTCGGATCAACGTCTTAATCGGAGCCAACGGGTCGGGAAAGTCCAATTTCGTTAGCTTGTTCCATTTCATGCGTCGTCTGGCAAGGGGAGAGCTGCAAATCCACGTGGCCCAGGTGGGTGGGGCCGACAGTATTTTGCACTATGGTCGAAAACGAACTGAGCGATTGTCCGTAGAACTTTGGTTTGCAAGAGACGAAGGGCTGGCCAACGGTTATGAGTGTTCCCTCGTTCCAACAGCGGAGGATTCGCTCGTTTTCGAAAACGAAGTGGTTTATTTCCACAACCGTACCCGTTATCCGGAACCTTATGTGTCTGAAGCAAATCCGACTGTCCATCAAGAGACCTCCCTCCCACTGTGGTGTGAGGGGGGAGGGGCAGTGGCCATTCATGTGACAGACGCCCTGTCATCCTGGCAGGTGTACCATTTTCACGACACGAGTGACTCAGCCAGAGTTAAGCAAATGGGCGAGATTCATGACAATCTTTATTTGCGACCAGATGCCTCCAATTTGGCGGCCTATCTCTATCTGCTTCGAGAACAACATACGCCCCATTATCGCAATATCGTAGAAACGATTCGGTTGGTCGCCCCATTTTTCGGTGATTTCGTCCTGCGGCCTTCGCCGTTGAACCCTGGAAAAATTCGCCTCGAATGGCAGGAGCGCGGCTCTGACATGGTTTTTGGCCCGCATACGTTTTCTGACGGAACGTTACGTTTCATCTGCCTCGCGACGCTTTTCCTGCAACCTCCCAGCGGCGTCCCATCGACGATTATCATTGACGAACCTGAGTTGGGGCTCCATCCCTACGCCATCTGTTTGCTCGCAGAGATGGTGAAAGGTGTGGCTCAACATAGGCAGGTCATCTTATCGACACAGTCTGTGACGCTCCTAAATCAGTTCTCGGTGGAAGATGTTTTGGTCGTTGAACGGCAAAACGGGGAGAGTGTTTTTCGTCATATTTCGGAGGAATCTCTCGCCTCCTGGCTGCAAGACTACGCGTTGGGCGATCTCTGGGAAAAGAATTTGCTGGGAGGGCGTCCAGCATGATGAAAAAGGTCCTCATCCTCGTCGAAGGGCAGACAGAGGAAACATTCGTTCGCGATGTCCTTGAGCCTCATTTTCAGAAGAGTTCCGGAATCTTCTTCCAGCCAGTCCTGATACGGACGAAGCGTACAGCTACCGGGCAGACGTTCAAAGGTGGCGTTGTATCCTACCAACAGGTGAAAAACGATCTTCGCCGGTTGCTCGGAGATCGTAGTGCGCTATTGGTCACAACCATGCTCGATTATTATGGCCTGCCCCAAGGTTTTCCTGGATTGCATAACCTCCCTCAGGGGACACCATATGATCGAGTTGCGCATTTGCAAAGGCAGTTTTCCAGTGACATTGATGACAGACGATTCTTGCCCTTTATCACACTTCACGAATTCGAAGCACTCGTGCTAGTTGATCCGAAGGTTTTGGAAGAAATCTTCGTCGATGCCTCGTGCCTGGTGAACGATCTTCTCAAGGACATTGGTAACAGACTACCAGAAGAAATCGATGACGGACAGGAAAGCCACCCCGCGGCAAGGATATGCCGCTATTTTCCGCAATACCAGAAGAACTTGCACGGGCTGCGTGCTGTTCAGCGAATCGGGTTGAACACAATCCGCAAGAAGTGCCGGCATTTCGATGAATGGCTGCAGAAGATTGAAACGGTTGCGAATGCATAAGAACCAGTGAAGAACATGGTATCCTGTAACACTGTCTCTTGATCGCTAGAACGGTGAACGCTCTTCGCCAACCACACCAACCGTGTCGATGATGTCCTCCCCTGGGTGCATTTCACACTTTGTAATGTTCACTGGGCGTGGGAGTAGGTGTTCACCCCCGTTTGGCGGGCCTGGTGGCGGAGCCAAAATGATCTCATCGGGGCCGAGTCGCTCAGGTAATCGGCTCGCAGCTGCAACACAGCCTCGCTCGTCTCCCGCACCCAGAATTTCTCCGTCCCCTTCACCCGCCGATTGATCTGCTTGATCACCGACTCCACAGGACTGCTCGTTAAAGGCAAACCCAACCGCCGATACTCCCGATGGTTCATCCGCCAACGATGAAACCTGAAGTACGTCAACGCCCGATGGATCAGAAATCTGGCATCACTCGGACTCGCATCCGGAGGCGGCTCTCCAATCTCCCGCTGACGTTCCTCTAGTTCCCGAATCACCTGCGCCACACGACCCTTCCAAATCAAAGAGGCCCAGGGGCGATAGGTCTCTTTCTCTGGCATCGCCGAGGCCGCCGAATAGGCATAACTTAAGGCATGCATCAAGTCCAGGATCGGCGTGGCCTGTGGGAAATGTGTCTCCTGAATCGTCCAATTCCCATGGGCCCCATCCGCCACAAACGCCTGACGTCCCGCCGCCCGTGCACCATCGAAGGTTCTAGCTCTCCCTTCGAACGCCGGGCACCGCACTCCGGGCATTCGCAGGTTTCCACTTGCCGGCCCGTTCTGCCCGGTCCTTCAGTTCCTCTTCGCATAACTGGCGACCGATTTCGTCGCCAATCGCGACTGTCAGTCCCTCCAGGTCCATCAGTGTCCCGGCAGCCGCCAGGTCTGAGGCACACTCCTCCTTCACCATTGCCACGGCCTTCTGAATTGCCGCTCTGACCTTCGCGTCCATTGCCT
>Ga0067045_1030514_pt1 | contig 14998 bp, 8 predicted proteins | sample TerdegcTABiofilm_FD_59184 | JGI IMG/M metagenome (GOLD analysis project Ga0067045, IMG submission 59184) | Combined Assembly of (Gp0054472, Gp0054536) Wastewater bioreactor microbial communities from Singapore -Terephthalate degrading...
CGGTACCTCGATCTGCCTCTGCGCTGGGAACGCATGGGGGATGGTATGCCACCACAGCAGGAAGAACGGCCGCCTTCTGTTCCGCTCGACGAACGCGAGGGATTCCTGAAGGAACAGGTCATTGGAGTACGCGCCCTGCTTGCCGTCCCGGTTGGCCTCGAGCGTAACAGTCTGTTCATTGCGCCACAGCTCGGTCGGAAAGCTATTGTGTGCGTGGACCTGGTTCAGATAGCCGAAGAACTCATCGAAGCCCTGCCGCGTCGGGATTCCGGTGGTACCCGGCTCACCAAGGCCCCACTTGCCGATGATGGCGGTGCGGTAGCCGGCATCCTGCATCATGCGGCCGATGGACGGGTCTTCCGGCCTCAGAGGCACGTAGTCGTTGCCGCGAACCCGCGTGTGGCCGGAATGTTGCCCTGTCACCGTGCAGCTGCGCGAGGGCGCGCATACCGTGCTCGCCGCATAGCACTGGGTGAACCGGATGCCTTGCTGCGCCAGCCGATCCACCCACGGCGTCTTGATGATCCTCTGGCCGAAGCAGCCGACGTCTCCGTAGCCGAGATCGTCTGCTAGCATCACGATGATGTTCGGGCGTTCTCTGGTGGCTTCGGCCGCCAGGACCGAACCGGCCGCGGCAGCGGCGGCAGCCGATTGACCACACTGCGAGAGGAACCGTCTACGCGAGATAGCCGTCATGTCGTTCTCCTGACAAGATGCCGCTCGGCGCTGGCTGCCGTGAGATCACGACGGCAGCCAGCGAGCATGTGTAGGTCGGGGTTAGTTCTCCCAGTACCAGGCAGCCGCGTTGGGGCTCACCGCCTTCTGGAAAGCGACCCCGCCGTGGCTGATCGTCGGCGTCGCGTCGCCTATGCCGCCCGCGCCCTGAACGAAGTTCGGATCGGGAGCTCGGAACCACTTGGCGTGGCCGTCACCAAGAGCGTAGGACGCTCCTCCGCTGTGCCGATCGCGTCCGTAGACGATGTAGAGATTGCAGACGCGGAATGTGTTGTGCTGACCCGAGAGGATGGCAGGATCGTCAACACCCTGACCCCAGACGCATCCGCCTGCCGCTTCGGCCAGCATGACCACCTGGGCAGGGGCCTGCATGGCGGCGAGGGGCTTGGGCGCCTCCCAGTACTCGACCGGCAGATTGCGATCGTAGCCGCCAAAGATCATCCGGTTCGCCACATAGCTGCGGGTGGGCGAGTTGATGGTGGCTGACCATGCCGATCGCTCATATTCCGGGCACACGAAGATGCTGAGCTTTCGGTTGCCCACCTGAGCCATGGAGCTGGGCACGGAGGCCTTGATGTAGGGGTCAACCATGTAGTACCAGCCCGTGTTGCCGGAGGCCGGAGCGGCAGAGTAGTTGGACGGGGGCAGGGTCTCGTCGTTGTCCTGCGCGTACATCAGAATCGCCAGGCCAAGCTGCTTCTGGTTGGAGAGGCAGGTCGTCTGTCTCGCCTTGGCTCGTGCCTGAGCAAAGACGGGGAACAGGATGGCGGCCAGGATCGCGATGATCGCGATCACGACCAGGAGCTCGATGAGTGTGAAGCCTTCTCTCTTCACGGTGTACCTCCTTTGGAGTGGTCGGTCCCGGTAAGCGCACGCTGTGCGGACGGCGCGTGGGTCTGGTGGGAATGACGAAGGGTTGAACGTCGAACGACGAATGTCGCAGGGAGAGACAAGTGCTCCACCGGAGCGTCCGGCTCGCAGAGGCGGCGTCGGATCAGTCGCCAAGCATGCTCACACATGGGTCCGAGCGGCAGCGAGATCGTGCTGAGGGGCGGCTCACAGAACTCGCCTTCCTCGGTGTTGTCGCAACCTGCGACCGTGATGTCTTCGGGCACGCGCCGGCCGCTGTCCAATATGCCGCGCATAGCGCCGAGCGCGAGATGGTCGGTATGGCAGAACAGGCCATCCATGTCCGGATATTGCTCAAGGGCCTCGATGATCCGATGCCGCGCGAGATTCCTGCGCTCAGCGTCAATGAGGAGCGGAAGCGACTCCATACCGTGCTCTCCGAGCACCTTCTGGTAGCCATGCCACCGTGGGTACTCAGGTCTGATCGTGGGCGGCACCGTCAGATAGCCGATGCGGCGACATCCTTGTTCCACCATGTGGCCGATCGCGTCTGCCACGGCGGAATCCATATCGAAGACGACGGAGTCCATGGTGGAATGGGTCTGGCCGCTCAGTCCGACGACGGCCCCCCGTTTCTGCATCGCCGCGATGATCGGCTCGCCGACGCCGTACAGCTCGCACAGGATGCATCCATCGGCGGGCAATGCCGCCAGCCTCCTGAGGTCGCTCCCCGGGCGCACGCACGTTATCAGCAGCTCGTAGCCATCGGCACGCGCCAGCCGCTCTATGTGGCCTATGATGGCGGAGTAGTAGGGCCGATCGAGAACGGGCAAGAGCACCGCAATCATGTTGGTCCGGCCGGTGGCGAGGGCAGCCGCCAAGCGATTGGGCGTGTAGCCCGCCTCTGCTGCCGCCTGACGAATGCGAGCAACCGTCTCAGGTGAGACGGGCACGCCCGTCTTGCCGCTCAGGACGCGTGACGCAGTAGCTTTGGAGACTCCGGCTTTCGCCGCTATGTCCGCTAGGGTCGCCATGGAGACGCTTCAAATGGAATGCAATCGGTTAGGGCAACCGGTTTCATGCCATTGAGCCCATGATACAGCCTTCTCTGGACCCTGTCAAGGGGCTGTCGAGAGATTTCGTCCCGTCAGAGCAGAAGCTCCGGGTTGTCGGCAGGGCATCTATGACTGGGCCATCCGCGGTCGCCGGCAGCCTGCCCGTCGGACGATTCGAATAGCGACGCTGTTGGCGTTGAGCATGATGGCGCAAGCTCAGTCCTACGGGGCTCGCTCCAGGCTAGGTGGGTCATGGGCGCGGAGCCAATCGCCCACGAAGCCTCGAGCGACGGCATCCGCCATACCATCGGCGTGCCAGACTCCGACCGATCTACGGTAGCCGCAGGCGGCATGTCCCGTGACGAACAAAGCCCCCCGATCGGGCGGGGGGCTTTTGCATCCTGCGGTGCGGCTTGGTATTATGCTGCGCCGCGCTTGCCGAGGCGGTGATCCAGCACGATCACGTGCTCGCCGGCCATCTTGAGGAGCTCGAGGATGTCCGAGGCATTCTTCTCTTCCTCGACCTGCTCGGTGATGAACCACTGCAGCATGATCTGCGTGGCGTAGTCGTTCTCCTTGACTGCCTGCGCATACAGGTCGTTGATGGCGGCAGTGATCTTCTGCTCGTGCTCGAGAACGCCCTTGAAGATGTCTACCGGCGAGCCAAACTCGGCTGGCGGCTGTTCGATGGCCTGCAGAGTCACCGTGCCGCCACGGTCATTGACGAACTCGTAGATCTTCATGCCGTGGCCCCATTCCTCCTGGGCCTGCACCTTGAGCCACGTCGCCATCCCGGGCAAGTTCTTCGTCTCGCAGTATGCCGCCATGGCGAGATAGAGATACGACGATGCAAACTCCTTCTGGATCTGCCCATTGAGGGCTTTCTGCATGGACTTGCTCAGCATATTCTCCTCCATTTCGTTCAGGCTCACCGCCTGAGGCAGGTCTCTGGACGTGCCTACGGTACCGACTTGACAATGAGATCGTCAACACCCATGAGGTACCCGCGTGAGTTCTCGTTCTTATCTACGGCCTTGAGCCTCAGAATGTGCCTGCCCGCCGCAAGGTTCACCTGTCCCAGCGCAACAGCGTCGCCGAGCACGACCTCGGGCGAATATGTGTCAACGCGCGGTCCCATGTCCTTGCCGTCGAGCTCTGCCTGAATGACCGCGTAGTCCCACGATTTCGTGTAACGAATGGCGATGGCGTACTGGCCCGCGGATGGGATGTACACCTCAATGTCGGCTTGGGCGCCGGGTGAGCTGGGCTGTATCCAGAGATGATGTCCCGCAGAGAAGGCGGGTCCCAGCATCTGCGCTTCATAGCTGCAGCCACGGACGCCGGCGACGCCCGCCCACACGCCCGGAGCGGAATCGGCGCTGATGATCTGCGGTTCCCACCGGAAGTAGTCGAGACCGACGTGGAAGCCGCTGGCAGCCGCGTTCTTGCCGACGATGCGGATCTCAACGTCGCGGACGCCTGCCGGCACCAGACCAAGGGGCCACACGCTGGGATTCGGGCCCTTCTCCGGCGCGTAGATGTCGAACCGGGGCCCGATGGGCTGCCCCGCCACGAACGCCTGTATGATTCCGCCGTTGGGGCCACGCATGGAGCGCACACCCAGCACGCGGGGAACGTCGGGCGCGTCGGCCAGTCGGATGGTCATGGACTGTCCCGGCTCCGATGCATGCCACTCCAGGATGCGCCCGCCGCTCACGCCTGCCATTGCCGGACTGGGGTGCGGCGCCTCCGCTCCCGTCGAGACGGATGCTACCGCCATCTCTTCCGCTTCCATCGCACGAGGCGCACGGGGCACGGGTTCAAGCCTGAGCCCGTCAACGATGGCTCGTCCCGCCGTGGCGGCGACGAACTTGGCGGGAACCTCTTTCTTGTCCAGAACGACCGGCTTGAGCCGAATCGTCGCCGGATCGGGCCGGCCGGCGATCTCGACCCACTCGCCGCCGATCTCGAGCGAGATATCTGAGGCGCCCTCCACTGGCGCGATCAGAATCTCCGGCGTATAGACCTGGGGCTCGGCAACGGGAATCACGAAGCCCGCCAGGACGCCTCCCGGCTGAGCCGCGCCGAAATCCACTCCCCGCTCGCGGCTGAGTTCGTAGGGGGCGCCGGCATCGGTGATGATCTGGCCGACACCGTTCCTGACCATATTCCGCAGGAGATCCTCGGCCTCAAGGACGTAGGGGACTCCGCGGCCATAGGTGCGCAGAACCGAGGCGTCCAGATTGCGAAACAGCGCCGCGCCGTACTCGAGCGTCTCAGGCTTTTTCAGCGGGTCGGTGCCGCCGGTGAACTTGACTCCGCGGAGCTGCGCGAACGGCGGAGTTACCTCGGCCTGATACCAGAACGCGGTGGATGTGTACTCGTAATGGCCGCGCGGCCCGACGCCGTTCGGCCCGTAGTTCTCGATGGTCATCCGCATTCGCTTTTCGAACGGAATGAGATCCATGAAATGCCATCGGTAGTTGCAGGTCCGATGTGCGGTTTGCAGGCTGCAGCCCCAGCTTGGGCCGTTCAGGTAGCGGATGCCCCAGGCGTCGCCGAAGTAGTCCTCCGAGCCCGTGCCAATGAACCTGGGCCAATCATCGTCATCCACCCACACTTTCTCGTCGCCCTCGCCCCACCATCCCGGGAGCGGGTGGTCAATGGGCATCGCTACGCCGACGAAGTGACCCCGACCGGCGGTCTCGAGAAACGGGTAGTCGAACACGGTCGTGTCCGGTTCCGATCGCCATCGAGCGTAGAAATAGGTCATGTCTGCCGGCAGGTTCGGAGCAGGCGCCCACTCGACTTCCGCGACGATGCGCGCCATGCGTTCGAGGTGATTGGTGATCTCAAGCTTGCCCCGGCGCTTGAACGGCATGGGCCAGTAAGCATAGGCAGTCTGATCTCGGCATCCCACGGGCACGGCAGCGTACTCCGCCGTGCTCCAGTCGAAACCGAAGAACGGTCCTATCGGCGAGAGTATCTGGGGCCACGGCGCGTTGTCCCAGGTGCCCTTGAGAACCAGCTTGCGCCATACGTAGCGCTGCTCGGAGGCAGCGAACAGGCGAATCGCGCGGATCATGGCGGGGCCGGCAATGTCGGCAATCGTCACCGTCTGTCCGGGCCCGATCTCTATGGTCTTGCGTTCGGTCGTCTGTCCGGCCATCCTGGGCTTCGGATCGTTACCGGGCTTCGCCCAGATGATCGCGGCGTCGGTCAGGAGCCCCAGCTCCAGCCCGGTCAGCGGTATGCGGAAGCTCTCGACGGGCTGGTCCTTCGGGAACAGCAGGTAGTTGAACTGGTAGTACTGCCCGTGCTTCTTGTCCGCCGTGATCTTGATGTGTTTGGCGAACGGTATGGGCAGATAGCAGTCCGAGGCTCGCCCGTTCTCGCGCTGCCAGACGAACGGTTTGATGAAAGGCGGGATGTTCCCCTGAAAGAGCTGGTTGAAGTCCCATTCGTAGGTAGGCTTCTCGGCCCCATCGAGGTAGATCCGAATGAGCCCCTGCGGGTTGGCTGACCAGAACCGATAGATGCAGCCGGGGCCATCCACATCCATCATGACGGCCTCTCCGTCTGGCTCGACGCGCAAGTACTGGCCGGCATCGCCATTGGCGCCCCAGACGTTGGTTCCGTTACGGTCCCAACTGGACGCGAGGCCAGCCTGAACGCCCGGATGCAGACGGGTCAGGCGGTCAAGGTCCGTTAGCTGCTTGATGAAGTCCACGTAGGTGAGCGGAGGCTTGGAGAGTGTCGCCTCCTGCGCCGCCCCTGGTGCGCCGCTAGCCAACAACCCGAGGACGCTCGCAATCAATGACGCGCGCAACATCGTTCCGTCCTTTCTATGCGATCGCGACAACGACGCCGTTGTCGGTTATCCGTGTTCGGCCATCAATCGCTCGACCGTCCACTGGGGGGTCCAGCCGAGCATGGTTTCGGCTTTACGAAGATCGAACAGCGATCCCCGTGGGTTGTTCGCGTAGTAGCTGCGGTCGACAGGCACGTCGTCGCCCCAGTTGCGGCGCACCATCTCGACCGTGTCGAGCGTACCGTAGTGCTCGCGCGCGGTCAAGTAGAATGTCTCGCTCTGGCCTTGCTGCATCGGCATCTGCAGCGCGCACGCAATGGCCGCAGCAACGTCTTCGACATCGATCCACGCATAGGAGGTACCCAGGGCCTCGCGTGGTTCGCCGCTCCGCAGTTGAGCGAGGAACGCCGGGTACAGCGACTCGAATGTGACGAAGGTGTAGCGCAGACAGATCGTTTGGAGGTCGTGTTCGCGGCTGGCGGCCTGACATAGCTGGTCGCCGAAGGCTTTGGTGAAACTGTAGACCTCCGATGGGAGCGACCGATGCTTCTCGTCGATGGGCACGTAGTCCGGACGGTACCATTTGCCGTGGATGCCCCATCCGCTGGCAGACTCGCTGCTGCCGAAGACGACGCGGGGTATGCCTCGCTCCACAGCGAACTGCAGCACATGGAACGTGCTGAGCATGTTGACGCGCAGGACCTCATCCCAGGTTGCCACATAGGGGTTCGGTATGGCAGCGAGATGGACAATCGCGTCGAAGCTTTCCGTGAGATGCGATAGAGATTCGCGATCGGTCAGGTCCAGCGCCTCGGTTCGGCCTCGCCATGCATCGCCAGGACTGGCGCGGTCCACATTCAGTACGTCGTAGGTCTCACTCAGACGCGCAAGCACTCTTCGGCCAATGTTGCCGGAGCCTCCCGTAACCATGATCATAGCTTGCGTCGCTCCTTTCTGCGTTCCCGATCAGTCGGATCGCGTGGCGCTGCCGGCGCTTGCGAATAGTAGACCAGCATGCTGCCCGGGGCCTTCGGAAGGCGCAAGACCAGGCCCTCCGCCATTTCCTTGCCCGTCATGATTGTCTTGATCGGCTTGCCGTCGCCTCTGAACTCAACGTGATACCGCGCCGATGGGCGAATGCCTCGTGGCGCAACCACGATCCCTGATAGTTTGCTCTCGGGGCGACGAAACGCACATAGGACGCCAGCGCCCAGGTCCGGCCTGTCCAACTGCCATGCGGCAACGTCGTCCGCGTCGGTACCGATGCCGCTCAAGACATGCAAGTCGCCGTACCAGTAGGAGCGAAGGATCTTGAGCTCGCCGACGGCATCAGCCCATGCCGAAGAGGAGAAGCCCGGATCGAGATACGGAGCCTCCAGAGAGACGCCGGCGGCTGCGGCGCTGCGGCGCTCGTAGGGATCCGAGGACCAGAGCCCAACCGCGAACAGCGGCAGATACTGGGCCAGCGCCATGGCCTGCATCTGGTTCCACTCGGGATGTCCCGGGGAGCATCCTGTGTCGCTTCGCCACAGCGGCACCGAACGCATGATCATCTCGAGGTCCAGACGCCGCCCCCCGCTCGCACAGTTGTCTATGAGCAGATCGGGATGGGCGGCCCGCAACGAGTCCCAGAGCTCGTATAGCCCCTCGACATAGCGAATCTCGGTCATGCCCTGGCGGTCGGGGGCATCTTCGGCCCGCCAGTACTGCAGCGGGTCTATGTTGAAGTCATTGCGGTAGACATCCACGCCGTACTCGCCGATGCGCCGATTGAGGAGATCGGTGAGCCATCGGCGCGCCTCCGGATCATGAAGCCGGAACAGCCCTCCGTTCGCTCCTCCAGAGACCCATTCCGGGTGCTCGCGCGCAATGTCAGATCCAGGCGCTACGCGCTCCGGCTCGAACCACAGAACGAATCGCATCCTGTGCGCATGCACAGCCTCGGAAACGGGCTTCAGGCCGCGCGGGAACCGCGTCTCATCCGTGCGCCATGACCCGACGCCGTTCGGGAATCCTCCCGGGAACCACGCGGCGTCCAACCAGACCGTGTCGAAGCCCAGATCTGCTGCCGTGCGTACATAGACGAGCTGTCCTGACTCCGTGGCCCACTCGGGCCTGGCGTTGTAGCGGTCGAATGTCTGGAGAGCCACGGGCAGAAGCGGCAGCTTGCCGCCGACGCGCGGGGCGAAGTGATCGAACATGAGCCGGCGAAACCTGATCTGTGCATCGGCGCGCGATCCTTTCCACGGCATGATCAGAATGCGCGGCGTGCGGATCGCCTCTCCTGCATGCAGCACCGTCCGGAGCTGTTCCAGCCCTATGCCGACCGTCCCAGGCCCCGCGGGACTTCGGTCAAACGCAGCCTGCCACTGACCGGTCCAGCCTACCGCCGTGATGACCCCGGAGTCGCGGTACTGCAGGTTCCAGAACGGGAAGGCGGTCATGGAGGATGGCCGTCCGCCCGTAGGGGTGAGCATGAACGGCTTGCCCGGTACGATCGGAGTGTCGAGGGGCTGGAAGGCAGTCGCAGAGCACGTGTCACCGGTGAGATGGTGCAGGATCAGCGGCTCTCGCACATAGCCGGACTGAACCCGCACATTCAGCGCGCGAACCTGTTCGAGGACCGGCGAGGTTGTTGGCGACCGATTCTCGAAGCGCGCCACCCACTCGACGGCAGGATACCGATCGAAGATGCGCGCCTCGACGGTCAGGACCATGCCCGGACCCGGTTGCTCCCATCGGGTGATGAGCAGCTTGCCGCCGGCGGTGGGCTTCGTCTCTGTGGTGCGTTTCCATGCCGGGAGGAGTTCCTCCGACGGCACGCCTCCGAGCACGAACGACAACGGCGGACCGGCTACCGCCAGGAAGAGATCGGGCTGGTCAGCATCGAGGTATCTGCGGCTGCCGTCCGCCATGACGAACGCGGCATCCGCCCAGTCGGCCTGATCGAAGGCTGCGCCGTCTCCACCGTCGGTCACCTTCAGGCGCAGCGACCGCATATCCGGCGCTATGCGTACCATGATCGGAACAGGAGCCGCGCCGCCCCGCAGCACCGGGCTTCGCACCACCTCCTCGCCGTTGGCTTCCACAACGAACTCAACGGAGCCCCGCGAGCCACCGGTATCGGGGTTGTTGTCGATCCCGATGGCCGCCTCGAAACGCTGGGCTCCGGGAGGAACGTCCACCTCTATGTCGCTGTTCGCGTGCGTGCCCAGGCCATGAGCGTAGCTCTGTGCGCCGATCCTGAGCGGCGTCTCGATGCACGAGCGGCCAAATCTCAGGCAACTGTGATCCTGACGCCAGACCCTTAGCCGCACCTGACCCTGCGGCGCGGCCTCGCCCGTGAAGACCTCGCGCGCCCAAGCGTGCACCTGCCGCACGTAGGCGGGGGGCGCCATGATGCTGTCGTTGGGGAACCGCGCCTCCATGTGGGGTACTGCCATGCTGACCTCCTGCCGATCGGGGCTCGCTGTGATAGCAGCCGCCTTTTGCTTCGCGAGCATGCTTGCTGAGTCCTGCGCAGGTAGAGCCGCGGGTTGCGGCGAAATCCTCTGGCATGAACCATGGGATCTCCAGACGGGAGGCGCTCCAGGCTGCAGTCATCTCTCCATTTGTCGGCTTCTCCTCTCCAGAGTACGCTCCGCTGCTGGTCGGCGGGCTGGCCGACGAACCGATCTACCCGGATGATGCGTTCTCGCGACCGCTCGTAGACCGTCGCCACGCCTTTGCCACGCTCGATGGCGTTGGGCCGTTCCTGATGGTGGACGACCGAGCGCGTCACTTCGCAGATCAGGACTTTTGCCTCCACTCCGAGGATGGAGTCACGGTGGCCCGATGGCGGTTCACGTCTCGCGGGCTCGATCACAACGTCCTGATGATCCACGAGCGCATTCGCCGCGCGCCGCGAGCCATCTCGTTTCGCCTGCGAAACAGATCGGACGCGCCTGTCGAGGTGCAGCTCGATGTTCATGAGCTCGGGTGGCTACCCGTGCCCGAGCAGACGGCGGCTGCGTGGACGCTCGGACGACGCACGGTTGCGCCCGGCGAACATCGGGTCCTGACCTTCCAGTTCGCAGACGCCCGTACCGAGGGCCGCAGCGCCATCCGTTACCCTCTGGGAGCCGTTCAGATCCGGCTGCAGGGGATCAAGCCGGGCAAACCGTATGAGTTTGACCTGTCTGAGCTCACCGTGCACTATGAACCGGCGCCCGGCATCGTGGTGAACGCGATCGAGGTTGGGCTCGAAGGCCGGGAGCTCCAGTGTGGGATCGGGGTCACCGCGGCTCGCGAAGCCCCGATGCCCCTGGACATTGAGCTCCGACGCCGCGAACGGGTCCTGTGGCGCATCCGTCTCTCCCCGGACGAGGCTGCTGCGGCGGCGACTGGAACTGTGCGTCTGCGGCGGCTTGTGCCGTGGTGGCTGCCTCCGGGAACTGCGGTTGCAGGGCTCGTTGCCGGAGGCTATCGCGTGTCGGGCCCTGAGGCCATGGTGAGCATTCCTCGCCACGAGAACAACCGATCCGTACTGCCGCGCGTCGAGCGACGCCGTCACAAAGGCCGGCCGACGGTTTTCGTGAACGGCAAGCCGTTCGACTGGAGGGGATACTCGAGCTACGACTATGTCCCGGGAAGCGTGGGTGAGTTCGGCCGATCGAGCGTGAACGTCTTCTGTGTGCCGACATGTGCAGGTCGGCACATGTATCAGATTGCCGAGCCCACGTTGCCGGAGCCTGGGCGTGCGGATTATGGTGAGCTTGATGAGCGCGTCTGCCTGTCGCTTCAGGCCAATCCCGACGCGATGATCTCTCTGCGCGTGGCGCTGGCCATGCCTCCGTGGTGGCTCCAACTGCATGAAGATGAGCTGGCACGCGTCGAGACCGATCAGGGCCGATTGATATGGGAGGAGTTCGCGCACGCGCGAGTCGCCTCGTTGGCATCGGAGACGTGGTTTCGCGATCAGGCTCGTGCATTGCGCGACCTGATCCGGCACTGCAAGGCACAGCCCTGGGCGTCGCGACTGATCGCCATATGGCTGATGGGCGAGACCACCGAGGAGTGGTTCGCCTGGGGCTCCAATGACGGATATTATGCGGACTATTCCGCGCCGATGATCGATGCCTTTCGACGCTCGACATCCGAGGAGTCCGTTCCCACACCCGAGGAACGCAAGGCGCCAGGCTGGGACATCTATCCGGACACCGACGCCGGCAGACGCGCCGCCGCATATCACGGCTTCGTTTCGGACCTGACGGCGCGCGTTGTCGGCCGCTTCGCGCGCATCGTCAAGCGCGAAACGGAAGGCCGCACGCTCGTGTGCTGCTTCCTCGGGTATGTGATCCAGCTCGCCGGCGAGAAGCGTCAGGCGTTGAGCGGGCACTTTGCCCTGCGTCGCGTGCTCGATGATCCCAGCCTTGATGTGCTGGCGGGTGTGCCGCTCCACGACTTCCGCAATCTGTCGCAGGGCTACAATCCCTACTGCTCGGCCACGGAGAGCATTCTGACCTCCGGTAAGCTCGTCTGCAACGAGAACGATCTGTTTTCGTGGCTCCACAACTCCCTCTGGCATCAGCCCTATGATCCCGCCGATCCGCGAGGCGCGTGCATCTCCATGCACGAGCGTGAGTGCGCCAATGATGCGGTTCATGGCACGCTTCAGCAGAAGTTCTCGCTCGCCGCAAGCTGGCATCACGACGCAGAGCTGCATCGGGCATTCGCCCGTCAGGCTGATGTGTACCGCGAGGCCATGGAGCGTGATCGAACGTCGGCCGATGAGATCGCATTTCTGGTGGACGATAGCAGCTTCGCCTGGACTCCGCCTGAAACGACAGTGCCTGCCATCACCAACAAGCACATGCTGCGCGACTTCGGACGGACGGGGGCGCCCGTCGGAGTCTGGCTTCTCAGTGACATCGAGAGACTGCCGGCGCGGATCCGATTCGTGGTAGTGGCGACATCCTACGCGGCTGCCCGGCTTGACGTCGCCAAACTCGAGCGCGCGGTTGCCAGAGGCGGACGGACGTTCTACGTGGTGGGCGCGCCGGGATTGGTGGATGTCGAGCGCGGACGCTGGGATGTGGAGCGGCCGGCGCACGTCCTCGGTCTGCCGATCCGCATCGGCATGGCGGGCGGCACCGGCGCCGTGGCGTTGACCGACGAACAGCGCGGCGTTCCGAGCGTCGCATCTGTTCGGCCCAGACCGGAAGCCGACGGCGACGGGTGGCTAAGCTATGCAGACGGCCCGTGTGCCGGCATGGAGCGCGCGTTGCCCCGAGGGGGCCGCCTGATCTGGTCTGGCGTGCCGGTCGCCGACAGCGCGCTGTTCCGGCGATGGATCGAACGTGCGGGTGTCCACTGCTACGCGCCGGTGGGCTACTTCGTTCATGCCTCGCGCGAGCTTGTAGCCGTCACAGCCCCTTCGGCAGGAACGGCCACCCTGGGGTGGCCAGGTGATGCAGCGGTGCGCGACATGTTCGAAGGCTGGACGGGTCGTGGGAGAGCAACGCCCTGTCCGTTCCGCGCCGGGCAGACACGCCTGTTCCGGCTTGACCGGCTATGAGACGCAGGAGCCGCGATGCCTTCTAACGAAACCACACCCAGGAGGAGCGCCATGGTTCATCAGCCACGCGCAGGACTGTTCGCTATAGGCCTCGACACATACTGGAATCAGTTCGCCGGCCTCTACAACCGGCTGGACGGCTATCGCGCCACCATATCCGCGAGACTGGCGCGCGCAGGAGCTGCGGTCGTTGATGCCGGCATGGTGGATAGCGTCGAGAAGGCCCGCGAAGCGGCAGCGCTGTTCAAGCGAGAGGACGTGGAGATCATCTTTCTTCATGTGTCGACGTATGCGCTCAGCTCGACCGTCCTGCCGGTCGTTCAGAAGGCGGGAGTGCCGACCATCGTGCTGAACCTGCAGCCCGTGCGAGCTCTTGACTATGAGGCGTTCAACGCGATCGGCGACCGTGGCGTGATGACCGGCGAATGGCTGGCGCACTGCCAGGCATGCGCCGCGCCAGAGATCGCATGCGTGTTCAACAGGGCGGGCATTCCGTACCATCTCGTCACCGGCACGCTGGATGATGCGCAGGCCTGGGCCGAGATCGAGGATTGGATCGCCGCGGCTGGCGTTCGGGGTGCCATGCGCGAGAACCGAGTCGGGGTGCTGGGCCACTACTACTGCGGCATGCTGGATGTGTACAGTGACATGACCCAGCAGGCGGCCGTGTTTGGCTGTCATTTCGATCTTGTGGAGATGTGCGAGCTGCATCGGTACCGGGAGGAGGTCACGCCGGCGCAGGTGGAAGCGAAGCTGGCTCAGTTCGCCGCGGAGTTCGACGTCTCTCCCGATTGCTCCGCCTACGAGCTCGAACGTGCGGCACGGACCTCGTGTGCCCTTGACAAGCTCGTGGATGTCCACGAACTGGGAGCAATGGCCTACTACTACGAAGGCCAGCCGGGCAACGAGTATGAGAACATCGTGACGTCCGTCATTGCCGGTAACTCGCTCTTAACGGCCCACGGAGTGCCGGTGGCTGGCGAGTGCGAGATCAAGAATGTTCAGGCCATGAAGATCATGGACTGCTTCGGCGTTGGCGGCTCGTTCTCCGAGCTGTACCTGATGGACTTTGACGATGATGTTGTCCTTCTGGGGCATGACGGCCCGGGGCACATGGCCATCGCGGACGGCCGCGTCAAGCTCGTTCCGCTGCCGGTATATCACGGCAAGCCCGGCCAGGGGCTATCCATCGAGATGCGCGTGAAGCACGGACCAGCCACGCTCCTATCGGTTGTGCAGGACGGCGACGGCAAGCTGAGCCTGTTGACCGCAGAGGCAGAGAGCGTGCCCGGCCCGATCATGCACATCGGCAACACCAACAGCCGCTACCGGTTTTCGATCGGCGCCCGTGCGTTTGTCAACAGATGGTCGGAGGCGGGCCCGGCGCATCACTGCGCCATCGGCGTCGGTCACATAGCATCGCGCATCGAGAAACTGGCCGCTCTGCTGGGCATCGAAGCCCGGCGGGTGTGTTGACGAGGTTGCCATGACACCCAATCCCTTTCTTGGCGTGTTCCTTCACTCCATCGGCGGTCTTGCTGCTGCCAGCTTCTATGTCCCCTACAAGCGGGTCAAGGGGTGGGCGTGGGAGACATTCTGGCTTGCGGGCGGATTCTTTAGCTGGATCGTCGCGCCCTGGGTGGTTGCGCTCGCCACAGCGCCCGATGTCGTGGGCATACTGCGCGCCGCGCCATCGTCGGCAGTTTTCTGGGCCTGGTTCTTCGGCGTGCTCTGGGGCATCGGGGGACTGACGTTCGGCCTCTCGATGCGTTATCTCGGCATCTCGCTCGGCTACGCAGTTGCGCTTGGTTTCTGCGCGGCCTTCGGGACACTCATACCGGCCATACCGAGCGGCGATCTGCTCCGCATGTTCGGCACGGTCGGAGGTCGCATCGTGCTTCTCGGAGTGCTCGTGTGTCTGAGCGGAATCGCCATTAGCGGCGCGGCGGGACGTCGCAAGGAGCGCGAGATTCCCAGCGACGAATCGACCCC
>Ga0067045_1030516_pt1 | contig 14998 bp, 13 predicted proteins | sample TerdegcTABiofilm_FD_59184 | JGI IMG/M metagenome (GOLD analysis project Ga0067045, IMG submission 59184) | Combined Assembly of (Gp0054472, Gp0054536) Wastewater bioreactor microbial communities from Singapore -Terephthalate degrading...
CGGCTGTAATGATTTTGAAAGTTGAACCGGGTTCATAATTATAGCAGACAGACGGGTTATGATCCCAGACAGACTGGGGAAATCGCTGCCAGTCACCCGGATTGAACGTCGGCCGGTTACCCATGGCAAGTATTTCCCCGGTTTTGGGGTTCATTACGATTATTACGGCCAACTTCGGGTTATAGGACTCTGTTATCTTATCAAGTTCTCTTTCTACGAAAAACTGGATGGTCTGGTCAATAGTCAGTACAAGGTTATTGCCGGGCACCGGCGGAATATACTTATGCACCGCTTCAGGTATGCTTCTGCCCACAGCATCCTTTTCAATTACGATCCGGCCGGGAACACCCCTCAAGTCATTGTCGTACACGCTTTCTAACCCAATCAGGCCCTGGTTGTCATCGCCGGCAAATCCAAGCAAGTGGGCAGCCAGATTCTCCTGGCGGTAAAAACGCCTGCTTTCTTCAACCAGTTCAACACCATTTATTTTTAGCGCTTTTAGCTTCTGAGCCGATTCATAATCAATTCGTCTCTTGAGCCAGACAAAGCCCACATTTTGAGTGAGCTTTTTATATACGTCCTCCTTATCCATTCCCAAAGCACCGGCTATTTTATCTGCAGCTTCCCGTTTTTCAGCGATTTGGGGAGGGAACGCATAAGCAGAATCCACACTAATGCTTTTCACCAGTTCATTGCCGTTCCGGTCAAGTATCGCTCCTCGCTTGGCTTCCACCGGCACGTCACGAGTCCTGATGTCCAGGGCTTCCGCCCTCAGCCTGTCCCCTTCAACAAGTTGAAGCCAGCCCAGACGTAAAACCAGAAACACGAATACAGCTACGGTTATCAGAAACAGTATAGTTATTCTCTTTCGAATCAGTATGTTTGTTGTTTGCATTTGCCCCCTCCCATAAACCGTAGCCTTTACCTGACCCGAGCCAACTCTTACTCTCAAACCGGTTAACCAGTTCATCAAAAGCTTTTATTAAGCGGCTTTTTTCTTTTTCACCAGCGGAAACGACAACCGGTTGCCCGCTATGTATATCTGATGTGGCGGTTAATTCCTGTGGAACTGTAGCGGCAACAGTGACAACCAGAACGTTATTAGCATCCGGTTTAACCATCTTCAGCTTATGAACAGCCAGCGATTGAATATTATCCAGATTAGCCAGCCGTTGGATTTCCTCGTCCAAACTATGATTTTCCAGACGGAGAGCAGCCAGTTCCTTATTCAGGCGGGTTATTTGATAACCCAGGGTAAATAACTGTGCATAATAATAAGTAATTAACATGCCGACTAGAAAACCAGCTAATACCAAGCCGGTTAGAGCAAGTTTATCACTATTAAATACTGCTTTGCGCCTGCGCGTTTTTTTCGTACGGAACGATTCATCGAAAAAACCATAGCTGCCTGTCTTCTCTTGAGCTACAATCAATCTTATTCAACCTCCTCAAAGAATAGAACAACGGAACAAGTGATGAGGTAGAATATCCCACAATGTATTCAGAACTCACGTGTCAGGATTCAGAATTCAGAATATTTCGAGCTAATTTGACAGCTTTTCCGCAATCCTGAGCCTGGCGCTTCTGGACCTAGGATTGAACTTTAATTCAGCAGAACCGGGCGTCAATGGTTTTGGGGTAATTATTTTAAGAACCTTTTTCTTACCGCAAACGCATACCGGAAATTCTTTCGGACAAGTGCAGGGTGATGCAAGTTCTTTAAACAAGTCTTTAATTATACGGTCCTCTAACGAGTGAAAAGATATAACACAAATCCTTCCTCCACTGCTGAGAACCTGTACGGCAGAACGTACAGCTCCGGCTAAAACCTCAAGTTCTCCGTTTACCGCTATACGCAGAGCCTGAAAAGTTCTTTTGGCCGGGTGTGGTCCACTCCGCCTGGCGCGGGCGGGAATAGCCCTCTTGATCACTTCAACCAGCTGACCGGTTGTTTCGATTACCCGGTGACTTCTATCCGCATGGATAAAGTCGGCTATCCTGGATGCCCACCGCTCTTCACCATAGTCCCTGATAATCCGGGCTAATTCCTTTACCGGTAACTTGTTTACAATTTCCCTGGCGGTTACTGCCTGCGCAGGGTCCATCCTCATGTCCAGAGGCGCGTCGTTCAGGTAGCTAAAACCTCTGGCCGGGTTTTCGAACTGATATGATGAAGCGCCGAGATCAAACAGCACTCCGTCCACATGGTTTATATTCAACCGGCTTAAAACAACAGCCAGATCTTTGAAGTTAGCCCGCACCAGTTCCACCCTATCCTGGTACAGCGCTAATTTTTTCCGCGCAAAAGCGATGGCCTCCGGGTCTTGATCAAACGCTACCAACCGCCCGCGGGGGCCGATCTGTTCCAGTATGGCTTCACTATGCCCGGCGCCGCCAAGCGTGCAGTCAACATAAATGCCGTTCCGCTTAAGATTAAGTCCAGTTATAACCTCAGCCAGCATCACCGGAACATGAACAAAATCCATAAACCTTTTCCACTGTCCTTATATTACCATATTTTTCGGCTTAAGGATATTTAATTTGTTAAAAAATGTCGTTTATTAGAACTCAAAATCAACATCAACTATTTTTTCAGCTATTTCCTCATATGAAGACGCCGCCTCGGTTTTGTAACGCTCCCATTCAACAGCAGACCAGATTTCAACCCGGGTGGAAACACCGATTACAACAGCATCTTTTTCCAGCTTGGAGTATTCACGCAAGTTACCAGGTATTAATATTCTTCCCTGTTTATCCACTTCACACTCCGTTGCCCCGGAGAAAAAAAACCGAACAAAGGCCCGGGCATCTCTCCTGGTAAAGGGGAGTGACTTCAGCTTTTGCTCTAAAACCTGCCATTCCTGACAGGGATAAGCAAAAAGACATCCATCAAGACCTTTTGTCAAGACGAAAAGGTCTCCCAGGCCTTCTCGGAGACGGGCCGGTATAAAAAGTCTTCCTTTGGCATCAATGGTATGCTGGTATTCTCCCATAAACATGGCAGGCTACCTCACTAACCAGAAATGATGATCCACTTATCACCACTTTCCACCACAATTAATTCTAGATAAATGGCAAAATTCCTTTTAAAAAAATAAAAAAACCTGACGAATGTTTTTCATCAGGCACATTATCATCATATATCAATTGTTTTTACTACTCAGGTATTCAGGAGTCAGGAGTCAGAATTCAGAATACTTCGAGACGATAAACCGTTCTTTCATTTTTATATATCTTTCGAAATTCTGATCCGTTGGTCGAACAAAGTTATTTCCCTGTAGCCGACTTCTTTAATCAAAGCAACCGCTTCGGTGAATCCCGCGCTGACCTGGTCCGGGTGGTGCGCGTCTGAACCCAAGGTGACAGGCAGCCCGTACCGGAAAGCAACTTTTAAAAAGTCCGGGGCGGGATAAATCTCCCGCACCGGATACCTGAGCCCCGCCGTGTTGACCTCGACGCACACCCCCGCCCTTTTAAAAGCCCGCGCGGTATCATCATAAAGAGGCATTAAACTCCTGGAAGGAAACAAATTAAACTTTTTTATCAAATCGGGGTGGGCCATGATATCGAACAAACCGCTCAAGGCCGCTTGCTGGACCAGGGTAAAATACTTTTCATATAATTCCCACAGGTCCCACTCGCTGTATTTTTCTATTTCTTCCGGCCTGTCGAAGCTCCAGCCATCGATAAAGTGAACCGATCCGGTTACGTAATCGAAGGGATGGGCATTTAATAACTTTTCCAGTTTACTTTCATGGCCGGGGACGTAATCGGCTTCCACCCCCAGCTTTACCCGCACCGGCCCGCCCTTTTCCCGCAACCTATTAACAGCGCCGACATAGGTGGACATATCGCTTTCCAGCATGGCATAGCCGGGGATCATCCTTCCAGGAGGCAAAAAATAAAGGGGCAGGTGATCACAGAAACCGATTTCAACCAAACCCCGTCTTTCAGCCGCGGCAAGGTATTCTTCTATCTCACCCGTGGCATGTCCGCACATTTTGGTATGCAGATGATAGTCTACCGGCACCTATTTAAGTCCTTCCCTTTCTCTAAAATTGTCTGATAACAAAGCTGTCAGGCTGTAGATCCTTTCCGCCAGGGTTGGATCCAGCAAGCCGGTGCCGCAAGCGGGAGTAAACAGACAACGGCTGATTAGCATGTCACGGGGAATCCCCCGCTCCAACAGCTCGGACCATTCTCCTTCAAGGATTTTTAACAACGAGTCAACGTCCTCGTCCAACGCCCGGTCATTTAAAGTAGGCACCAGCCCCCAGGCCAGAGCGCCTCCACGGTCAAAAAACGACTTCAACTGCGATGTATAGGGTACTATTGAGCTAAAGAAATTGTAAGCGTCAAAACTCACTACTTCCAGGTCCAATTCAAATAACACCGACCAGTCAATTGCATCACAGGAGTGCACCCCGGCCAGGCCGCCTGTTTTGTGAACAGCGTTGACAATTGTCTCAATATCTTCCTTAATCATGTCCCGGGTTATTGTGATATATCCGGACTGACCCAAAACTCCAAGCGCCGGGTCATCAACAAAAATCAACGCCGGCCGGCCGAAACGTCCGAGTTCATCTGCCTGCCAGGCTGCCTGCATGGCAAGTGTTTTTACGATCAAATCACGCAGTTGTTCGTTGTAATAGGCAAAGCGGCCCCGTTCATCTTTCGCTTGCAACGCCACTGATAGCGGCCCCACAACCTGGCCTTTTAAATAAGATATACTTCCGGTTCCTTTTTCCATCTCGTCAAGTAATGAATAAAAACCTGACGCCGCGTCTTCGGGTAAGGCAAATTCACTTAATGCCGAGCGGTCGCCCTCCTCACAGGCCAGATAGACGGAATAAAACTCAGTCAGCTGATCAGCCCAATCCAATTTTGTTGTATCAAAGTAAATGTTGTTTCCATCATCAGTCAGCAAGCCTGTTTTTACCAGCGGCTTCAAGTACTGGTTTACGAAGTGTTCCTGCCTTCCCCGGAGCGGCAATTGGGGCCAGTGAGGTATATCGTGAAAATATTGCTTGACAAGCGACCACGCGCGGGCGGGGTCGGTGTAAGGTATACTTCCTATTCCCGTGGCCAACCCCCGCGGTTCAAAATGCATTTTGAGCACTCCTCTCAATCAAGCTTTGTCGAAGTTTAATTTAAAAAAATATACCACATTGTTGTGTGGCACGGTTCAGACACATTGTTTGCAAACACCAAAAATTTTCAGTTGGTGGTCGGTTATAGTAAAATCATACTGCTTGCTGACCCTGCTTTCAAGTTCCTCCAGCAGGTCCTCATTTACCTCGATGATTGCGCCGCATTTGGTACATATGAGATGATGATGGTGGTGATTCATTCCTTCTACTCCGCCGAACTCGTAGCGTTTACGCCCGTCCCCGAAATCCATGCTGTTGATGATATTAAATTCCTGAAAAAGCTCCAGTGTGCGGTACACCGTCGCAATTCCCATATCCGGCGCTTTTTGCTTAACTATGTTATATATATCCTCGGCGCACAAGTGCTTGCCTTTATTTTCCAAAAGCACTTTTAAGATATGCTCCCGCCGTGATGTAAATTTACATTCCTTTTCCCTTAGCTTTTCTTCGATTTCGGAAATGAACTTGTTCATTAAACCACCACCAAGCTTTTCTTGTAGTATAAGTAATCCGCATTGACCTGTCAACGCAAGGACAGTTTTAATTGCAGGTTTTAACAGGTCGTTCGGCGTTATTCCCAGTAATACTTTCGCCTGTTCAGAGATGCGAAACGGCGGCGGCGTGTACTGTTGCGGTTGCGATATATTGACCGCAATATTAATATCAATAGTACCGCTAACAGCCACGTCCACCAGCCAGCAAACAGCTTTTTTTGCACAGCCCGTTGACTCACCAGATCCACACGACCGATCTCTTGCTTACCATTGAAGAAAACCAACTCGCCAAGCTTTTCGCCCGCCTCAACCGGCGCTGATATTTCCTCTTTTATTTTTACTTCGCGTCTTATTTCAACAGGCTTATTCCATGGAAAATCAATGGTAAGCGAGTGGCCGGTTATAACCGGCACGGTGCTCGACACGCCGTATTTTACCGGGGCGTCCGTGACATATTCCGCCGTATCAGTTATCGATACTGTATTAAATTCAATAAATCCGTAGTCCAAAAGAACTTTAGCGTCATCCCAGATACTGCTCCCCTTGCTGTTCAACACCACTGCGATTAACTCCCGGTTCTGCCTGAAAGCAGCCGCTATCAGGCATTGTCCGGCTGCATCCGTGTAACCGGTCTTAACGCCAACAGCACCTTCATACTGCCAAAGCATTTTATTATGGTTTAACAGATAAGTCTGTGCCTCCGGATTTTCGCGCTCAATGTTTTTTGTTTTAGTGCCGACAATTTTCCGGAATTCCGGATTCTGCATCGCGTAACGGGTAATAATAGCCAGATCGTAAGCGGTGCTGTAATGATTGGGGTCAGGCAGCCCGTTGGGGTTATTGAAGTGGCTGTCTACAGTCCCAAGTTGTGCGGCTTTTTTATTCATTAAGTCTACGAAACCGTTTACCGAACCACCTACATAGTGAGCAATGGCTACTGCTACATCATTTCCTGAATTCAACATCAACGCGTACAGCAAGTCTTCCATGGTTATTTTTTCACCTTCATGTAAACCAATGGCCGAACCTTCAATATTGCACGCTTCACTTGGAACTGTTACCAGATCGGTCAAATTACTATTTTCCAGGGCAATGATAGCGGTAAGAGTTTTGGTAGTGCTGGCCGGATACATTCGTTTATAAGGATCTTTTGCAAAAAGCGTCTGGCCGTTGTTGCCGTTGATAACCACTGCCGCCTCACCCACAATTTGAGGCCCGGTCGAGGCAGGCGCGGAATCCGCTGTAATTAAAATTAACACTATCGCCCCAAAAGCACACAGATGCCTAAATATGTGCATTACATTCTCCCGGGAGGTAATTCTATTTGTAAGTATTCAGAATTCAGGAGTCAGAATTCAGAATATTTTAAAACGATAAACCGTTCTCTCATTCTGATTCCTGTCTTCTAACTCTTGACTCCTGAGTAGTTACAATAACAATAATTAAATTAATATATTGATATTATAGCACACAGCCAGCTTCTATCCCAAGGCTGAACAAAAGGTTCTTACAAAAATTTCCCTGTTCAAACTCTCCCCGTTATTTGATTACGTCAATTACCATCAACACGTAGTATTAAACCAACCAGATTTCTAACAGTCGGGTCGCCAGCCCGCCAATAACAAAAGCTAGGGTAAAAACGACAGACCAGACCACTAGCCCCTCGCGCCAGCCACGCTCCTTGAAAATCACCATTGTTGAAGCAATACAAGGCACAGTAAGGGAAAGGGTCAGCATGACCACAAATTTTTGCAGCGGCATCATTTGCAGGCTTAAGATAGCCGCAGCACCGAATTCCTTCCTGATAAAGCCCATAATAAAAATATCCGCCATTTCTTCAGGCAGGTGCAACCAGCTTACGGTAACAGGCGCCAGGAGTTCCCTCAATTCATGCAAAATACCATAAACATCTAAGATCCCCAGCAATAGTGTTCCCCCGGCGAATATGGGAAAAGCCTCTTTAATAAACTGGTATGATTTGCGCCAGGCTTTTCTCCAGACGTTCCGCACTCCAGGTAAACGCAACGGCGGCAATTCAATCAACAAAGGTGATGGCCCGCCGGGTAAAAAACGCCCAAGAACTATACCGGCACAAACTATTATACTGAACATAAATACTATATATAACAGCATATAGAAAGCGCCCACACTGGCGAGCACTGCTGTGATGATAGCCATCTGCGCCGAGCAGGGAACACCGAGCGCCAATAGAAACACCGCTACCCGCCGCTCCCGGTCAGAGCCAAGAATTCTAGTAGTAATAAAAGCCATGGTAACACAACCGAAACCCAGGAGCAGGGGGATCACCGCCTGACCATTCAGGCCGATTCCGGTTAAAGCGCGGTCCAGCAAAATGGCAATGCGGGGCATGTAACCCGAGTCTTCCAGAACGGAAAGCACCAAAAAAATACCGAGAACCAGCGGCAACAAGAGACCCATTAAGTAAGTGACAATTAAAGTCAGCAACCCGTATTGCCCAGCCAGAATTGCATTTAAAACACCTTCCGGCGGTATGATTCCATCCAGCAATGACCTGACCGCCGGCACATAATACCCATTCATAATGTCTTCGGTAAAACCAATTACCGATTGAGCGAGGAAAACTCCCACCAGCTCGTAGACGGCCCATAAAGTTAAAGCCAGAAGCGGGAAACCGGTAACGGGAAGAAGCATCCATCGCCCCAACCTGTCGGCGAAACGCGAATCTTCATTAATCTCTCTGACAACCTGACTGACAATCAGGTTTACTCTTTGCCGCCGGGCACGGTAGATAGCCTCCCGTCCGGTTCCGGGCTCTACTCCGTGGTACCTGCTAATCACAGCGTCTCCCTCAATAACCAGCAGCGCTTCTCTCCTGCTGATCCCGGAGAACAATTTATTCAATTTTTCCGACAATGCAGGATCAGTATGGCCCGGCCGGGCTAAAAATATTTTCTTCTTCAACTCGTCAATGCCAATACCATGCACAGCCGCGATAGATACAACAGGAACTCCCAGCATTCTTTCAAGAAGCGGTACGTTGATCTGAAACCCACCCTGAACAACCTCATCCGTCATGTTTAACGCCACGACTACAGGAATGCCCATATCAATAATCTGCAAAGTTAAGAATAGATCCTGTTCAAGATGGAGCGAATTGACAACGTTTACCACAATGTCCGCCGCAAGGATAATATCCCGTGTAACCTTTTCCTCATCATTTATGGAAGAGAGACCATAAACACCAGGCGCTTCAATTATCACATCGCCGTTGTAACGGCCGCAGGTCATATCGAGAGTTGTACCGGGATAGTTTGAAACGTCGACATAGAGACCGGTGAGGGCGTTGAAGAGGGCTGACTTGCCAACATTCGGGTTGCCGGCCAAAACAATCTTTTTTCCTCCCCCCAGGCTACCGGCTTTTGTCCCTCTATGCTCCAATTCCTCACCTCACCCAGTCACAAAACACCAAATATGTCAGCATGGCTCAACCCAAATAGCGCTGGCTAAACTCCGCCCGATAGCTATTTCCTGTTTATTCCTTGAAACTACCACCGGTCCCGCAGGCACTACCTCCCGGCAGGTGACGACTGCTCCCTCGGATATCCCAAAACGAATGGCCTGGATGCGCGTCAGTTCATCAGTTATAGCAGAAATTTTAACCAATTGCCCTTTTTTCGCTTTATCCAGGGTCAACAACATCACCCCAATAATGATTTTCATTATCAGCTATATGATAAATAAAACCCTTCTCAATTAGATTATACATACGGCATCTAATATAATCAATATTTTTTTAGCATACCGCCGAGGAACATCCGTCACAGTGAAGATAAAACATTAATTAATCCTGGCAACTACTTAACTTTAATTGTTACCAATCTAACCATAGTGTATAATATAATAGGTTTGTACTTTTTTCCAAGCCTTATTAATCAATAATTAACTCAGACTTCCAGTTAAGGAGTAATTCTTTGTATAAACTAAAAAATATACTTACTTCCCCAAAAGAGTATTGCCTTTTATTGGTGCTTTTTTTAATAGAATTTACGCGTGGCGCGTTTTTTCTCACATTTCTCCCACTATACGCGGTTAATTATTTAAGTATTTCAGTAGCGACAGCCGGTCTTGCCGTGTCCGCACACTACCTGGTGGAAACCCTTTCAAAGGGTGCGGCCGGCTGGCAACTGGACCGCCGGGGACATTCAACAATGCTCGTTGGGCTTATGTTTGGTCTTGCAGCGCTTGTGCTGATGAAACTCTTCCCCTCGGCGCCTCTTCTTATAACTGGAGCAGCCATATTGGGGCTGGGCGTCTCGCCGGTGTGGCTTGCCGTAATTAGTGGAGTAGCACCGGTTCAACAAAAAGAACGGGCGACCCGGATGGGTATTGTTTTTGCGGTGTGGCTGGTCGGTGGCGGAGGGGGCCCGGTTTTAATTAATTTCTTTATCGCCCGCGACTATGGTCTGGCATTCTGGTTATTGATTGCTCTTTGGGGAAGCGCTCTGGTTGCAACTACGGTACTATTACCGGGAACAGGCGCCAAAGCCGGCACCGGTGCGGGCTTTTCTTTCAAAAAAGAAGTCTCGAGAATGCTCCAGAACCAAGCCGTTAAAAAGATACTCTTGCCCGGCATGTTTCTTCAAACTATGACAGGAGGGCTGTTATTACCATTGTTGCCACTATACGCGCAAGATAAAATTGGGCTTGGGCCGAACCAGTACGCCGTCCTTCTGCTGGTCGGCGGAACAGCAGCGGCCCTTTCTTTCCTGCCGATGGGCCGCCTGGCCGACCGGGTCACACTAAAATTTATAATGAGCGCCGGCTTCGGCATGAGCGCTCTTTCCCTGGCGGCGTTTTCGGTTGCCCGGAATGCCTTAAGCGCCTATTTGTTGGCCGCTCTGGTGGGGTTTTCCTACGCTGCAGTCCTTCCTGCCTGGAACAACCTTCTCGCCAGAGCTGTCCCGCCTGAAAGACAGGCTACCGGCTGGGGCGTCTTCTCCACTATAGAAGGCATGGGGGTGGCCATCGGCCCGGCTATTGGGGGAGTAGCGGCCAAGTACATGGGAATTCAGATCCCCCTTATTTTAAGCACAACATTGCTGGCCATCATGTCCTGTTTTTACCTGTTTTACCCGGTGGATAAACTTTTTACAAAGCAACCAGTCTAACTTAAAAAACAAACTCCGACATAAATGGAACCGGTAAGACCTACGCATTTTATATATCTGGCAAAGAGGGATTTTGGGTGGAACTTTCCATTATCAACATTTTATTGATATTCATACTGGTATATGCCGTAATCCCTACGGCACTGACCCGTATCGGCCAGGTAGGAGTCATATCGCGTACCCCCAAGGGGGAAGGAAGAGTCATCCTTACTTTTGACGACGGGCCGGACCCTCGTTACACCCCGCAAATATTGGATATTCTAGACCACTATCAGGTTAAGGCCTGTTTTTTCATCACCGGCGCCAACGCCAGAGCTTACCCTGATCTAATAAAACAAATCGCCTCAGCCGGGCATGAAATAGGCAACCACGGCTTCCGGCACAAGGCTGCCTGGCTGATGGGCCCTTACGCCACAACAAGGGATATCATGGAAACAAACCGCACCCTTGAAGAGCTAACCGGTAAAAAAACCCGCTTTTGCCGCCCGTGCTGGGGGCTCTTTAATTTGTTCTCACTCTGGTACTACTGGAGTAAAGGTTTAAGAGTAGTGCTCTGGACTTATATGAGTTGGGACTGGGCCAAACGTGCCACCCCGGAAAGCATAACCCGCAGGGTATTGAAAAAAATCCGGGACGGGGTTATCCTTATCTTTCACGACAGTGATTCAGCTCCAGGCGCCGCTTCAGGCGGACCAGACCGGGTAACTGCCGCCCTGCCTCATATTTTGGAGGAAATCAAACTCCGCGGCTTGCGGGTGGCCCCTCTTGAAGAGATCGTGACAGGTGAAAAGAGCAGGTCTATTATTAAAAAATCAGCTCTATGTTTATGGGGTCTTATTGATAGAGTCATCCGGCGGCTGGCCGGGATTAAAGATATCGGAGACGGCAAATCATTTATTTGGCGGCTGGCGCTTCGCCGCTATCACGGCCCAGAATGGCGGATGCCTGACGGCCCCCCGCTACGGGCCGGAGATTATTTCATTGAGCTTCATATCAATAACGACCGCTTGTTGAGCCTGATCGGTGAAAATACCTCAACCGAACGTATGGCTATCATCGCCATGCGGGAAGTACGCAATAGTCTGCCTGAACTGGCCAGACTAATTAAAGACGATGAAAAATACGGCAGAGCGAAAGTATTATTAGGAATCACTCTCTTGCACCGGGGCTCAGAACGTCTTGGTTTTAAGGTATACGATTTAGAACGGGGGGTTCTCTGCACATTCACCGGTTGGTATGAAAAACTGCTCCTTACCCTTTTTCACCCGGGCGGCAAAAAGAGCTTAAAAAGCTACCGGGACGAACTTTCACCAAAATATGTAGTAATGACCAGGCAGGAATTAATGCGCCGTTACCCGCCCGTCGGCATCCCTGAAGCTAAAGCGCCACGCTGTGAAAGCGTGGCGCATGGAGGCCAGTTAAGCGGACCCGCATAGCCGGCCGCTTTTTTCCCTTTTATATAGTCATGTCAGAATATTCCGAGACGATAAACCTTTTTTTATTCTGACTCCTAACTACTGACTACTGACTCCTGAGTAGTTACCTTTATTTAACATTCCTTGGTTTTTCAGCTATCGTGACATTTACGGCGTTAAGTTGCCGGTTGCGTACCACAAGGACCTTTACTTTTTGTCCCACATGGGAAGCTTTAATCGCCGTGACCAGTTCATCCGCGTTGTTGATCTTGACCCCGTTAAACTCAACAATCACATCCCATTGCTTCAGACCGGCTTTTTGTGCCGGGCTGCCCGCTATTACGCCTGCCACTAGAGCCCCTTCCGCCTTCGTCAACCCAAGATAACGGGCCGCTTCCTCATCTACCGTGCGCACCTGAACACCAATCCATGAACGCACGTTGTTTCCACCGTTTTTCAAATCCTCAAGCACACGCTGCACCGTGCTGGTCGGTATCGCAAAACCAATTCCTTGAGCTTGAGCATTAATAGCCGTGTTAATCCCAATTACCTCACCCTGCAGGTTCAGCAACGGTCCGCCGCTGTTACCGGGGTTGATTGAAGCATCGGTCTGGAGCAAGTTTTCGTACTGCCGGTCGCCAATATTAATCGGACGGCCTTTGGCGCTGATCACTCCGGTTGTTACAGTATGATCCAGTCCATAAGGGTTACCGATAGCGATCACCCAGTTGCCGACCCTAATCTGGTCAGAATTACCCATATTTAAGAAGGGTAGATCTGCTTCAGCATCTATTTTTAAAAGAGCCAGATCCAAATCGTAATCCGATCCGACAACTTTAGCTGCGAAAGAATTATCAAAACCGGCGACAGTGACAGAAATCTCATTGGCGCCATCTATAACATGTTCATTTGTTAAAATAAAACCGTCTTTTGAGATGATAAATCCTGAACCAAGCCCGTCTTCCTGCTGCCTGGGACTATAAGGCGTACCAAAAAACTGACGAAAGAAAGGATCGTTGAAAAGAGGGCTGATGGCTTCATTACTATTTTTTTTAGTAGAAATTTTAACTACCGCCTGGCCGGCACGGGAAACAACATCAGCAACAGCGTCAGGACCAGTCCCCGGCAAAGAATCGGCATTCGCCTGCGTACCAGACTGATTACCTTTTTTAACCGGCAAAAAATCTCCAGCGAAATAACAGCCGCCTGTGAACATTATCCCAGCCACAAAAGAAGCGACGACTATTAATAATAGCAAGCGTTTCCAGTTATCCGGCATAGCTGCGAACCCCCATTATTCTTTACGAATTCTACTTAATAATTATAACAAAAACCACAGAAAAAAGCGCTAACTACTTGGTAATGGAGCAGCTAACATATTAAGGATTTATTTCAAAAATCCTCTGAGAATAGTTTCTTCTGCTTCAGATTCTGAAAGCCCCAATGACATAAGTTTTATCAACTGTTCGCCGGCAATCTTCCCGATAGCGGCTTCGTGAACTAGTTGGGCCTCCGCATGGTTCGCCGCAATCTCAGGTATGGAACTGATCTTCGCCTCGTGCATGATAATTGAATCACATTGCACATGACCCCGGCAACGGTTTAACCCAACCACGCGCGGGTAAAATATTTGCCGGGAACGGTCCCTGCCCACTGAGCGGGAAACGATTCTGACAGAAGAATCCTGCCCTATTAATTCCACCAGTATTTTTGATTCAGCAAACTGATCGCCGTCCGTAAGCATCCGCTCAGTTATAAACAGGTGAGCGTTTTTATGTAAACGAGCCTGTGTGTCACGTTTTGTGTTATCAACACCGCTGATTTGCACCAGTTCCATCTCTGCATAGGCGTCTTCCTCTACTTCAACAATTGTTCTTGGATTTAGTATTTTTTGGCCCCGGCCTTCTCCTTCACCATAGTGTTTCTCCACATAACGCATACGCGCGCCCTTGCGTATGATAAAATTATGTATTCCGTCGTGCCGGGCGTTAAGATCTCCAGGATTATGGATGCCACAGCCGGCGACTACCAGGACATCCGCTCCCTCACCGATATCAAAAGTGTTATATACCAGGTCTTCCAAGCCCTCTGCTGTCAGAATCACCGGTATGTGAACACTCTCACCTTTCGTTCCCGGCTTGACAATAATATCAATTCCAGGTTTATCTTCCTTTGTCCTTATTTCAATATTTGCCGTGGTACTGCGACTGATCCCGGCGCCATTCTTGCGAATATTATAAGCCCCCTGAGGAATATCATGCATACCTGCTACTGTTTGTAAGATATGTTTATCTATGGCACTCAGCAATTTCCTCAATCCTTTCACCGCAAGTGTTACGACAATTGCAACCGGTATCTTCGATAATTAAAGGCCACATGACGTCTCTGCCGCCTTGCTCTTTGATCATGCCGTCAGCCACCAGGATAATTTCGTCCGCAAGTCTTAATATTCTTTCCTGGTGTGAAATCAAAACTATTGTCATGTCGTGCGTTCTGTGGTAATTTTGAAAAGTTTCGGTTAACCTGCTAAAACTCCATAAATCTATACCTGCTTCCGGTTCATCATAAACAGCCAATTTGAGATCTCTGGTCAGCAAGCTGGCAATTTCAATCCTTTTAAGTTCACCGCCGGAAAGGCTGATATCCACCTCTCTTTCCAGGTAATCCTGTGGACAGAGGCCTACGTCAAAAAGCAAACTGCACTCTTTCATAATTTTATCTTTTCCTGCCGCAAGCTGCAGCAGTTCCCCCACCGTCAGGCCTTTAAAGCGGGGTGGTTGCTGAAATGC
>Ga0067045_1030519_pt1 | contig 14987 bp, 18 predicted proteins | sample TerdegcTABiofilm_FD_59184 | JGI IMG/M metagenome (GOLD analysis project Ga0067045, IMG submission 59184) | Combined Assembly of (Gp0054472, Gp0054536) Wastewater bioreactor microbial communities from Singapore -Terephthalate degrading...
ATGGGCGAAGTGTCCCGGCGGCTGTATCGCAACCCAGCCGAGGGCTACGCACCGCGTGTGACGTACTGGCCGGGGTCGCGGACGCTGAAAATCGAGTGGAGCGTCGAGAAGATGGGGCTAGAGCGTGTAGACGTGTGGCTGCGGGAGACGTTTGGGGAAGTGCCGGGCATCCGGACTTGGCGGGTGATGCGCGTGGACTACGCGGTGAATCTGGACGTCGGGGCGAATCTGCCGGAGTACCTGGCTGCGGTGGGGCGGCTCCAGCTCGGGTCGTGGGAGCGGCATCCGTGGGAGGGCCGGGGCGTGGTCTGGAAGAGCAAGAGCCAGCGGGGACGCTGGGTCAAGTTCTACGACAAGGGGCGCGAGCGCGCGGAGCGGGGGGGGGCGCGGGGGGAGAGCGAGCCTGTCGCCGGTAGGCGGCAGGGGAGCGCGCACCCCGCTGATGGCGTTCTGAGGTTCGAGGTGTCGAATTACGCGGACGCGGTGAAGTACATGGCGGCGCGGTGGTTCGGGTGCGAGCGGACGGTCGGCGAGCTGGTGGAGCCGGGTCGGGCGCTGTACGTGCTGGCGTATTTCTGGCAGAAGCTGGGTGTGGGGCGGGGGGTCGGTGAGCGGGATGCGGAGCTGGCGCAGCTGCGGCGTGCGTTCGGCGTGCGGAACGTGGCAGCGGCGAGGCATGCGCTGGAGTGCTATCGGCAGCATGGCATCGAGAGCTACAAGAGTCTACAGCTCATCAGTAAGAGCAGCTACTACCGTTGGACGCGAGAGCTACGTGAGAAGGGCTTTCTGGTGAGCGCGAATGAAAGAGCATCGCTTCCAGCGTTGCATTTGCCACTTGAGAGCGTCTTCGAGAAGGCGAGAAGACCGAAAAAAGGCGAAAACGGGGAAAATCTTAAAAATCCCGAACCGGGGGCCGATCGTCTTCTTTCTCGAAAAACGCACCCTAAAAATGAGGGGATGCGCGAAAAAAATTGGGCCAAAATCGCCGGGCTGCTGGGTCTGACTGGGGTGGCACCGATGAATTTATACCTGCTGGAGCGATGGCATGCCTGGTCAGAAACCGCAAGCGCCAACTAGCGGCGATCCGATCTGGACCAGGCGGCGGGAAGAATGCCGCGCGGCGGTCCAGTCGCCCACGTTCTCGCTGCTGCTCAAAGTGCGGCTGCTGGAGCTGGCGCTCGACGCGGACGGACGGACCGCGATCGAGGCGCTGAAGCTGCTCTACACGGGCGGCGTCGATGCCGCGGAGAACTTCGATCCTGTGCTGTCCGGGCTGCCGGTCGAGCAGCTTGAGGAGGCGTTGAGACGTGCAACGGAGTTTGTGGTCAGCGTCGCCGGAGATGGTGGCGCGGGCGGTGATCCAGATGGTGGTTCCGGTGTTGGGGCGAGTGTCCTTCAGGCACTTCGTTTTACAAACTATGCCAAGTTACGACATGGCCGCGCATCATTGGTTGATCATGGAGGCGCTTCAGCTCCTGGAGATGGGCGTCATCGACCGCCTGGTGGTGAACATGCCGCCGAGACATGGGAAGAGTGAGATTGTGAGCGTGCGGTTTCCAGCATGGTATTTGGGGCGGCATCCTGACCACGACGTGATACACGTCAGCTATGGGTCTGACCTGTCCAACGACTTTTCCAGGCGGGTTCGCGCGCTGGTGCGTGACGATCTGACGTTCCGCTCCCTGTTCCCGCGGGTTGAGCTGGATCCGGAGCGGGCGCGGGTCAATGACTGGCGGCTCATGAACGGCGGCGGCTTCCGGAGCGTGGGCACCGGCGGCGGCATTTCGGGCCACGGCGCGGACCTGTTGATCATCGACGATCCTCACAAGGAAGGCGAGATTACCTCGATGATGCTTAGCCAGGTGTACGAGTGGTACACCAGTGGCGCGCGGACGCGGCTGATGCCTGGCGCGAAAATTGTGATCTGCATGACGCGCTGGGACCTGCGGGACCTGGTTGGGCAAGTGCTTCGTGTAGCCAATAGCAATCCGAATGCTGACCAGTGGGCGATCCTCAACCTGGCAGCGGAGGCCACGGAAGATGACCCGCTGGGCCGCGCGCCTGGCGAGGCGCTGTGGCCGGCGTGGTTCCCGCTGGAATCGCTCAAGAAAATCCGTGCGCTGGACGAAGCGAACTACCTGGCGCTTTTCCAGCAGGATCCACGTGCGTTTAACGTGGAGATGTTTCCTGAGGACAAATGGCGGCGGGTGGCGCACGCTGAGGTGCCGTGTGAGCGGGCGGCGTGGTGCTTCGACCTAGCGCTGGGCGAGGACGAAACCAGTGATTATACGGCCTGGGCGCGGGTGACGTATGACCGGGCGAGCGGCGAGCTGGCGTTCTCACGGCTGTTCCGCGAGCGGCTGACCTGGCCGGAGGCCAAGCGCAAAATCAAGGAACTGCTGGTGCTTCATCCGAATGACGATTTTGTGTTCCCCCGGCAGACGTATGAGCTGATGGCGGTGCAAGAGCTGCGCTACGAGCATCCGGAGCTGGTGGGTCGCATCAAGCAGGTGAGTTTCCCGGCGGGCAGCGACAAGCGCAGCCGGGCGCAGGTGCTGGCTGCGCGCCTGGCGGCGGAGAAGGTACTCATCGAGGACACGGAGCTGGCGGGGTACTGGATTGAGGAACACCGCGATTTTCCGGGCGATTTCGACGATTGCGTGGACGTTGGCTCGGTGGCGACGCACCATTTCGGCCTCCAGAACGAATTTCACGCGGCGATCGTGGACGAAGAAGCCAAAGCGCGGCGAAAAGCTGCGCAGAAGGCGGCACAGGCGGAAGTGCTCGAAAGGATTGGTGGGCATGCTCACTAAACTGCGTGAGAAGGCGATCCGGTTCCTGGGGGGCAGACCGCGCGACGAGCAGACGGTGGTCATGTGGGGCGATCACGAGAGCCGGCTCCGGCGGTCGATGCCGGGGCAGGCGCTGGAGCGGGCGCGTTATCTGTACGCGTTCGGTCCGGATGCGACCGAATACCTGATCCAATACGCGCTGGACGTGTGGGTCTACACCGCGGTTCAGGAACTTGCTACAGATTTCGCTAGTGCGCCGTTGGAGGTGTGGTTTAGGGATAAGCCCCAAAAAGCCATGAATCACGGGATTTTGGGGCTTCTGGGGGCTGTGGGACGGCCAAATGCGGATGAAGACCTCTTCGAAGTTCTCGAACGGCACATCTCAAACCTCATGCTGGCCGGGAACAGCTATTGGTACTGGCATAGCGCGCGGGGCGGCGCGCCGGAAGCGGTGTACAACCTGCCGCCGGAAGCGATGCTGGTCGTGCCGGGCGGGAGCGACATGGTGGATCATTACGTTATGCGCTGGCAGGGCGACGAGATCCGGCTTCCCAAGGAGAACGTCACGCACTTCAAGAAGTACCACCCGCTGAACCGGTACTACGGGTTGCCCGCGGGCGAGGCGCTGCGGCTGGAGATCCAGAGCGATCGGTCGATGGCGAAGTGGAATCACGAGTTCTTTGGGGACGACGTGTTCAGCCCGGCGGGGATCCTGGTCGTGGACGAAACGGTGAGCGACGCGGAGAGGGAGCGCTTGGAAGCGGACCTGGAGGGTAAACACGGTCCTCGACGGCGGACAGCGGTGGTGCGATCGCGACCGGGTGCGACGCAATGGCTGGACGCCGGGCTGAAGCATCACGAGCTGGACTTCAAAGAGGGCCGGCTTTTGAGCCGCCAGGCGGTCTATGAAGCGTTGGGGCTGCCGCTGGGTCTGTGGAGCGAGAGCAGCACGGAAGCGCACGCGCGGGTGGCCGAGCGGCTGAAGCTGAACACGGTGTACAAGCTGCACGTGCGGACTGCGACGAAGATCAATCAGGATGCGCTGCCGTTCTGGCCGGATCACGCGAGCTATGAAGCGCGGTTTGTGGATGTGCGGAAGGTGGACTGGCAGATGGAAAAACTCAAGCTGGACTCGCTGCGTGGGCTGATGACCGTGAACGAGATCCGGGAGAAACATCTGAATCTGCCGGGTGTGCCTTGGGGCGACGGGCCGAGCGCGCCGAAGCTGGGGCGGAATAGGATGGAAAGCGAGGGTGACAATGAACTGGCTGAGGTACCTGGGTGGTAGGCGGATCGGTGGGATCATCATTGCGTTCACCGGACCAGATATGAAAGATGCCTATGGCAACTACTGGACACGGGACACGGACTTGGCGCTGGCGCGCTACAACCGGCGTCCGCTGTACTACCAGCACCGGGGTGACGTGGTGGAAGCGGGCTACATCCAGATCGATGACCTGGTGCTGCGGGATGATGGTCTTTATATGGAATGTGATGTGCTCGACAACGAGGCCGGTGAAGGCTGCCTGGCGCTCGTGCGAGCAGGGCGGGGTCACTACTCGACGGGCGTGATGCCCGGAAGCTGGCGGGAAGCGGCGGATGGGTGGGTTGAGCTGTGGCCGTGGGTGGAGGCGAGCGTCACGGATCATCCGGCGACGAAGTATGGGCTGACGCGGGCCTCGTTGGTGTATCGGTCTATCAAACAACAGGAGTTCAACGTGAGCGGAGATGTTTTCTTTCGACGGGGTCCGGTGTTCTTCACGATGCCGGGGGTGCGGAGTGATGGACAGTACGTATTGCCCGAAAATGCGCAGGTTCACGGCGGGCAATCCACACAGAACGGCCAGGCAGCGGGTTCGGGTGCTCTTGCGGCGGGTGATTCTCGACGCGAGGGTGCGAACGATAACGGCGGCAGCTCGGCGGGGCCAGTAGGCGAGCTGAGCCAGGCGCAACTTGAGCAGATCGCGGGGGCGGTTGGCGGCGTGGTGCGTGAGGCGCTGCGAGACATGACGCCGGCACGGCGGCTTCAGGGCGCTCCGCTGCCGGGGCCGCTAGCGCCGGCCAATGTTGGTCAGAACCGGGAACGTATCGAAGTGCGGCACCGCTATGATGACTTAACGCTGGCTGGGATGGCGCTGTGGGGGAACTTCATGCTCCAGCTGGGGCGGATGAAGGGTCCGAAGGAGACTGAGTTTGTGCGCGCGCTGCGAGCTAAGGTTGAACAGCAGCGTCGGCGCGATGATGCACTGACGGACGACCTGCTGATGCGCGGTTACATGCGGATGATCGATAACCGCGTCTTGGAGGACTGGGGGCGGCACATTCGGGCCGATGAGGCGATGACGTCGACCTATGTCGGTTATGGGGACGAGTTAGTCCCGACGGTGTTGTCGTCGGTACTGTGGTATCACTTCATGCTGAATACGCGCGTAGCGCAATCGCTACAGCGGATCCAGATGTTGAGCAACCCTTATGAGTATCCGATCGTCACTGGTGGTCCTGTAATTCGGCGTGTGCCTGAGTTGCAGGACCAGGCGAACTTCGGCGTGCACAACTCGGTGATTCCGGCGAGCAAGATCGCCACCAGCAAGGTGACGTTCAGCGCGGGCAAGATCGGGGCGCTGGTGTTGGCGTCAAGTGAGTTGTTCGAAGACGCTGGGTATGCGGTGGCTAATGTCTGGGCGAGTCAGATGGTACGGCAGATGGCGAGCGCGATTGACCATGTCATCCTGCACGGGGACGAGACGACGGGCATCAACAACATCTCGCATAATGGCGCGGATCCGACCGGGACGGTGTACGACAAAATTCTGGTCCTGGATGGGCTGCGGCACTTGGCAGTGGGCGATGCGCAGACGGTGGCGCAGACCGTAATCACGGCGGACAGCAGCGTGGCGTTGCGTAAGAAGATGGGTGCGCGGGGCAAGTTTGGCCTGGATCCGCGGCAGTTGATCAACGTGGTTGATCCGAACGTGTACTACGACATGCTGGCGCTGGACGCGATTGAGTCGATCGCGGACGTTGGTCAGTTCGCGACGTTGCTCACTGGCGCAGTGGGGCAACTTAAGGGCGTGCCGGTGATCGTGAGCGACGAGCTGGAGAACACGAACGCGACCGGGCTGATTCCTAGCACGCACGACGCGACGTTGGGTTCGCATCTGGTGGTGAACTGGACGAATGTGTTTGTGGGGTACATGCGCGACGTGAGCACGGAACTGTTCAAGGTGCCGGGCGCGGATGGTTACGCGGCTGACGTCACTGTGCGGCTCGATCTACAACAGCAGGAAGCGGGCCAGGTGGCCTACGGGTACAACGTGGGCGGAGTTTAAGCGGGGGTCTGAATGACTTACCCGGTGCTGGCAGATGTCAAGGCGTACCTGGGCACGTCGAGCAGCGGCGAGGACACGCTTCTGAGCTGGCTGCTCGGCGGGGCCATCGCGTTTGTCGAACGGTGGACAGGGCGCGATTTTGTGGCTGCTGTGGACCAGACGATTCGGATCGTGCCGGATTACCCAAACCTGCTGGGCAGCGATCGGCGGAAACTGTTGATCCGTGACTACGACCTGCGGGCGGTGACGTCGATCACGAATGGGGATGGGGAAGTGCTGGACGCGGCGGACTATATGCTGCGGCCGCCAAGCGGGCCGCCGTACTACTGCATTGAGCTGTTCACGTGGTCCGGGCAGCGGTGGACGCGGGGCGACGTGGGCTACGTGGAGATCGTGGCGAGCAGCCTGGGGTATTCGGCGAGCTGCCCGGATGATGTGTTCGCGGCGATCCTGGCGCTGGTGGCGCACCTGTACCGGTCGCGGACGACCGGTGCGAGTGGTGCGGTGTCCACGGCGACGCGCGGTGGCCTGGTCATTCCGCCGGCGACCGTGCCGCCGGACATTCTCCAGATGCTTGATCCGTATCGGAGGGTGAAGGGCTGATGGGGTTGAAGGCAGCAATCGACCGGGTGAGCACGTGGACCGTGGTCGGGGTGACGAATCTGGGCTACTACCAGGACGTCATCGCGTCGGGTGACCTGCCGGCACTGGTGGTGCGCCTGGCGGGGACGGGCGGCGAGGCGCTGCGGCCGTTGAACATTCAAGCGGACCAGGGGCGGGTGACGGTGCACGTGGTGCACTATCTAATCACGACGGGGCTGGGCCTGGGGCTGGTCGAGGAGCGGTTCTACGGGGCGCTGGCGCATGTGGACAACTACCTGAGCGTAGTAGTGAATGATCTGATGCTGGGCGGCGCGCTGCTGGAGCCGTTGGCGATCGCGGACATCTACGAGGGCGCGATCGACCTGGGTAATGTGATCTACTATGGGGTGACGTTCCGTCACCGGTGGGTATTGAAGGTGGTGTGATGGCGACATTCACGGTGGAAGTGGACTGGACGCGCAGCGGGACCTGGGTGGACGAAACAAGCCGGGTCCGGTCGGTGAAGACGAGGGCTGGTTTCGAGGAACGTGGTGACGCGGTGGCGGGCGTGGGCACGGCGGTGATCGTGGTCGAGAACGTCGATGGCCGGTACACGCCGGAAAACGCGACCAGTCCGCTGGCAGGCAATGTGACGCCTCGGCGTCCGGTGCGGGTGCGCGTCGGCGATGGTGTGACGACGTGGACGATCTGGCAGGGGTGGATCGAGCGGATCGAGGTCGAGGCGGGGGACAAAAGCGCACGGCTGGCCGTGCTGCGCTGCGTGGACGGGATGGGGCTGCTTGGCGTGGAGCCGGTGAACGTGGGGCACGCGGATTCGAAGGCGGTGGCTGACGCCGTGAGCGAGATTGTCAGCCTGGCATTTACGCCGCCGGCGACGTTGATCGCGGACAACGGCGATGTGCTCACCCACTATGGGCGGGCGTGGCTGCCGGAGCGGACATCGTGCCTGGATGCGCTGCGCGATGTGTGTCTGGCGGTGTATGGCAGGGCCTGGATGGCGCGGGATGGGACGGTGCGGTACATGACGCGCGAGCAAATTCAGGACGGGAGCGGAGAGCCGGCTCTGACGTTCGATGGGGCATCGCCGCCGGATGGCCTGGAGGTGGCGCAGGACGTCGATGGCGTGATCAACCGGGTGGTGGTGACGGTTCATCCGCCGGAGGTGGTGGGCGCGCTGACGGAGATCTGGAAGGCGAATAGCGTGCTGCACCTGGGGCCGGGGGTGCGCACCCTCGGCGCGCCGTTCCGCGACGAAAACGGCGAGCGTGTGGCGGCGGTGGAAGTGGCGGACCTGGTGGCCGGGACGGATTACGTCGTGAACACGCGACGTGATGGCCGGGGCCGGAACATGACGATGGATCCGAACCTGAGCGTGAGCCTGGCGGCGGAAGCGACGCGGGCGGACATCGTCCTGGAGAACAATACGGGCCAGGCGCTCTACGTGACGCTGCTACAGGTGCGCGGGCGACCGATTCGGACCTATGACGCGGTTGTCGTGGTGCGCGATGATGCTGGTAGTCAGAGCGAGTACGAAATGCGGACCGCGGAGTACGATTTGCGGATGCAGGCCAGCCCGGGCTTTGCGGAGGGGCTGGCGTCGTATGTGTTGGTGCGGCGCGCGCAGCCGGAGCACGGGGCGGAGCGGCTGCGCGTGGACAAGAGCGAGCTGGTGGGGACGGAGAACGTCTTTAGCGCCGAGATCATGGATCTGGTGAGCGTGGTGGATGCTCAAGCGGGCGTGACAGGCAAGTACCGCGTGCTAAACGTGAGTTACGAGCTGTCCGGCGGGCGGTTCGTGGTGGATCTGGGGCTGGAGAGGGCAGACGAGGAACCGTACTGGCGGCTGGGCGTGGTGGGGGCGAGCGAGCTGGGCCAGACGACGATTCTGGGGTTTTAGGGGGTAAAGATGGCTTGGACGACGCCGAGGACTTGGACGCTGGGTGAGCTGATCACGAAGACGATCATGGATACCCACGTGCGGGACAACCTGCTGGCGCTGAAAGAACCGCCGAGCGACCAGGTGATTCGGAATAACCTGGGGGTGTATACTACCACCAGCACGACGCTGGTGGCGGTGGACAGCGCGAATCTGAAGGTCACGCTGACCACCTACGGCGGGGATGTGCTGGTGTGGTTTGTGGGGACGTTCAGCGCGACGGCGGGGACGGTGCTGCTGCTGGACATTCTGATTGACGGGACGACGCGGGTGGGCGCGGGGTTCGAGGGACTGCTGGCCCAGGGATTGGGGACGGGGAAGACGGTGGTGACTATTCCGCCGATCGTGGTGAGCGGGCTGGCGGCGGGCGAGCACAACTTTGTGCTGCTGTGGCGCGGGACGGGAGGGGCGACGCTGCGGCTGTTTTCGGACACGACCAGCGGGACGGCTCCGGACAATGTGCCGGCGATTCTGGCGGCGCGGGAGGTGAGTTGAGATGGGCGGCGCGATGGAGATGGAATGGGACGTGCTCAAAGTCAATCCGGAGCGGCTGGACGAGGAATTGAGGGCGCTGGGGATTGGAGCGTATGCGGGGCTGAGCACGGGCGGCGGCAAGGTGCGGGTGCACCTGGTGGGCGAGTGGACGAAGGCGGACCAGGCCAAAATCCTGGCCGCCGTGGAACGGCACGATCCGGCGGAGAAAAGCCGGCAGCGGCAGGCCGTCGAAGCGCGGCAGGCGGCGCTGGCGGCGCTGCGCAAGCCGTGGGCGGGCTGGACTACTGAGGACAAGGATGATTTTCTGATGTGGCTGGCACAGGAGGTGCTGGGCGATGAAATTTGATGCGGGGATTGAGGTGAATAAGGAGCTGCTGAGTGCTGAGCTGGAGTCGGCGATCGGGAATGCGTTCCTGGGTATTTCGGGTGACGGGCCGTACTGTGTGCATTTGGATGGGACGGCGAGCGACATTGTGGTGGCGCTGGCGAAGGAGACAGTGCACGCGCACAACGTGCGGAAGCGAACGAAAGCGCAGCGTGAGCGGGATAGGCGGAAGATGAATGTGAAGATCGCGCGGGACCGGGTGGGCCTGGTGTCGGAGGACATGACCTTTGAGGAGTTTGCGAAGTTGGACCTGGAGAAGCGGACGGAGGTGTTGTTCTACGTATGGCAAAAGGTGGAAAATCTCGGCGAGTGAGTCTGGTGGTGACTGGGGCGACGCGGGAAGCCGTGGCGCGTCTGGCGCGGCAGATGGACCAGCGGGCGCGGCTGGAGAAGCGCTGTGTGCGCGAGGGCTTCACGCTGCCGGAGCGGAACCGGATTGGAGGCTGGTGCGTCTGGCTGGACTACGTGCTTCCGGTGGGACAGGATGTGCTGGGCCTGGGCGACCCGGTGGTGCGTGATGGGAGGCTGGTGTATGGCGATCGTGCAGTTTGTGTGTGAGGGCCTGGTCTGGCTGATCGGGAGCGCGGGGTTGGTGCTGGTGGTGGCGATCTGGCGGGGCGTCTTCGACGAAGACGTGCCCGGCTAGCGCGGGGCCAGCCGGGCATGTCAGCTTGCGTGTGTTTGTTATTTGTTATTCGCGATGGCTTGGGCTGCCTCGCTCGCGGCGCGTTTCATGCTCCGATCGCCAAAAGTGGACGATAGGAGATGCAGCTTGAGCTGTGCGTTTTCAGCCTGTAAGCGGTCTTTCTCGTGGACCTGGTTGGCGAGCGCTGCGATCTGGGCGGCCAGTGCTGCGACTTGGGCGGATAGCGCCTCGATGGTGGTGGTTAGCTCCTGGATCTCTGGCTTCGGGGTGGGTGGGAAGTAATACGCGGCCAGAGCGTCGCGGGCGATCTCGCTAAGTGCCCTGCCCCGACTCGCATCTACTTTCATGCGCGTGTAAATCTTTCGGTCGAGTTCGTGTTGGTAGCGCAAGTATACGCGGATGGATGCGGTTTTTTCGGCTTTCATGTTCTTACCTCGGTCCTACTCTGCGGGTTGGGGTGGTTTTACTCCGAAATAGATTTGCGCATGTGCTCACGGTCGATTTTCAGTTGGATGGCGTTGATCAATGCGTCTTCGTTGGCGGCGTCGCCGGCGGCGATCAGGCCATCGAAGGGATTGAGCAGCCCGGCGGGCCAGCCGTTGTACCAGATGCCGGCGTGAAACGCGGGGATGGACTGCTCGGCGTGCTGGTGGGGCTTGGTCTGGACGTCTTCGTCGTGGCCGTTGACGGCGATGGTCCAGTGGTGGTCCAGCTCGACGATCCACGCGCCGGGGAGTTTGTTGATGCCGGTGACGTTCATGGCCGCGGCGAGCTCAGCGATTTTGGCAAACACGAGGTTGTACTCGTCCATGAGGTACTCCTTCAGTACTGGACAATGTTGTTTGAAATGTAGCGGTTGCGTCGGTTTTCGGCCTGGGTGGATGACCATTCCAGGGCCTGGAGAATGAGTTCAGCGATCAGCTCGGGCGTGGGGAATTCTCCTTTCTGGCCGCGCCAGTCGTGCAGCGGCCACCATTGGGCGAAGGTGATCAGGTCGGATCGCGTGTAGCCGTTACCTCCTTTCCAGAGCTTTTTGGCGGTGCGTAAGATGCGTCCCTGGTTGGCGTCGAAGTCCATCATGCAGACGCGCGCGATGTCGCGGCAGAAGTCCATCCAGTTCTGGTTTTCTGATGGTTCTTCATCCAAAATGTGGAGATCGGGTGGCGGGGGGCTGGTCACGCGCGGAGCGCGTGACACCCCCGAGTCTTCTAGATCAGAATCTTCAACTAAATCTTTATATATATAAGGGGTACCCACGTCACTGCTGACGTGAGGTGCGATAAATTTGTCGTACCCTACGTCAAATTTGTCGATGGTCTGGTTAAAGACGTCGAGCAGGGTGCCTGTGGGGTGTGGCGATTCGGTGGGGGTTGGGGGTTGGGGGGTGGCGGGGGGTGGTGAATCTTCGGGTGTAGGTGTAACATAATGAAAGGAGTGTCGTATATTCTCCGTTAATAGGGTGATGCCTTCAAGACTACTAATCTTAGCGTCGTTGAGCGAATAGTACGGTGTGGCGTCGGCTGGGGCGTCGAAGGCGAAAGAGAACAGGTATTCATCGTGTACGAGGCGGTGTATGATGCGCTGGGTCTTGCGGACGGACCAGTTGCCGAAAGCCCGGGCTTGCATGGTGGCCGCGGACATCTTCACCCATCGACCGGGAAATTCTTTTCTCTCAAGGCCTTCGGTAGCGATCCAGTAGTCAATCTGGAGTAGGGCGATCGATTCCTCCAGGCCGATTTGCTTCCAGAGTTCCGGGTAGAGACGTATCACGTGGTTGCTGGTGCTGGTGATCCGGTAGTTGCGTGGTTTTTGGTCTTGGTTTATGATTGAATTAGACATGGCCTCTGCACCTGGCTTGTATCTGGCGATACCTCTAGGATAGCAGGGGTCATGCTTTTTGTGCAAGTGGATAGGAGTACTCATGATGTGGCCTCGGCGACGTGCTCCAAGAAGGATGTATAGAGACGACAAGGATAGCATGATTTTTGTTGTAATGCTGGTTGGATGGTTTATTGTGGCGTTAATTGTTCTTGTGTTTGGGGAGCGGTTGTTGGACCTGGTGTGGTAAAGGGGCCTTGCGGCCCCTGGTTTACGATTGCTTGTCGATGTATTTCTTCACGGCGCGGCGGCCGCCGCCAACGGACCGGACGTAGAAGTCGCGGCCCCATAGGGCGCGGTCGGCGCGGAGCGGGGGGAACTCACGGCGGAGGTGGAGGGATGTCCACCACTTGACCTGCTGGGCGAAGTCGGCGACGGTGAGCTGCCGTGGCTGGACGATCAATAGGTGGACGTGGTCGGGCTGGATGGCGAGCGCGACGATCTCGACGCCCAGGCGCGCGCAGACCTGGCGGACGAGCTCGTCCAAGCGTTCGGGGATGTCGCCGACGAGGACGGCGTGGCGGTACTTCGGCGTGAAGACGAAATGGAGGATGATCTCTTGAAATTTCGCTGATGATGGTTTATGTTGGTTCATGATCGCGTTCCTTTCGCGGTCCGTCTAGAGCCCGGTGGTCAGCCCCCCTCCGGGCTCTTCCTTTTGATTGCTTAGAGCAGTTTTTGCTGAGCTGGCTGCCAGAGCAGCGCCGGGCGACCGAAGACCGACGAGGCGACCCAGCGGCCCGGCAGCCCGGGCAGCGGGGGCACGAGGGAGGCCGGGAAACCGGCGGCCAGAGCCAGGACAGGCAGGCCACGGCCAGCAGCGGCTGCACCGGCGAGCAACGTGCCGCGCGACTCGGGCCTGGAGAAGACCAGGACCGCGGCCAGGCTAGCGGCAGAGACAGCTGCGCGCGTGCGACGAGCGAGCCGGGCGCGGAGCGGGAGAGCGGGACCACCGCCGGACCACCAGGCCACCGGCGCGCCGAGCGCAGCGGCGGCGGCAACCGCCGGGGGTAGCGAGCCGGAAGGAAAGCCAGCGCCGGACGGCGCACCCACGGCGAAGACGCGGACCGCCGGCGGCGCACCAGTAGCCGCCACGAACGAGGACAAGACGAGAGCATCCACGCCGGGGGCGCAGCCCACGACGAGCGAGAACTCGGCGGCGGCGAGCTCGCGGCCCAGCCAGGCGCAGACACGGGCGGCAGCCGGGCTAGCGGAACGAGAGCCACCAACGAAGACAGAGCGGTTCACGGGACACCTCCGAAGGGCAGAGTGGACGAGAGCCGGGAGCCGCCGCGCCGCAAAACCGGAGCGCCCGGCGCCCTTGGGCGGAGCCGGGCCAAGCGACGCAGTCAAGGGCGCGGAGCGGCGTAGCGAACCCTTGACGGCGGAGCGGCCCGGCGCATAATGAAAAAACCGGGCGCAAGGTTTTTTGCTCTTTGAGGCAAAGCGGGGGGGACGGGGGGCAGCAGGCCACCCGAAAGAAAATAGCGCGGGGTCCGGGGCGCGCGCCGCGCCCCGGCGGGTCTGGGCAGCGCCCAGAAAAGGTGGGCGGACACATGTGCTCGATGTCCGGGGAGCGGAAACACGGCTCCTGGCGGGTGGTGGTGGGGGGATGGTGGCGATCGATCTCTTTTTCCTACAGAGAGTATTACGTTAGAAAAAGTTTTGCAGATGGGAAGCTGTATAGGAATGGTTAAAGTTTTGGTTTAGGGCTTGCCGTGAGCTGAGTCTTGTTGTACGCTTATGAGCGGAGATACATAGGCGGTTGTGTTCAAATGGCCACCAGGAGGGCGAGAGGCGGAGCGGCGTCAGCCGCGCAGCCGGTAGCCCGGCAGTTGTCCTGGTGAGCTGAATAAAACACAACCGCTTTTTGTTTTGAGAGAGAGTGAGAGACGATGACTGAAGCTGAGCTTGTTAAAGCTATCATCCTCAATTTTGGGGATAAAGCTCCTCTGCTGCTGGTTGTGTTCATGTTCATCCGGTGGGTGTGGCCTGATCTGAAGGATTTGCTCCTGGCATTTCTCGAAAATCGGGAACAAGCGCAGCAGTATGATCCTGTGGCCTCGAAGCTTGATACGCTGAGCAATGGCGTGTCGGCTTTAACTACGTCTCTGACGTCGTTTATCTCGGAAAGCCGCGTCAGCATGAGCCAGCAGCAGGAGACCTGGCGGGAGATGTCTACTCTCGTCAAAACGACTGTGGGGCTGGTGCGTGAAATGTCCGTGTCTCGGCTGGAATCGAGCCGCCTGGCAGACGCAAGAACCCAACCGCCTGTATCTCCTGCTGGCCGGAATGCGTCGGATGCAGGTGGTGGCGAGCGGTCGAGTGGGACGGACGCAGCAAGCGAGGGCGTCGAGGCGTAGGGCGAACGGCGAGGCGGGTCCCAAAGCGCCACTGGGATTGATCGCAAGCGGTGATTGTTCACGTTGGCGCAATGGGGAGGCGGTCGAAGCCTCCCTGGGGCGAAAGGCGGCCCGCGAGCGCGCGCCCAAGCCGGGGGCAAGGCCACGCACATTCTTCGATGTGTCCTCCAAACGTCGATTTGGCCTGCCCCCGGTGCTTGACTGGGCGCCCTTGCGCGCGACGTGGGCCGCCGTGGTCGCGGGCTCAAGTAGCCGCCCTGCGCCGCCGCGGTGGGTTGGGTGGGTGGAAGTGGCGGCGCGGGCGGCGGTGGTCGAGGGGAAGATGGTGCGAGGGCAGGAGTTTATAGATACGGTCGTAGCGCGGGTGGTCCTGGATCGGGATCTGGATGTGACTCTGTTCGAGGGTGGGGTTGTGTATGAGGACCTGGCGATGGGCGAAGTGTCCCGGCGGCTGTATCGCAACCCAGCCGAGGGCTACGCACCGCGTGTGACGTACTGGCCGGGGTCGCGGACGCTGAAAATCGAGTGGAGCGTCGAGAAGATGGGGCTAGAGCGTGTAG
>Ga0067045_1004031_pt1 | contig 14985 bp, 12 predicted proteins | sample TerdegcTABiofilm_FD_59184 | JGI IMG/M metagenome (GOLD analysis project Ga0067045, IMG submission 59184) | Combined Assembly of (Gp0054472, Gp0054536) Wastewater bioreactor microbial communities from Singapore -Terephthalate degrading...
TTTTTGAGAATTTCTTTCAGCTCATCCCCGCCATGGTCAGCGCCAATGGCCACCACTTTTGGGGGGGCAGACGCCGCAGGTTCAACCGGAGTAACTGGCTGGCCGGGCTCAGGCCCTTGATGAGTGCGCTCTGGTGTTGAAGGCCCCATCATCTGGGCGACAACACGCTGCACAATGGACCGAATGTCCTCATCGGATATATCACTCATGCCGGGTTTTCCATCAAGATTCAAGATTGACTTGTCTGATGCGCTCTGGCGATGCCTGTAATTTATTATCAGTCCTTCCATCCTCTTTGTCAAGTTTGGAGTGACAGGGCCGATATGGCATGAGGCGAAAACACGCCGAAAATGATTGCCGCCAGCGGAAATGAGCGTAAAATTAAGCCGACCCTCACCTCAAACCAGAGACGATTGAAATTGAGCGGTGCTGCGCTCACCTGCTTGAGACCTTGAGACCTTGAGACCTTGAGACATGGAAGGTGCTGGATGAGCAAGCGACAGGGTGATAGAACAGCCGGCGAGGCCTCTCAGGCCAAAAGCGCCCTCTATGAACACGTGCGCCAGATGTTGGTGCTTGAGCGCTTGTGCGCCCGGTTTCACCTCGTTGTGCAGCAATTGCAGTCAAGATATAACCATAGGGATACACTTCACGTAGAAGATGAGTATGACGTCCGAGATCTGCTCCAGGCTTTGCTGACTCTGGAGCACGACGACGTCAGACCCGAAGTGTGGACGCCCGGTTATGCGGGCGGAAAGTCGCGCACGGATTTCCTGCTCAAGCTAGAGCACATCGTTGTTGAGGCCAGGATGGCCTGGCGGGGCCTGGGGGCCAGGGAGTTGGGAGAACAACTCGCAGTGGATATTCAGAAGTATCGCCAGTACCCTGATTACAGAACGCTGGTTTGTTTTATCTACGACCCGGCAGGGTTGGTTGCGAACCCGCGCGGTGTGGAAAGCGCCCTGAGCGGAGACCGGGATGGGCTGACGGTGCGAGTCATCATTGCCCCCAGAGGTCTGTAAGCAGGGAGGCCTTCTGCGCTTGCGTTCCCGCCACGGCGCAAATCGGCGGAGATTTCCTTCCAGTTCTCTCTGTTTTCAAGAAAGTACACCTATGCCTGAATGGGATGAAACAATAAAACACTTCATGACCTGCTGGTTTACTGGGCTCATGAGCGGTCTGGAAAGCGTGGACGACTCTGCGCAACAGGCCATCCTGCGCGAGTGCGGGAAAGCCTGCGCTCAATCCTACACCGCCGCGGTGTTCCAGGAGGCCAGAAAACAGAGCGCCGACCTGGATGCCTTTCTCATTGCGCTGGCCGCCAGGTTTCCAGAAGCAACTTATGAGCTGCTTACCCCCTGTACTATCCAGGTACGCTATTCCAGCTGTGCCTGTGACCTGGTGAGACAGGGGTGGGTGCAGTCGCCGTTGATTTGCGAATGTTCGGCGCATAACCTGCGGGAGAACTTTGAACGAGCCTTGGGGCTGCCTGTGACCGTCACGCTGGAAACTTCAATTCTCAGGGGCGCAACGGATTGTCTTTTCACGGTCGCCTTAGAAAAAAGCACTTGACGGGAATTCAGGCTCGTAGTGACGCGCTTCAGCGCGGCTCAGACGGCGCTAAAGCGCCTGACTACAAACTCTTCACGCTCTTCTCAAAGGAGATTTCATCCTTCCGCCTTCATCCTTCATCCTTTCAGAGGATTCCCCCTGCACTGGCGTTCACCAGCGGGGGATGAAAACAGGTTCGTAGTGACGCGCTTCAGCGCGGCTCAGACGGCGCTAAAGCGCCTCACTACAAACTCAGAACGTTATTTTCAGAGGAGAAACATGAAAGCCATTGTGGTCTATGAATCTCTATGGGGGAACACGGCGGCCATCGCGCGCGCCATCGCCGAAGGCCTTGGCCCGGAAGCGCGAGCGCTTTCTACGACTGAGGCGACCGGGGCGGTCATCACGGAAGCTGATCTCATCGTGGCCGGTGCTCCGGTGCTCGGCTTTAACCTCCCGACGGAGCAGATGCGTGATAACTTGCGCATGAATCCAGGCCGGCCACCGACGCCCCCTGATCTCTCGCACCCGTCGCTGCGCTCGTGGCTGGCTGCGCTACCCGCAGGGCATGGCCGCGCAGCCGCGTTTGAGACGCGCCTCCGGTGGTCACCGGGCGGTGCCATCCCGGAGATTGGGCGTGGGTTGGAGCGTGCGGGATACCGCCTGGTAGGGGAGGGGGAGCGCTTCATCGTCAAGGGGAGGTATGGGCCGCTGCGCGATGGCGAGCTGGAGCGCGCGCGGCGTTGGGGCGCGGAGCTCGCGCGGTTGATGGGGTAACGGGACGGTACTGGTTGCACTCCCTCACGGTCTCGCATCAACAAAGGCAGCCGACTCAAAGTCGGCTGCCTCGGTTGATAGCTATCGTGCCCCGTTACGGCTATGGCGTGACGGTGGGAGTGAGCACCTGCGTCCCCGTCAACTCCGTGGTGGGGGTAAGCGCCTGGGTGGGCGTCATCTCCGTGGTGGGGACCGACACCGGCGTTTCTACTGCCATCGGCGTGGGCGTGGGCGTCGGCGTCTGGGTGAAGCTATCCAGGGTGGCGTTAACCCACGATTGGAGCAGATACTCCGCTACGCGCACGTAGTAGGGCGACTCCGACGACGAGACGGCGTAGCCCTGCGCATCCTTCGCCCCCACTTTGAGCGTGATGGTCTTGTCCTGGGTGGTCAGGGTGATCACGGCGGCCGGCTGGTCCAGCCCATATTCGGGTTTGGCTTCTTTGCCCAGCGGCGTGGTCAGGGGCAGGGCAGCGAGCTGGTTGAGCAGGCTGCTGATCTTGGTCTGGTCCGGTACCTGATCCAGATTAGCGCCGGGCAAACGCCAGAACGTTTGATCCTGGACCAGCGTTACTTTGCCCTGGGCGTTTTCTACCGTCACCTGAGTGAGCGCGGAGACCGATACGGTCAGGTAAGTGGTGTTGATCCAGGCTGAGGCGGTGGGGCTGAGTTCCCAAATGTTGAGGTCGCCGGCCAGATAAACCTCATCGTGCCCATCCACGCGGATGTGAGTGGCGTTGGCCCCGCTGGATGTGCCAAAGTAGATCGTCTGGGTTTCGGTGATCGTCTCAAAGCTCAACTTGAGCGCGTAATTGTCGGCGGCGACCTGCAGCTGCTTGTGACTGGCGGCGGTCCGGGCGACGAGCCGCCCGGTGTTCAATTGGGCCAGTTTCTCCAGCACCGGCGTGATCTTGTCGGCCAGCGCCGGATAGTCACCGGCGTCGGGGACAACCCAGCCGTCATTGACTTTGCGCAGCGTGAGCGTCGCACTGGAGTTTTGCAGCGTTAGCGCGGTAATATCGCCGGCCTGCAAGTTGGGAAAGAGCGGGGCGCTGCTCCCGGCCGTTGAGCGCGGCCAGAAAACGACGGCGCTCAACACGATCTGGAACACCAGCACGGCGGTTAGAATCCATTGCATACGTTTCATGATTAACTCCTTGCCAGATAGGGAGGCGGGTGCGCCTATTCCCCGCTCTCCTCTTTCACCAACTCCATCGGCTTCTCGTTGCGGCGGCGGACGGCGGAGACGACTCCCACGACCGCCAGCGCGGCCAGCGCCAGGACGTAGTTCATGCCTTCCACGAACGATTGGGTCCCTTCGCTCAACGAGTAGAGTCCCCGCGAGATGGTGCCGCGCGCCCGGATCGTGAGCAGGTCGGTATCCTCGGTGGCCCAGGCGACGGCATTTTGCATCAGCTTGAGGTTGTTCTGGACACGCTCCCCGCTTAGCCGCGAAGAGAGTTGCAGGACGATGTCATCCACAAATTCAGAACTGCCGATGACGACCAGCCGGGCGTTGCCGGCGGAGCTTTCCAGCGTGCCGGCAACGGGCGTCTGCGCGCCCGTGGTTGCCGTCAGCGCCAACGTCTCGCTGATCAGCGGCGAGGGCTTGCCCTTGTAGTAGCTTTCAAAGGTGCCCTGCAGGGCCACCGCTAAGCTATACGTTTGCGTCGCCGTGATGACCGGGAAACCGGTCTCTGGGTAGAGGTCAAAGTTGGGCTCAATGCTGGTTGTGCTTTGCGTCCAGGCCTTAGCGCTGGAGTTCAGCAGCGAGGTCACCTCGCGGCCGGCCGTGCGGGTCGGATCCACGGTGAGCGGAGCGGCCCAGTTGAGCGTCACTGCCGTCAGGTTGGAGACGATGGGGTTGCCGGCGGCCATGTTGGCGCTGCGGATGTCCACAAAGAAGGGATAGTCCAGCGGTTGGATTTCCTGCACCTGGACACCGTTCACGGTCCGACTGACTTGCATGGGGAAGGGCGCGTTTTGCTGGTCCAGTACCAGGAGCGGCTCCACGGTGACCCCGTAATGGGCCAGCAAAGCACTCAGAGTACCGTCCAGCGGCTCCATGGTGAGGCTGCCGGTGTATTGATCCACAGCGAGCTTGCTGTCGCTGGTCGCCACGATGACCGCGCCGCCGCGCATCAGGTATTGGTCTACCGCGTAGAGCTCTTTCTCGCCCAACCCTTGCGGCGCAATGAGCACCAACACGTTGATGTTGGGGGGAACCTGGCCGCTGCTCAGATCCACTGATTGGACTTCGTACTCCTCGCCCAGCGCTTTGTTGAGCTGATCCCAGGAGGCGAGCGGCTGTTGCAACTGGCCGAACATATCCTGGGTCGGGGTGGCGGGCGGTGTCCACAGCCCGATCACCTTGAGGAAGCCAGGGGCCGCCCGCTTGAGTGCGGCCTCAATGGCCGTGCGGATGTCGGCCTCGGTGTAACCGCTGACCGAGACGATCTCTTCCTTCTCGCCCACCTTGAGCGCCATATCCAGGTAGAAGCTTTCATCCGAGAAGAGGGAAACCGGGATGGCTTGCAGGCCGTAGCGCTCATAGATTTGCTGCCGCGAAACCGGGCTGTTGGGCGTATCGGGGTCCACCTGCTGGAAGGTAAACTTGCCGTTGGATTGGGTGGCCAGGTCATTAGCGACTTTCTGCACGGTCTCCGGGATCCCGGCCAGCTGTTCCGGCAGGGTGTCGGACGTCACATACAGCGTCAACTGCGCCGGTTCAGGGAGGGCCGCCAGCACGGCATCCACACTTTGGAAGCCGTAGACGATCTTCTTGATGGAGCGGGTCAGGTCGTATTCCAGGTTGCGCAGGTGGACATCCAACGTCCCGTCGCGGTTATACTGCACTTCAATGAGGTCCTGGAAGTTTAAAACGCTACTCTGGTCGCCATAGCGGAGCAGGATATCAAAATACGAGTTGATGACCGAGGCTTCGTAGCGGCCCGACACCTGGAAGGGGGTGGGGCTGATCCCGTAAGTCTGGTTGGCCTCGGCCTCTTTTTCGGCATCCTGGGCCGGATCTATAATCTCTACCTGCACTTTGCCGCCGGAGGCGATGCGGTATTCCTCCAGCATGTCGCGTACCTGCGGCACGAGGGGAGCCAGCAGCGGGTGCGTCTTCTCGCTGAAGTAGCCCCGAATCAGCAGCGGCTCTTGCAGCCCGTTGAGCAGGTCGCGGGTGGTGGTGGAGAGACTGTATTCGTGCTGTTGCGTCAGATCCACGCGCAGTGCGCGCAGCGGGTAGATCCAGACGTTCGTCACGATGAGATTAAGCGCAACCAGGAGGGAGAGCGTGGTTGCCCCTTCGCGCTGCGGGCGGGTCTGTTCGCCCGTGCTCCAGCGCTGGCTCAACAGGGAAAGGACGTTCAGGGTGAGGAAAACGCCGGCCAGCGTCAGGTAATAAATCAGGTCGCGCAGATCAATGACCCCGCGCTGGATGCTCTCAAAGCGGCTGCCCGCGCCGATGGCCCGCAGCACCGTCCCGACCTTCTCGCCGGCGAAGTCGGTGACACCGGTCGTCCCGACGACGTAGAAGAGGCCGCCCAGCAGGGCCGTGGCAATGAGCGCGACGATCTGGTTGTCGGTGCGGGAGGAAATGAAAAGCCCAATCGCCGTGTAAGCTGCGGCCAGCAGCAGCGCTGCTAAGTAGCCGCCGAAGACCGGTCCCCAATCCAGCGGTCCCAGGACCGCCACCGTGAGCGGCAGGAAGAGCGTCAGGGCCAGCGCCAGCGCGACCAGCGCCAGCACGGCCAGAAACTTACCCAGCACCAGCTGCACCGGCCTGACCGGCAACGTCAACAGGATTTCCAGCGTGCCGGAACGCTGTTCCTCGCTCCACTGGCGCATCGTCAGCGCAGCGACGAGGAAGATCAGCAAGATCGGCATCCGGCTGAAGAGCGGGCGCACGTCGGCGATCCCGCGGGCAAAGAAAGCATCTAACCAGAAAAATGAAAAGAGCGTGGCGGCTAAGAAGGCGCCGAGGAAAATGAGCGCCATCGGCGAGCCGAAGTAGCCTCGCAGTTCTTTGCGCGTGATGGCTAAAATTTGTTTCATACGATTACCTCATTCTGGGGGATTGACGGCTCAAGCGTCAAACGTCACAGTTTTTCCGTGGCCAGCTCGCTGAAAACGGCTTCCAGCGTCCGCACATCGCGGCGGAGTTCGCGCAGCGGCCAGTTCTGTTCACGCGCCAGGGCGTAGATGGCCGGGCAGAGATCAACGTTTCCCTGTTTGCCCAGCACCCGGAAGGCGGGGAAGCCGTCCGGCGCTTTGAACGGTTCTACGCCGCGCGCGCCGGCCAGGGCGCGGAGCGCCTGCTCGGCACCGGTCGGGGCTTTTTCCAGCACGAGCACTGCATCGGCGGTGGCGGCCAGCTCGGTCAGCCGCGCGTCGGCCCGCACCTGGCCGTTGATCAGGATGATCGCCCGGTTGCAGAGTGCCTCCACCTCGGAGAGAATGTGGGTGGAGAAGAGCACGGTGCTGTGAGTGGCTAACCGTTGGATGAGCCGGCGGATCTCCACGATCTGGGTGGGGTCCAGGCCTACCGTGGGCTCGTCCAAAATCAGCAGCTTGGGTCGGTGAAGGATGGCCTGCGCCAGCCCTACGCGCTGCCGAAACCCTTTGCTCAGCTGGCCGATGGGGCGCGTCAGCTGGTCCACCAGGCCGGTGGCGTAGATCGCCTCGCTGATCCGGGCGGTCTGTTCTTCCGGCTTGATCTGTCGCAGGTCGGCCATCAGCCGCAGGTAAGCCTGGACCGAGAGCTCCGGGTAGAGCGGCGCGGTCTCCGGCAGGTAGCCCAGCTGCGCCTGCACTTCGCGCGGGTGGGTGAGCACGTCCAGCCCGTTGACGAGGACCGTGCCCTCATCGGGGTGCAGGTAACCGGTGAGGATTTTGATGATCGTGGTCTTGCCCGCCCCGTTGGGACCGAGCAAGCCGACGATTTCTCCTTCCGCAATGCGGAAAGAGACCCCGCTCAATGCCTGAACGGGGCCATAGGCTTTAGAAAGGTTGTTGACTTCAATCATACCCTTACTCCTACAGCGGGATTCAAATGATCCGGTAGCCAATGAATAGCACGTTTTGTCAGTTTGGCAAGAAGGCGCAAAACCAGTTTGCCATAGAATTAACCCCAGCGAGTGCCGTCTGATTGGCAATCGGGCAGCTTTTTGACCACGGACGACGGACCGCCGGCCACGATTTTACCCCACAGGTGGCCGGGGGCTCTTAGCCATGGGCAAAAGGCCGCCACTGCGAGACGGGCAGTGGGGGTGACAACCCGAGCTATGGTTAAGGATAACACAAACGGGCGATAAGGTCTTTAAAGGAACCTGAAGGGAAGCTTAAGGGAAGCTTAAGAAAAATTTGGGGTTGAGGATTAAGTGAAATGGCTCGCCCGCGGGAGACAGGTTAAATGCGATACGCCGGGCCTAAAACGCGCTCCCCGCCTTAGGCGGGGAGCGTCACTTGCGGAGAGCCGGTAGCCGGTTCTAGGGGATGCAGAGAGTATCGCCGATACGAATGTAGTTGAGGTTTTGGATACAATTGCAGCGCGCAATATCCCACATGTTGACTTTGTAGAGCGTGGCCAGGGCCGTGAGCGTATCGCCGGTCTTCACCAGATGGTTGGCTTTGCAGGTGCAATTGCCGCAGGCCGGCGGTGTCGGTGTGGGGGTGGGGGTCGTCGGCAATACGACGCTGGCCTGACGGGCGCAGGTCGGGCCAGCCGGCAGCTGGAGCCAGGCGTCGGGGATGTTCAATTTCACCCCGGGGTAGATCAAATTGACGTTGAGAATCCCGTTTTGAGTGGCGATGGCCCAGGGATCTACTCCATACGCCCGGCCGATACAGAAGAGGGTCTCACCCGGCTGCACAGTATGAATACCAAGGTTATTCCAACCGCTACGCGCCGGCGCTGCCAGGGAAGCAGGGGCCAGGGCCAGCAGGAATACTGAGAGAACCACCATCGTCAAAAACGCCCGTTTCATCGTTTTTTACCTCCTTAACCGGCTATGGGAAAATTGTGGGAAACTACATTCTTATCATATAACAAAAACTTGGAAAAAGCAACTATTGGTTTAAGACATAAAAATGGTTTGATCCCGCTTACAGCGCGTCGCCCAGCAGGATTCCCACCAGGCCGATCACAATGCCTAAGTGGAGCAAGAGATCTACTTGGGCCAGCCAGCCGATCACCGGCCAGGCCGGCAGGAGCCGCAAGATGAAATTCAGGATCACCAGGCCGATCCCAATGAACACCGGCAACCCCTTGTTGCGCGCCAGGGGCTCGCTCACCCTTTTGAGCAGCCTGATCGCGGTAGATGGTTTTTTGTCTTTCGTGGCTTCCATTTGTTCCATGGTCTCACCTCTGCATTGTTTTTGCGAGTAACGCCAGGATAGTCTCCGCTCCCTGAAAGAGCAAGTCCAGTGTCATGCTGGGGGCGATTTTGCCCTGCGCCGCTAATTGAGCCGGGAGTGGCGGCACATGGACGAAACCGACGGGCGGAATTGGATTTTGAGAGACCGCCCAGTGCAGGGCCAGGTAGAAGGCCTGGTTGCACAGGTAAGTCCCGGCGGTATAAGAGATCTCGGCCGGGATCCCCGCCGCCAGCAAGGCTTCCACGCAGGCCCGCACCGGCAGCGTGGCGAAATAGGCCGCCGGCGCGCCGGCGACGATCGGCCGATCCTGCATCTGTCGCCCGGCGTTGTCGGGGATCCGAAAATCCAGCCAATTGAGCGCGACGCGCTCCACCGAAAGGCTCGCGCGCCCGGCCGCCAGGCCGAACATCAGGACGGCGTCGGGGCGGTGGCAGGTCAACAACTCCAGCAGTCTGACCGGCGCGGTTTCAGTATCCACCGGTAGCACTGCCGCCACAACCTCCACGCCCGCCGGCGGGTTGACCTGCCAGTGCCGGACGAGCTCCTGGGTAGGGTTGATCGGGTCCTGACCGAACGGCTCAAAGCCGGTGACAAGAATGGTCATAAGCTACTCCTCTGAAAATAACGCGCTGAGTTTGTAGTCAGGCGCTTTAGCGCGGTACTACAAGCATAAAACGTGCCTACCAACCTCTTGTTCATGGTGAGGCGCTTCAGCGCCGTTTTGCCGCGCTAAAGCGTGTCACTACCAGCACACTAAAACGCTGAAACGCTACAACGCTGAGTAAGCAGAGAGCAGCCGGTGGAAGTTCCTGTTTTCTGCTCACCGCTCACGCCTCACCTTTTCGTCCTTGTTTGGGTGGTTTCCCTCATGGTGACTCCTTAACTCATTTTACACAGAAGAGGCAGATTGTCCATAGTTCCCCCAACCGGCGCGTAGCGTGCCGGCCTGATTTGCCATCCCCTTTCTTTCATGTTAAACTTGCCCTTTGCAAGTCTCATTTAAGGAGTGCCTATGCGTTCAGCGCGGCGGGTGCAATTTGGGTTGGTTTCAGGATTGCTTATCTTGTTGCTGGGGGTCGGTCAGGCCTGGACAGCGCCACTCACCCAGACCCCGACCTGGGCGGTGATTTCTCCCACCGAGGGGTCCACGGTCAGCGGCGTCGTCACCATCGTGGGAACGGCCACCCATCCCAATTTCGGCTCCTACAGCCTCTATTATGCGGCCGGACCGCGCGCCGAGGCGAACTCGCAGTGGGTTCCCATTGTCGTGGGGGTGACCTCCATGGTGGTCAACGGCCCCCTGGCGACCTGGGATACGACCCAGTTGCCCGCCGGGTCGTATACGCTTTACCTGATGGTGTATGAAGCCGGCCGGACCGATGTGGGAAACAATTTCGTTTTCGTCAACAATATCAAAGTGGTGAGTGCTGTGGCTACCGCGACCCCGGAGGCCACGGCGACACCGGAAGCGCTGCCGACGCCGGTGGGAACCCTGGTTGGCCCGGTGGTCGGGCCGACGGTGGAGCAGCCACCCACGGCGACGCCGCGCCCGACGCCGACGCTCTCCCCCGGCGAGACCCCCCAGGTCACCGGGACGCCGGGAGTCGGCCTGGCGCTTTCTATGGACGCGGTGAAAGAGGCGCTCTGTTCAGGGGCCTGGATTGCGTTGTTGCTCTACCTGATCTGGGGACTTTACCTGCTGGCGAAAGTGGCCTGGCGGTACTCGCAACGCAAACCGCGTGGGTGACGGGTGAATCCAGAATCAACGGGTTGGCGAATCAACACACGGGCATGGAATGGCTAATGGTTGATCGCTGACGGCTGATCGCTGATGGTTAACTATGGATGATCTCAGGTTGATCGTGGGGCTGGGGAACCCGGGGCCGCGCTATGCACACAACCGGCACAACGTCGGGTTCCGGCTGGTGGACGAGCTGGCGCAGGCACACGGCTTGACCGGCCCGCGGACCGAGCACCGCGCGCAGACGCTCCACGGCCTGATCGGCGAGCGGCGGGTCATTTTAGCCCGCCCGCAGACCTGGATGAACGAGAGCGGCCAGGCGGTTGGCCCGTTGGCGCGTTTCTACAAGGTGCCGCCGGAACGCATGTTGGTGGTTTTTGATGATCTGGACATGCCGTTAGGAGTGGTCCGCTTCCGGCCTGATGGCAGCAGCGGCGGCCACCGGGGAATGCAATCTATCATCCAGCTGTTAGGCACGCAGGCCTTCCCGCGTCTCAAAGTGGGGATCGGCCGTCCCCCCGGCAAGATGGATCCCGCCGATTACGTGCTGCAAGATTTCAGCCAGGACGAGGAACCGTTGCTCTGGGACGCGCTCAGGGCGGCCCGCCAGATGGCCGAGGCCTGGCTGCGCGGTGATGAGGCGGCGCTGCGCACGGCCATGACCCAGACCGTGAAGCGTGAAACGTGAAGCGTGAGGCGTGAAGCGTGAGGCGTGAAACGTGAGGCGTGAAGCGTCATGTGTGAGGTCATCACGTTTTACGCATGAGGCTCTTTTCTTGTTAATGCCATGAGTTTAACGTTACATGGGCTACTCGCCTGGCTCCGCGCGCACCCGGCTTACGGGGAGCTGCGAGAGGCGCTGCGGGTGGAACAGGCGCTCCCGCCGCAGCCGTTTCTGCCCCCGGCCGGTCCGGCGTTGCTGGCGGCACTGGCCGAAGACCTGAACGTTCCGCTGCTGGTCGTGGTCCCCACGGTGGAGGAGGGCCGCCGTCTGGTCCAGGCGTTGCGGCTCTGGCTGGCCCAGCCGGAGGGCGGGCCGCAGGCCGTCACCCCGATCCTCTCGTTCCCGGATCCCCCTGTCCTCCCCTACGAGCGCGCGGCCTGGACGCCGGAGGCAATCGCCGACCGGATGCAGGCGCTTTCGGTCCTCTTCATGGCGCGGCTGGGAGAACCCTTCTCGGTCTCGCATTTGCCAGGGGTCAAGCTCGGCCCACCGGTGGTGGTCGCTTCATTGCGGGCGTTAGTGCAGCGCACGTTGCCCTACCGCCAGTTCCGCCGCACCGCCCGCCACCTGGAAGTGGGCGCGCGGGAGTCACTCACGGCGCTGGCGCGCCATTGCAGCGGCATCGGCTACGAGGCGGTGGGCGTGGTGGAAGCGCCGGGGCAGATCGGCCACCGGGGCGGCATCCTGGACATTTTCCCCCCGCAGGCAGCGGCTCCCTACCGGCTGGATTTCTTCGGCGACGAGATTGACACCATCCGCACGTTTGATCCCACCACGCAGCGCTCTACCGGCGCGGTCCGGGGTTTCTGGCTGACGCCGGTGCGGGAGGCGTTACCGCGTGACGGCGAGCGCGCTTTGGCAGCAGTCCAGGCGGTGTTGGCGCAGGAGCTCGCCCCTGAATTACGGGCCCCGCTGGAGCAGGAAGCCGAGGCCCTGCGGGCCGGCGTTCCCTTCCCGACGCTGGAGTACTACACTCCCTATTTCTACCAGGAAGCCGGGACGCTGGTCAGCTATCTACCGGCCGAGGCGTTGGTGGTGCTCTACGGGGCGGACGCGCTGCCGGGCCGGTGGGCGGAACTGGAAGCCGAGGCCGCCGACCAGCGCCAGTGCGCTGAGACCGAGGGCCTCTTGCCGCCCGGTACGCCCCAGCCCTACGTGTCCCGCGAGAGCTGGCAGGCCGCGTTGGCCCAGGTGCGGACGCTTGCCCTGACTCTGCCGGCCGGCAGTGTGGAGGAAGAGGGGCCGGTGCTTTTACCGCCCGCCCCGTCTACCGGCTACCGTCTACCGTTTACCTACGAACCCCATTTCGCCGGCCGGATTCCCGAAGCATTGGGGCGCTTGCGCCAGTGGGTCGGCCTGGGGGATCAGGTGGTGGTGGTCAGCCGGCAGGCCGGGCGTCTGGCCGAGCTGTGGGAGGAGTTCAATCCGCCGCCGGTGCTCCAGGGATTGACCGCGCCGCCGGAGGGACTGATCACTTTTGTGCAAGGGGCCTCGCCAGGGGGCTGGCAACTGACGGCCGACGCTCCGGTGCCGGCGGTCTGTCGTCACCTGATCACCGACGAGGAGCTCTTCGGCTGGCGGCCGCCGGAGCCGCGCCGCCGGGTGCGCCGCCGGGCTAACGCGCCGGAATTCCCTTTCGCCGACCTGCGACCGGGAGATCTGGTGGTGCATGAGGATTACGGGATCGGCGTTTTCCGGGGGTTGGTGGCCCGCGCGGTGGACGAGGTGGAGCGCGAGTACCTGCTGCTGGAATACGCGGGCGCCGACCGGGTCTATGTCCCTATCCACCAGGCGGACCGGCTGACCCGCTATGTCGGCGCGGAGGGGATTGAGCCGCACCTGCACCGGCTCAGCGGCGGCGAATGGGCCGAGACGAAAGCGCAGGCGCAGGCGGCCGCCGTGGAGGTGGCCCGTGACCTGTTGGACCTCTACGCCGCGCGACAGGTGGTGCCGGGTCATGCCTTCGCTGCCGATACCGTCTGGCAGGGGGAATTAGAAGCCGCGTTCCCCTACGTGGAGACCGAGGATCAGCTGCGTGCCATCGCCGATGTCAAAACTGACATGGAAAAGCCCCGCCCGATGGACCGACTGATCTGCGGTGACGCGGGCTACGGCAAGACCGAGGTGGCGCTGCGGGCTGCCTTCAAGGCGGTGATGGACGGCAAACAGGTCGCCGTGCTCGTCCCGACGACGATTTTGGCGCAACAGCACTTCCGCACCTTCCACGAGCGCCTGGCCTCCTTCCCGGTCATCGTGGAGCAGCTCTCGCGTTTCCGCACGCCGGCCGAGCAACGCGACGTGCTGTACCGGCTGGCCCAGGGGCAGGTGGACATTGTCATTGGCACCCACCGGTTGATTCAAGACGACGTCCGCTTCAAGGATTTAGGGTTGCTGGTCATTGACGAAGAGCAGCGGTTTGGCGTGGTCCACAAAGAAAAGCTCAAGCAGCTGCGGACCGAGGTGGATGTGCTGACGTTGACGGCAACGCCGATCCCGCGCACGCTCTACCTGGCGTTGACCGGCACGCGCGACATCAACATCATTGAGACCCCGCCACAGGAGCGGCTGCCGGTCTCGGTCTACCTCGGCCCTTACGATGGTGACGTGGCGCGGCGGGCCATCCTGCGCGAGTTGGCGCGCGGCGGGCAGATTTTCTACATTCATAACCGGGTGGAATCCATTTACACCGCCGCCGAACGGCTGAAGGGGCTGGTGCCGGAGATCCGGCTGGCCGTCGCGCATGGGCAGATGCCGGAAAAGCAGCTGGCGGCGGTGATGGAGCAGTTTACCGAGGGCGCGGTGGATCTGCTGCTGGCGACGAGCATCGTGGAGAGCGGGTTGGATTTCCCCAATGCCAACACGCTGATCGTGGAGCGGGCGGATCGCTTCGGGCTGGCGGAGCTCTATCAGCTGCGCGGGCGGGTCGGGCGCGGGACGCGGCGCGGCTATGCTTATTTCTTCCACGGGCGGCGGCTGGGCGAGGATGCCGAGCAACGGCTCGCTGCGCTGCGCGATACCGAGAGCGCCGGTGGCGGTTTTGCCGTGGCGATGCGCGACCTGGAGCTGCGCGGGGCGGGCGAGGTGTTGGGAATCAAGCAGCACGGGCAGATCGCGGCGGTTGGTTTCACGCTCTACACCCGGATGCTCTCGCGGGCGGTGCGGGAACTGAAGGCGCAGCGCGCGGGTGAGCCGCCACCGCCGGAACCGCTCGGGGCGATTACGATTGAGCTGCCGCTGGCGGCCGGCCTCCCACCGGATTACGTCCCCGACGATGCGCTCCGGCTCAACCTCTACCGCCGGATGGCCGACCTGACGACGGCGGAGGAGATCGCCGGGCTGGAGGATGAGCTGCGCGACCGGTTCGGGCCGCTGCCCCCGACGGCCGAGACACTGCTCTACTTATTGCGGCTCAAGCTGTTAGCGCGCGAGGCGCGCATCCCTGCCATTGCTGTGGAAAGCGGGCAGATCGTTCTGCGCCCGTCGTGGCTCAAAGAGCTGGGGATGGATCAGATCGGTGACCTGCGGCGGGCTTTGGGCGAGCGGGCGCGTGTCGGTCGCCGGGAATTCTGGCTACCCCTCTCGTGGGAAGAGAACCGCTGGCGTGAGAACCTGCAGGCGGTGCTGGCGGAGCTGGCGCGGTGGTGGGAGCAGACAGGGATTAGGGAGCGGGGATGAGAGGGCTGCTCCTTTGAAAATGCTTGGTCAAGCTGTAGTTGCTGGAATAGGCCGTAACTCAGCTTCGTAACCCAGTTGAGCCAACCGTTTCAGCAACCGTCGCTTCACCGTTTCTTTGTTCCGTTCGTCAAAA
>Ga0067045_1030520_pt1 | contig 14985 bp, 19 predicted proteins | sample TerdegcTABiofilm_FD_59184 | JGI IMG/M metagenome (GOLD analysis project Ga0067045, IMG submission 59184) | Combined Assembly of (Gp0054472, Gp0054536) Wastewater bioreactor microbial communities from Singapore -Terephthalate degrading...
GCTTGATCGACTTCTTCGCCACCACGTCGGCCTTGCTGTTCGTGTTCTCCGGCACGCTCTACGGCGCCTTCCTGCTGACCGGCAACTGGCATAGCGCCAAGCTGGCCGTGGCCGCCTTGATCCTTTTCTTGCTGGGCGCGCGCTTGAAGCGCGTCCGTTGAACCAGGGGGAAATTCATGTTCTTGCAACGACTCACCGATGAACAACTGACACAGACCGCGATCGGATCGGCCGCCGCGTCCATCCTGATCGCCGTTGTGGCTTTCGCCTACGACGGCGGCAAGGCCGGCGCCGTGCTGGCCCCCTTGCTCGCCATCCCGGCGATCTTGACCCTCATCGAGAAGAACGACCGGCGCCTACGCGCTGCCTGGGCGCGCAATGTCCGGGCCGCATTCCACGGCTTCGACCTGTTGCAAGACGGTAAACGCTGGAAGGGCAGCGAAGCCGAACTGGTACACATGGCCGACCCGCAGCACGTCGACAACAAGGATCGACAGCTACAGCTTGCGATCCTGGGCAAGACCAAGCGCGGCGCGTGGTTCATCTTGTCCCTGCTGACCGAGGGCGCTGACGTGATCGGCCTCGAGCTGCGCGAAGTCGACGAGAACGAGGCCAGTACCTTCACCACCAACAAAGAGGCCGCTTTCAAGGCGGCCGAGCTGGCATAACCATCACCAGGGCCGCCCACCAGGAGGCCTTATTTTTTGCCCGAGAGGGCGCGCGGAAAGGAGCAACACCATGCAACAAGCTGACATGAACACCACCACCTTCGAGCCGGAAACCATCATCGAAATCAACGACACGATGCGCGGCTTTCGCAAGCTCGCCATCGTCGTCGGCGCCGGCAACGCCTACGTCGACCTGCTGGACGACGACACCCCGTTCCCCACCTACACCGCCCTGAACCCGGCGCCGGCCGGCGATCCCCTGTCGTGGAGCTTCGCCCTTGCCGACAAGGGGCCGGAAGCAGCGGGCGCTTTCAACGAGCTGATGGAAGCCTTGCTGGGCGAGCGGCTGGACAGCCTCACCTACTACCGCGCCCTCAAGTGGGCCTTCGACCACCACGAGTTCGACGCCGGCAAAGCCATCCAGGCCGGCCGCGAGGCGACGGCCAAGGTGCGCGAGTCGCGCGACTACATGGATCACACGATCGCCGGGGCGACCGCCTGATGAGCGACGCACAACCCCAAGCCCTCGAGCTGCCCACCTGCCCGGAGTGTCACGGCGTCGTGACCATGCCCCCGCGCATGGGCATGTCGCACCACACCTGCAAGTGCAGCGAATGCGGCAAGACCTTCTCGTTCTTGGCCTTGCTGGGCATCAGCGTCGGCCAGATCGAGCACTTGAACAACCCCGAGCCGCTGCACTAAGCCAGCGACCCCACAAGGAAGGGTGAAAACATGGCAGTACAACAAGAACGCCAAGCCGCCGAGGATCGCATCACCGCGAACTTCGGCCAGGAGTACGACCGCTTCTACAGCGCGCTTTCCAATACGAGCATCCCGGAGGGCCGGAAGGCGCTGGGCGCCGGCCGGCTGGCCCTCGAGCGCGCCGTTCTCAAGACCGCATTGGAAAACGCAGTGCCGCCGCACGCGCTGGCCGGCAAGCTGGGCGATCCAGGGCGAGAGCCGACCACGCTGCAAATGATCCAGAAAGGGCGAGAGGACATGCAGCGAGCCTTCGGGCAAAGCCCGGAAAGCACCGTCGCGATCCTCGCCGGCCGCACGGCCAACGTCGACATGCCGAAAGGCCTGGGCATGTCCGAGGACATGCGCCAACTGGTGAACCAGGGCCGCAAGCTCAACGCCGACATAGTGCTCGAGCAGTTCGGCAACCGTGGCCGCCTGACGATCGACGACGAGCGCCGAGGCAACCACGTCGGGCTTGCCCAGGGCGAGAAACTGCCCGTCATGAAGGAGAAGCTGGTCAATCACATGCTGTTCGTGAACAGCGTGATCGACCACGGCATCAAAACCGGCAAGCTGTCTCCCGACGACGGCAAGTTCTTGCAGGACAACGTGACCAAGATGGTTTTCAACCCCGGCGAGCAGAACGGCTTGTCGCAGGCCTTCAAGGACTTCCAGCAGAGCGTCGGCCCGAGGACGCGCGACGAGATCATGAAGGAGGTTGCCGAGCGCAGCCGTGCCCCGGCCGTGGAGAAGGCAATCGACAAGCTCTACGAGGCCCAGGGCGTGCCGTCGCCTTATCTCAGCCAGTCGAAGCCGGCCGAGGACAAGGGCCAGCAGTTCGCCGGCAAGATCATCGACACCGACGCCAAGCACGTCTACCAGGAGCTGGGCAAGAACAACATCGTTCGCCACGATCGGGCGGCCTTCGACAAGGTTCCCGAGCGCGGCCAGTTCACCAAGATTCAGTACGACGCCGGCAAGGCCCAAGTCGTCGACAAAGGCCATGCTCAAGGCCAGCGCTTGAGTCTTGCGAGATAAGGGCATGGCATACGACAAGGAAGAACAGGGCGGGCGTCGCCTCGCCCTCGAGCGCGGCGTACTCAAGACAGCACTGCAAAGCGGCGTGCCGCCGCACGCGCTGGCCGGCAAGCTGGGCGAGCCGGGGCGCGAGCCGACCGTCGCGCAGATCGCCCAGGCCGGGCGCCGGGAGATAGAACAGACCTTCGGGCAATCGCCCGAGGCCTATTCGGCCAAGCTGGCCGGTCAGTACGACGAACGCCTGATCGTGTCCAACGGCAGCAAGCGCCTCGAGCGTAACTACGGGCGCCAGTGGATCGCCACCAGAGTCGACGACGCCGGCAGTCTGCGCAAGGGCGTCTATCCCTTGCATGAGGCCAAGCCCGTCGCGCGCGAGGCGAAGGAGCTTTTCGCCGGCACCGTGTTGCACGTCGACGGGAAGCACGTCTACCAGGAGCTGGGCAAGAACAACATCGCCCGGCACGATCGGGCGGCCTTCGCAGAGGCGCCGCAGATCGGCGCCTTCACCAAAATCCAGTACGACGCGGGCAAGGCCCGCATCGTTGATCGCGACCAGTCACGAGGCCAGCAACAGGCTATCGGACGCTAACCAAGAAGGAGAAACACCTTGGCATCACAAGCATGGAAAGACCACGCCTATCCCTTGCAACTCATCACGATCGAGCTGCAAGGCACGCGGCATTCTGATCGGGCCGCAATGCTGGCCCAGCTCAAGGAAGTCGTCGCGCGCATCGAGAGCGGCGACACCCAGGGCGAGAGCAGCGACGACGATTTCGGCTACCGCTTCGCACTGTCGTCGCCGGCTGAATCGGTGTTCGATCAACCGGCCTCACAGCGATAAGGAGCGGGCACCGTGCATCCAGTCATCGCTAAGACCTTCGGCGGCCTGTCGAAACCGTACTACTTCCGGCAATTTTTCTTCGGCCTGCTGTTCGTGGCCTTCTTCATGTTCATGGCATCGAAAAGCACCCACGGCGTGCCGATCGGGGCCGCGCTGCTGATGGCGATCAACGCGCTGTTGTACCCCTATTCGCGGTTCGTCTACGAAAGCGTCGTCGGCTTCATCATGGGGAACAACGTGTTCTACGCGAACGCCTTTCTCATGCTGTTCGTGAAGCTCATCACCATGTCGGTGTGCTTCATGTTCGCCGTGTTCATCGCGCCGATCGGACTGGCCTACCTGTACTACCACCACAGCAAGCGCTGATGGTGACAAACGCGAGCTGGCCAGGTGCAACGCCTGTCACCAGTTCGCCGTTTCTCGCGAGAAACCTACTCTCGCCAGCCTAGCCGGCGCAACCGACTGCGCCGGAACTCGTTGCCGATCGTGCCCGTCTTGTCGGCCATCCACAGCGCGCCATTCAGCGCGGTTTCCCTGCCATACAACAACGCCGCCACGGCGTCGGCCTGATACTCGCGCCCGCGCGCCAAGGGCGGCAGCACGACCAGGAGCGACACCACGGCCAGGACAAGGCACGACCACGCGCCGAGCGCGGGCATGTGCCAGATCGCCGCCAGGGCGAAGCCCAGGGCGCCGAGCCAGTAGAAGAAGTGCAGGAGCGTGTGATTGGCCTGAATGTGGCCGTACTCGTGGCCGACGATGTAGCGGCGCACGTCGTCGGGCGCATCGCGTAGGCCGGGGCCGATGAACACCATGTGAAGGTAGGCCCAGGCGCCGACCGGCGCCGGCCACCAGTGCGGCAAGAAGAAGATGCGCGGCCGGGCCAGCCGCGACAACCAGCACGGCAGGCGCTCTTGCGCGTCTGCGAATTCGGCCTGCCACTTGTCCATGCAACCCCCTGTATCCGCTGCGCGCGCACGGCGCGCGAAGAAAGAAAACCTCACCCCTTGCCCTTGAGTCCTCGCCGTTCGATGAACCGCGACAGCGTGGCCTTCGAGCACCCGACGCGAGCGGCGATCTTTGCTTGCGACAGGCCCAGGGCCAGATAACCGGCTATCTCATCGGCGCGTGGATCGAGCTTGAGCGTTTCGGCGTGCCCGGCCGGCCGGCCGAGCTTCTTGCCGTTGAGCTTGGCGACCTGCAAGGCTTCCTTGGTGCGCGCCTTGATGAAGGCCCGTTCAATCTGCGCAACAAGGCCCAGCACCGTCGCCATGATTTCGGCCTGCAACGAGCCATCGAGCACGATGCCTTGTTTCGTTATATGCACCGTGACGCCCTTCTTCACGGCTTCGGCCATGAATTCCAGGACTTGAAGCGCAGAGCCGCCCAGGCGTGAGATTTCGGGCGACAGGATCACATCGCCGGCCGAGGCCTGTTCGAGCAGGGCGCCCAGCCCGCGATCGCGCCAGGACTTCGCCCGGCTGGCCGTGTCCTCGACCAGCTCGATCGGCACGAGGCGCCGGCTGTTGGCGTAGTCCAGCAGGCCGAGCCGTTGGTTCTCCGTCGTTTGATCGTCGCTCGACACCCGCAGGTAGCCGAAGTACCGAGGCACTGCCGGTATCGGAAGTTCGAGCGTCCGCGCATCCTCTGCTTGCTTCATTCCCCTCCCCTTTCGACCAGGAACAGGCCCACAGCAGGCCCAAAACCCGAGTGTTTCACGAAAACGCCTAATTGTACTTTTTCGGCACCGTTTCGGCATCAAAAAAGCGACCTTTAAGCGGCCCGTTTCGACCACCTGAAAACGATCGGTTTCCCGAGGCCGTTTTGCCCCCGTCGACCTCGAAAACGTCGCATTTTCGCAACTGGTGACAGAGGCGCGGCAGGCCTGCGCGTGCTTGTCACCATGCCTTGCTGTATGATTCTGTATCGACGCTACAAATATACAAAAAGGGCTTGCGTTTGTTGTATGTTGTAGTAGAATACAAATACAACATACAACAGGGCGCGATGGTGACAGGGCGCCCACCACCAGGACAAGGCCTGACACCATCACCGAAAGGAGCTTCAACATGACCCAAACCGCCACCGCTGACACCGGCAAGACCATCGACATGACCCCGACGTGGGGCGAGATCGGCAACCTGTTCATGCGCCTCGCGCTGTCGAACGAGGTGCGCGCCCTCGAGGCGATGAAGTCGGAAGTCGCTCGCGCAATGGCGAGCGCGCAAGCGCTGATCGCCATTCAAAAGACCTTGACCGATGAGCAGCACGCCATCGTCGCCAAGACCATCACCGCAGAACTCGCGAAGCAGGGGTATTGAGCAATGAGCCTCGAACAGACCTTCAAGAAGTACCGCTGCCACCTTCGCAGCGCGCCGGGCATGTGGGCTACCTACGACGGCCATGTAGACGTGTACGCGCCCGACGAGGACGAGGTTTTCAGCCGCGCAGTGCGCGAGCTGGCACGCACCAGCTTCCCCGATCGGCCCAGCCTGTCGAGCTGGGTGCTCGAGCGGATCGAGCTGCTGGCCGATTAACCATTGACAGGCGGCGCCCATCGTGGCGCCCTACCCCCCTTTTCCGGCGCCAACGGCGGCCGGGCGGATTCAAACCAGGAGCAGGAAAACATGGCGATCTACACGAAAGAAGCGATTTGGGCGGCGGCCGACGAACTCGAGGCGGCCGGCGAGCGGCCTACCCAGGCGAACATCCGGCGCAAGCTGGGCGGCGGCAGCTTCACCACCATTTCGGAGGCGATGAACGAGCGCCGGGCGCAGCGCGAGGCCGCACAGGCACCGCGCCGGGAACCGGCGCCGGAGCGCGTCGTCACCGCATCCCAGGAATTCGCCGTGATCGTGTGGGACGCGGCGCAAGACGTTGTGAATGGCCGGCTTGCGGCCGAGCGCGAAGCCCTCGAGGCGGCACGTCAAGAGTTCGAGGCCGAGCAGCAGCAGGCCGCCGAGTTCGCTGACCAGCTTTCGGCCGACCTCGAGGCGGCGACCGCCACCGTGCAGGGCTTGACGACCAAGCTGGAGCAGACCGAGCGCAGCGCAGCGGAAGCCACCGCGCGAGCCGAGCGAGCCGAGGCCACGGCCGCAGAGCGTCAGAGCCACATTGACAGCATCAAGACCGAGCAGGCCCAGCAGCAGACCGAGCACGCGGCCGAGCTGGCCCGCATGGCGACCCAACTGGCCGAGCAGCAGGCGGCATTGACCAAGTGCCAGCAGGAGCGCGAGGCGCTGACCGGCAAGCTCGCCAAGGCAGAGGCCACGGCCGAGGCCGTGACCGCGCAACTGTCCGAGGTGCAAACCACGCTGACCAAATGCCAGCAGGAGCGCGAGGCGCTGGCCGGCAAGCTGACGAAGGCAGAGGCCACGGCCGAGGCCGTCAAGGGCCAAGTCGCGGGCCTGCAAGGCCAGCTAGAGGCCGCCCAGGAGCGCTTCGAGCGTGTGACCATCGAGCGCGACGAAGCCCGCTCGAGGGCCGACCGCGCCGAGGCCACGGCGCAGGCCGTGATGAAGCAACACAGCGAGCTGATCGCCTCGATCGGCAAGGCCAAGCCGGAGCAGGCCCAGCCCGCCGAGGGCAAGCCCGCCTCGAAGCGCGCCCAGGCCAAGAAGCCGCAGAACTAACAAGGAGGCCACGCCATGACCATCGCGAACGAATGCGCGAAGCTGGCCGAGTCGTTGCCCGAGCTGATCGCCGGCCTTGAGGATGCGCGCAAGGCGACAGCCGACAGCATGGCCGCGCTCAAGCGCGCCGGCCTGATCTACGCCAAGACGCACATGCGCCAAGGCAAATATCTGTACCTGATCTACCCGATGCAGGATGGAGAGCGGAAGCGCGAGTACGTCGGCGCCGACGCCAAGAAGATCGAGGAAACCCATGCGGCCATCGAGCGGGCCAAGGAGTACGACGCCTTGAAGGCCCAGCTCGAGCGAATCGAACAACGGCTATACACCGGCCGGCTTCACATCCGCGAGGCCGTCAACGCCTTGCGCAAGCAATGGTGACGCGATCGACAACCAGGTGCGCGCGATTTGTCACCAATTCGCGGCGCCGGGCGCATGGTGACAAAAACGGCCCGCCGGCGAGCTGGCCATGTCACCAATATGCGAAAATGGTGACACCGCGGCGAGATCCACGCGCGGGCTTTGTCACCACACACAACGCGCTGCATATATGTCACGCCAGCGCATCGGAGTACCATAAACAAAGCGGCCCGGTTGAGTGCGCGAACACTCACCGAGCCTAACCACTGACACCTGACCAGGAGGCGATTCATGGCTAAGAAGAATTCTAAAACGGCACGCGGACAAAAGCCCGGCCATTTCATCGAGGAACCGGCGCAAGGCGACCTGTTCGTGTGCGAGATCGCGAACTGGCCGGTCAAGGACGACATTGCCAGCATGGAGTTCCCGCTGTTCAGCCTCGCGAAACAGAAGGACACCGAGATTCGCGAGTACCGGCGCGGCAACAAAGTCGTTCGGATCGTGCCGTCGTCTGTCGGCGCGGCCACCGTGTTCGACAAAGACCTGTTGCTCTACATCGCGTCGCAGATCGTAGAGGCGAAGAACCAAGGCCTTCCCGTTTCGCGCAACGTCCAGATCGACAGCATCGACTTCCTGCTGGGCACCGAGCGAGGCGACGGAGGCGCCTCGTTCGAGCGCATCATCAACATGCTTCGCCGGCTGCGCGGCACCACGATCGAAACCAACATTCCCACCGGCAAGGACAAGATCACGCAGACCGAGGGCTTCTCGATGATCGACCACTTCAAGGTGCTATCGAGCAAGAAGCGCACGATCACCAACGTCGACAAGAAAAGCGGCAAGCCCGAGGAAACCGAAGTCGAACGGGTGTTCAGCTTCACCGTGACGATCAGCGAATGGCTCTACAACGGCCTGATGGACTTCGAGGTGTTGACCCTCGACCGCGCCTACTTCCGGCTGACGCGCTCGATCGACCGGCGCCTGTACGAGATCGCCCGCAAGCACTGCGGCGATCAAGCCCTTTGGAAAGTGAACATCGACCTACTGGCCGAGAAGATCGGCACCAGCCGCGAACGCTTCAAGGTGCGCGATGAAATCCGGCAGGCCATCGAGGCCGACGAGCTGCCACAGTACCGCGTCGCGCTCGACACGAAGGCTTCGCCCGACGACGTGGTGTTCTACACCAGGGACACGCGCAAGCTCTCTATGGAGCTGATGCGCTTGCAGAAGATCGAATGGTTCCAGAGTCTCGAGCGGCCCGACAACACGGCCCAATGGCGCAAGCCGAAGCGCCCGAAGGCGCTGGCCGCACCGGCTAACGCGGATGTTTGAAGAAACGAGCGCGGCGGCGATCGCGGATGCCGAACCGGCTATCGCGGATGTTTTTACCGGCTATCGCGGATGCCGCCGAAGGCCGGTAAAACACCAAAAACCCAGGAATGACGGGGCTTTGCAAGCCACCGTCATTTTTTTTGAAGAAACCGGCGCCGGCCGACCACGCGAACCTTACAACCGGCTATCGCGGATGTTCGACCGGCTATCGCGGATGCCTGAAACGGTTATCCACAGGCTACCGGCGAACGCGGATGCAAACACCGGCTATCGCGGATGAAATCGACCGGCGAACGCGGATGCTATCTACCGGCTATCGCGGATAGAAAACGCCTAAAAGGCCATGCAGATCAAGGCCTTGCAAACAGCTAACACGCGCGCGCGTCTCTTAACATTGTTTTATAACGGTTTTAACGCCGTAGCCGCGTCCTGGGGGACTCGGCGCCGCCTCTTAGGGGGCAAGCCCCCTGCCGGCTCCTGCGGGCCGCAAGCGGCCCTCCGCCCGCGCCTTCGGCGCTCCCCGCCCGGCATACCCCCGCGCCGGCTGTAGCCGTCGCAATAAGTGGTTCGCTTCGCTCACAAGGTGATTGAGTCCCGGCGCTGCTGCGCCGGGGCGCTCGCCTCGACCACCTGGGCAAATCGAAAAGCATGAACCCCAAGACCTCAATAAGTGGTTCGCTTCGCTCACAAAGCCGATTGAAGGGCGCGCAAGCGCGCCTACTCATCCAGTCGTGGGCAATCAAGCACCGAGGCGCATAGCGGCCGCCAGGGAGTTATCCGCCGCCGCCCCTTGGGCGGGGAAAAGGAAAACCAATACCGCGCCGAGGCCACAGGAGGGCCGTGGCGGGCCTCGAACGACAACGGACAGGGCGAACCCTGTCCGAGCATGAAAAAACGCCCCGTAGGGCGTTTCTGCGACCGTGCCGAGCTGTTCAGCGCATCATGAGCCGATGCCGCCCGCGACTTCCTGCTGTTGCAGCGTGCGGAAGTCATTGGAGGCGGCCGTCAGGCCGGCATTCTTGCCCTTGGTGTAGCCGTTCGACTGGCAGAAGTTCGTGATCTTGCCCGAGGCGTCCCACTTCACCCCATAGAGCACTTCTTTCGTGCCGGCGTCGCCGTACACGATCTTCTTGCCGTGGTAGAGGTTGTAGTTAGCTTTGGCGGCCGTGTCCTTCGGACGGTTTTGCAGGTTCAGGCGGAACAGATTGGCGCGGCCGTCGACCAACTGGTTCCAGGACTGGACGTAGCCCGTCTTGAAGCCGTCCATGTAGGCCGTCTGATCGCACACGTCGCGATCGGCCGGCACGGACAGATTGGTAGCCTGATAGCCGTTCGCTTCGCCCAGCGTGGCGATCGTGCTGCCCCCGGCCAACGTCTTGTTGGCGGCCTTCAACGACTCGTTGACGCTTTGCAGCACGTTGCCTGTTTGAGCGCAGCCAGCGAGGGCGATGATCGCGCCGATGAGTACCAGTTTCCGCATATCTTGTGTTCCTTCCCGAAAGTGAATGGTGACAGGCCTTGCTTGGCCAGGTGGCCGACCTGTCACCATGAGTTCATCAAATCATGCGAGCAAATCCTTGATCTTCTCGCCGTACTCGCCTGCATCGTCAGGCACCGTGCCGCCCAAGTTCTCGATCAAGGCGATCGCGAGATCGGCCGAGAAGCGCAGCTCTACCTTGTCCTCGCTCTTGTCGACGAAATGCGGAATCAACCGTTCCACGTCCTCGACCTTGAGCTTGACGCTCACCGGCTTCGGCCCGGCCGGGCCTTTCTCGCCGCTCGAGCTGGAAGTAGCGACGGACGTGCCGCCTTCGTCAGAACCGCCGTCACCGCCAGCTTCACCACCAAAGCCGCCGAGGCCATCCAGGCCGGCGCCTTCACCACCAAAGCCACCCGCCTCACCGTCGCCGGCAGTGGCACCGGAGAAGTCGGGGAAACCGCCCTCGCCGCCCACGTCAGCGCCGGCCTGTTGCCCGTCGCCCTCGAGCTGGCCGCCGTCGCTGCCGCTATCCACAGAAGAACCGGCGCCCGCGCCATCCTCGACGGACGTGCCGCCTTCGGCATGGCCGCTTTCACCGCTTGCAGCGTCAGCGTCAGCAGCAGGCGCAGCGGATGCCTTTGCAGCCTTGAGATCATCGAAGTCCGGGCGCGAGATCGGCCGGCCGCCTTCTGCGCGCACCTTCTCGACCAGGGCGAGCTTGTCGTCATCGCTCAAAGCCTTGAAGAACGACACGTCGTTCGCCGTGCGCAGCAAGCCTTCTTCGACGAACTGGATCACGTCGTCGTCCAACATGCCGAGCACCTTGGAGATCGTCGCCTTGCTCTTGTTCATTGCCGCAGCAATGTCCTTCTGCTTGATCTTCTTGTTGCTATCGAGCACGCGGCGGATCGACTTCGCCAGCTCGAAGTCGGTCAAGTCCTTGCGGTTGGTGTTCTCGACCACCTGGGCGAGAAACACATCCTCTGCCGCAATGTCGTTGCGCAGCACATAGGGCACTTCTTCCAGACCAGCGCGCGGCGCTGCGCGCCAACGGCGTTCGCCGGCCAGGATCACGAAGCGCTTGGTGAACGGCGCTTGGCCGTTGGTTTCGCGAAGAACCAACGGCTCGAGGATGCCGACCATCTTGAACGACGAGGCCAGATCATCCAGATCGGCTTCGTCGAACTCGCGGCGTGGCTGTTCGGGATCGGGTTCAATGTCGTCGATCCGCGCCAGGAGAGGCGCGGCCGACACGACCGGAGCCGGCGCAGCGGCCGGCGTCGCGGCCGGAGCCGTCATTTCGCCAAGAATGTCCAGGACGGAGCCGCCTTTAGCTTTTGTCATGTGGCCCCCTCCCCTTACAGCACGCCGAGCAGGCTAGGCAGACCGCGCCAGATGCCGCCCAAGTCTTTGGGCGTGTCCTTGAACTTCCAGACCGGCACGCGGGCCGAGTAGGCCTTGTTGATGAGCGCCTTGCGTTCGGCCAGCGGCACCGGGATCACGATGCCCTTGTAGGACTCCATGAAGCCGTCGACCACCTTTTGCTGTTCAGCGATGCGGCCGTCGACCTTGTTGAACAGGATGCGCCACTTGTAATCGGCGGCCAGCAGGCCTTTCGATTTCAGCAGCTCGACGACTTCCTTCACCTTCATGAAGCCGCGCAGTGCCTTTTCTTCCGGCTCGACCACCACCAGGAGCACGTCGGCCCAGATCATCGCGGCGAACTGCCGCAACTGCAAAGCAGGCGGCGTGTCGATCACGATGTAGTCGTAAGGCAGCGACTTCACATAGTCCCGCAGGGCCAGGGCGTCGGCCGAGGTCTTTTCGCCCTCGTCCAGCTTGCCCAAGTCCAAGTGACCGTGCAGCAGATCGACGCCGGAGGGCGTCGCATCGCCGCGCAAGCCTTCCAGGCGATCGAAGATGCGTTCAGCACCGCCCTTCCGGCTGTTGATTGCCTTATCACCACTGATGTAGATCGACGAATGCCCTTGCCCGTCAAGATCGACGTGCAGGACGCTATGCCCTGCCTCTTGCAGAGCGAACGAAATGTGAGCGGAAACCGTCGTTTTGCCGACGCCGCCTTTTTGATTCGTTACCGCGATAACCTTAGCCATGTTGCTCCTTATCTCTGTTTAGCTGGGCTTGGGCTTACCGCTCCCATAAAACCCAATGATGATTGCGTCCAGCAGCGCGCTTGTTGACACGCCGCGTAGCTTGGCGGTAGCCGCCAGTGCTTCATGCACTTCCGGCACGAACTTCACCGATGTGGTGATGAACGTCTGACGGCCGCCGCCCGGCTGTCTCTTTCTTGGTGTGACCTCGATCGCGGCGAAGTCCGTTGCCGCGATCGCGTCACTTATCAATCTCGAAACGTCCCCTTTTCGCTCAACCTTCTTACGCAAGAGGCGATCGGCCCGCTCAGACAGGCGGACGGTGACGAGCTTCACCGCTTCCGGGTTCATGGTCATTTCGGCCTTCTCTGTATCGCTTGTTGTATAAATGTTCCATTCTACAGACCCCTCACTTAAAGGTCGAAGGAAACACAACGTCGCGATTGACCTTGACCACGAAGCGATAACCGGGGCGAACTTCGATCGTAGGTTGAATCCGCAGGTTCTTGCGCGTGATCTCGATCCCCAACTGGCTCATTTGCGTGCCCACGGCAGCGGCCACGGTTTGCTGACTGGATAGCTGGCCGCCCGTCGTCGTGCTCTGTTGAGGCTGGGAGAGCTGGAACGCGGCCGAGAACAGCGAAGTCATGAGGCCATAGCCGAAGATGCGGCCGTAGTGGTTGTTGACCTGATCGCGGAAGCCGGCGCGGCCACCTTGATCCGATCCGCCCATGCCGCCCAGCTCGAGCGTGGAAGCATCCGGGAAAATCAGTCGCTTCCACACCACAAGCAGCCCTTCTTGCCCGTAGGCTACTGCGCTGTCGTAGCTGCCATACAGCTTCGAGCCTTGCGGAATCAGGAGCTTGCTGCCCGTTGCCGTGTCGTAGACGTTCTCCGACACCTGGGCAATCAGCTCGCCGGGCAGATCGGAGTTCACGGCGTCGATCATGACGGCCGGGATCACCGTGCCGGTCTTGATTTCCAGCGGCGACATGGCGGCCTTGCGCACGGAAGGCAGGTAAGGCGTGTCCTGCACCGCAGCGGCGCGCTCGAGGAAGGCTTGCTTCTGCGCTTGGCGGTTCTGATCCGGTTCTTCGCCATTCGGGCCACCGTTGTTGCCACCGAAGGCCGGGATGCCGCCCGCACCAGGAGCGAGGCCTTGCAGACCTTTCAACTGCGCGGCCAGCGCGGCGGCGGCTGGTTGTTGCTGTTGGCCTTGCTGGTTCGGATTGCCCGACTGGTACTTCTCGACCGACGTGCCGGCGTTGATCGCGCGCTGACGCTCTTGCTCGCGTTGCTCGCGCAGCTTCTTCGCCGCCAGTTCGGCATCCGACAGAGCCGGCTGACCGTTGGACATGCGCGGCGCAGTGCCTTGCGGGGCACCAGTGCCCGGCGCCGGGCCTTGACCACTCAGATCGGGAACCGCAGGGCCACCCAGCGGAACGGGCTGACCGGCCGGGCCGGCCAGAGGCGCGGCACCGCTGCCAGGAATCGGCGCGAGCACGTTGCCGCCGTCAGCCGGTTGCGGTTGGCCGGCCATGTTGTTTTTGGCCCAGGCCGAGGCCTGACCATCGGGCACGCCGCGCGTCATTTCGGCGCCCACGGCCGTCGCGGCCACGAGCTTCTTGTTCTCCGGCGTTTGATCCACGGCGTTCTTGTCCAGGCCTGCCGGCTTGCGTGTGGCGATGTTGATTGCCACCACCATACCGGCCACGGCCATGAGCAAGATCACCAGGAAGGCCGCCTTCTTGCCGATGCGCAGGCCCGTCTTGGCCTTGCCCTTCACTTCCAGGGCGTCGGGCGACTTGATTTCATTGGTGTCTGCCATAGTCGATCACTCCGAGGCTACGCAAGAGTTGAACCAGTTGCGCTTCGTGCATGTGTCGCGCGTGACCAGCACGCGGTCTTGCGATCCGCCCACCCCGGCGATCAAGGCCGCCTTGGTGAAAAGACGATCAATGACGTAGTAGCCGTTCTTGAGGCGGTAATTGACGAGCTGTTCCTTGCCTTCGCTGTCCAGGAGCACCACGGCCGGCGCTTCGTCGACCTTCATGTTCGGGGACATTTGGAAGTAGGTCTTTTCGCCGTCATCGAACACGCGAACCGGGATGAAGCTGGGCTTGCCCTTGTCGGCCTCGACCGTGTACTTGAAGTTCAGCTTGTCGGCCGACAGCGGCGGCAGATCGGAAACGACGGGCGCCTCCTTCTTCGCCAGCGCGTCGCGCTGGGCGGCCCAGGCCTTCGCCTCGTTCTCCGGGTAGTACCAGCTCACGCGCGTGACGTAGTGCTTGTCCGACGACACAAGGCGCACGAAGTAGGCGCGGCGATCCGTGGGGATCATGAGGTTCGTATCGAGGCCCACATCCTTCGGCTTGACCACGACCAGAACGGTCTTGTTCGGGCCGGAACCAGTGACGGCCGGCTCGATGGCCCAGCGCACCGGATCGCCCGCGTGCGGCTTGTCCAGCACGGTTTCGCCCGGTTCCAGCTCGATCGAGCACACGCGCAGCGTGGAGCAAACCACCGTAGGGGTGGACTGGCCGTAGAGGAACACGATGCGGCCGTCGTCGCCCATCGAAACGATGGTCTTGGGATCGTTCGCCCAGGCTTCGGACTTCTCGACCGCTTCCTTCGCGGCCTTCGGAACGGCTGGCGCCGTATCGACCGGGGCACGCGGGCGCACGACGCGCTTCACGGCCGGCTTCGCGACAGGCTTGGTGCAGTTGCAAGAAGGGCCGGAAGCCGCAGCGGCCGGCGCGTCAGCAGCGGCCGGCTTCGCGGC
>Ga0067045_1004314_pt1 | contig 14983 bp, 14 predicted proteins | sample TerdegcTABiofilm_FD_59184 | JGI IMG/M metagenome (GOLD analysis project Ga0067045, IMG submission 59184) | Combined Assembly of (Gp0054472, Gp0054536) Wastewater bioreactor microbial communities from Singapore -Terephthalate degrading...
CTGACACCAAACCGCCATTTACCGTCGGATTCCTCGGCAAATATATGGATTTCCGGTGGTTTTTCATGAAATTTAATGGCGTTGGAGATTAAATTCTGGAAAAGCTGTCTTAACTGTGAAGGGTCACATTGTACCGTGGGCAAATCATCATGGGTGATAATGGCATTTTCGGCCTCTACAGATGGTTTGATACTCAACAGGACATCTTCTAACACCTTGTTCATGTTGGTTGGCCGGAATTCCCGGGATGCCGTGGACAAGCGGGAAAATGTCAGAAGATCGTCAATTAAGTCCTTCATCCGCTGGGCTCCCTCCACTATAAATCCGATGAAATCATCGGCATCATCATCAAGCTCTCCTTTATACCTTTTCTCCAGCAACTGGGCGAAGCTGGAGACCATCCTCAGGGGTTCCTGAAGGTCGTGGGATGCCACATAGGCAAACTGCTCCAGTTCCCTGTTGGAGATTTCCAACTTTTCAATGGCCTCCTCCAGGGAATCTTTGTAGGAGGTCAGTTTCTCATTGGCCTTCTGCAGTTCTATGGTGGTGGACTGCAGTCCTTCATTGGAGGTTTGAAGTTCCTCGGTGATATCCTGCAACTCCTCATTGGACACCCTTAACTCCTCAGTCAGGCTCTGTTCATTTTCTAACATTCCCTGTATACGTAACTCCGCTTTTTTACGCTGGGTTATATCACGTAAGACATGCACATCACCAATAAGTTCCTGTTTTTCATTGTAGATAGGAGATGCGCTGACTATAAAGTCACCGTCCAGATCGTCTTCATGCATTTCCCGGGTGTGTTCTACATTATCTTCCATCATAAGTGTATGGGGACAGATGAGGGGCGGTTCATGGGTGCCGTGGATTAACTCGTAACACTTCAATCCCTTACAATCTTCTGGTTTAACGTGTAACCTGTCTGCCAAGGATCGGTTAACACGTAAAACATTATAGTCGGTATCGACCAGTGCAATTAAATCAGGTACGGCATAGAATGTATCTTCCCAGTCCTTCTGGGCCTTTAAAGCCTTTTCTTCAGCCTCCTTGTGGCTGGTGATATCCATGATCAGGGCGATAAATTGCCTCTCCTTGGGTGAAAATGCGTAAATCTCATAGTACTTGTTGGAAGATGGGCGGGGTAGTTCAAAATGTGCTTTTTCACCCTCCAACACCACCCTACCATACTTTTCAATGAGTTCAGCGGCTTCTTCTGGGGGCAGTACTTCGGTAACCTTTTTATTTAAAACATCATCCCGGGTTAATCCGGTGAAGTCTTCAAACGTCTTGTTCACTTCCAGGTAGATGAAGTCGGATGGTTTTCCCTCATCATCCACCAGTAATTCGCAGAGTGCAAAACCATTCAAGGGGCTGTTGAAGAATTGCCTGTATAATNCACTGTTTTCCTGGAGGGTTTCGTTGGCTGATTGTAACTCCGAATTGATGGATCTTAACTCCTCGTTGGCCACGTCCAGCTCTTCTATCAGGTTCTGTTTTTCTTCTTCCCTCTTCTTTCGATGGGTGATGTCCCTGCTGATGTTTAAGATAACCTTTTCACCATCCACATCTATGAACCGGGCAGAATTCAGGATATCCAAGAATGTCCCATCCTTCTTTCTGACTCTCATTTCAAAATTGAACAGGTCTCCTTCCTTCTCGATGGCGTCGAGATAGGCCAGGCGGACCTCCGGGCTGAAGAGTTTAAGTTCCAGCGAGGTACGTCCCAATGCTTCCTCCCGGGAATATCCAGTTTTGTTTAGAAATTCCTGGTTACAATCCAGGAACTTCCCATCGGAAAACCGGGTGAGTGATATTGCATCTGGATTTAAGTTGTAAACAGATGATAGTACTTCTGAAGTCTCACGTAGCTCGCAAGCAAACTGATGGTTGTCTATGCCCATAACTGTAAATCTCCCGTGAAAAATAGTAGAATCACATGATCTAATTTGTCAAGATGACTATTTATAACTACTTGAGGGTCAGTTTCTATTCCCCATTCCAGGGTTAAAATGTGAAAAGGGCGAAAATTCAGGATAGTTCAGCAAACCTCAGTTATATAATACAATTAAATGGATACCAGTTTAACATAGTCCATTTTCCTGCTGGTCTGGAATAACTTCCGGATGGTGTTGGTGCGCTGGGCATCCCCTTCCATGATGAATATCTCCAGACACTTGTTATCCTTGAGGTGGCTGTGTATCTGGGTGTTGATGATATCCTCGAAGTCATGCTTAATCTCCGTCACCTTATCCTCGGCCTTCTGGTCATGGATTAAAATTAGGATAGAATTTATATCACCCTTCAGGGCCTTTTTCTCCTGATTATCAGCGATTAACATCCTGGTACTGGTCCGGATAACCTCTGACCTCCCGGAGAAGCCTAATTCTTCCTTTAACTGGTCTATTTCCTCCAGTAACTTTTCACTGAGGGAGATGCTGATGATGGTCATAACAATCAATATAATTTAATTATTTGATTTATTTAATTCTTTTAGTTTTATATCTTCAAGTTCAATCATTTACTCAGATGGGCAAGCAATTCACCCGGATCTGTAATGGGCAACCCACAAACTCCCTGTTTACAGACGTAGGCTGTGACCTGGCCTTCCACGGGTTTTTTCTCCAGGAAAGTTTCCACCCTGCTTTTCAACCACTCTTCATCAGGTGAATTAAGGGAGTACACCGCCCGGGGGAGGTAGTTCTCATTGAAAATTTCCAGGAGCTTCTCTGTTCCAACTTCATCTTTCTCCCCGGCGATTACCACTTCATAGAATGGTCCTAACCGGTTGATGATCCCTATAAGGAATATGATGTGGCCGGTGGGTGCCTGGTCCACCAGGGGTGCGAAGGCCTTCTCCTGCTTCAAGGCCCATTCATTTAACTCCTGATCCTCCAGTAGGCTGGAAAGCTGCTGAAGATTCAGAAGGGTTATCCCATTTCCAGATGGCAACGCCGAGTCATTTAAATCCTTTTTACGCGTAAGCACTTCTTCGGCATCCTCAGATGTCAGGTAGAATCCCCCGTTTTCTTCGTCCAGATATTTATCCAGGGGTACCTGGTTGAGCTGGTAAGCCCATTCCAGCCAGGATGCATCCAGGGTGGCTTCGTATAGTTCTATAAGACCCCATACCAAGAATGCATGGTCTTCCAGGTAACCTTCCACCTTGACTTCTCCGTCCCGGTAGCGGTGGTGTAACTTGCCATCCTGGTAGAGGTTACCCTTGATGAACTCGGTTGCCTTTATGGCGGCTTCAGTGTATCTTTTTTCATTAAGTACACGCCCGGCTCGGGCCAGAGCAGCTATCATCAGCCCGTTCCAGTCAGTTAATACCTTATCATCTTTACGGGGATGCACCCGTTTCTCCCTTTCCTGGAATAATTTCTCCCGTATGGTATCCAGTTTAACTTTAAGCTCCTCCACCTTAAGATCCGTTTCTTCTGCCGTTTCATCCAGTGGTTTTTCCAGGTGAAGGATGTTTTTTCCAGTGAAAAGACCAGTTAGATCATCCAGGTAGTTTCCCCTCTCCTTTACCCGGTAGATCCTGGTGAATAATTTATACTCCTCCACGTCCAGGATTGTCTTTACCTCCTGCTGGGTCCAGAGGTAGAATTTACCCTCAACTCCCTCACTTTCCGCGTCTTCTGCTGAAAAGAATCCGCCTTGCTCGGAGGTCATATCCCGGAGGACGTACTCTAATATTTTCTCGGCTGTCTCCCTGTATTCATACTTCCCGGTGGCCTGGTAGACTTCCAGGTAAACCAGTGTCAGGAGGGCCTGGTCGTAGAGCATCTTCTCGAAGTGGGGTACCAGCCACTCTGGGTCCACGGTGTACCGGTGGAATCCGAATCCCACATGATCCCATATTCCACCCATCCGCATGGCCCGGAGGGTTTTCTCCACCATGTCCAGGGCGCCCTGTTCTCCGGTGTGTTCAAAGTAGTGTAGCAGATAGAGGAGTAGGTTGGGGCTGGGGAATTTTTGGCTGGTTCCGAATCCCCCGTGTTCATTGAAGCTGTTTGTTAAAACGTTATATGCCCGGGTGAGGGTTGACTCAGGTAGGAGTTCACCGGAACTGGTACTCGAGAGCTGGTTCAGGGCATCTGTGATCTCTTCTGCTGATTCCAGTAACTCTTTTCTATTTTTTTCCCATATACCCTTCACTTTCAAAACTATACTCTTGAGACCTACACTTAGCTCGCTGTCATCCTTCGGGAAATAGGTACCTGCAAAAAATGGTTTCAGATCCGGGGTCAAAAATACGGTTAAAGGCCACCCTCCCCGGCCAGTCATGATCTGGCACGCTGCCATGTAGGTGGAATCTACATCAGGATGCTCTTCCCGGTCAACCTTAACCGGAACGAAAACCTGGTTGATGAACTCCGCCATATCCTCATCTTCAAAGGATTCCCGGGCCATCACATGACACCAGTGACAGGTAGAATACCCGATGGATAAAAAAATGGGTTTATTCTCCTTTTTAGCCTTCTGAAATGCCTCTTCACCCCATGGATACCAGTCCACAGGATTCTCCGCGTGTTGTATGAGGTAGGGGCTTTTCTCGCCCTTAAGATGATTGTAACGTTTACCTGTATCATTAACCTTTTCTTGTACCATTAAAAACACCATGGAAAATCAGTAATCCATATTATAATATGAACTTCCCATCATTTAATACTTAAAATAGAGAATAAAAAAGAAAATTAAAAAAGGATTTAACACAAAATATTACATTCTATCATTCTGGTTGCAGATCACAGAGTAAACAGCCCCGCACACCCACATTTTCTGGTTCACATTCCCTGATCAGCACCACCATGGCCTCCACCGGGAGTCCCGTAACCCTGCTGGCTGTCTCGGAGAACTCTTTTACAAGTTGTTCCTTCTGATCTTTGCTGAGTTTAGGACTGTCAATAGTTATAACTGGCAATTTCTCACCTCTAAATTTTTTTAACTATTTTTAAAAATATTTAGTCGTTATTCTATTGATTTAAAAGAAAATAAATGTTTTCATAAACAGTACGTTTTCATAAATAGTAAAATTAGTTTACGATTGTTATTTAACCGTACGGAACTGGAAAGTGTAACTGGCTTTGAGAATGTTACCCGCCGCATCCTTCACAGAAACTGGCCGGGATATACCTGGTAAAGATTGTACCTTAGACGACTGGCCGCCATCTTTAAAGTTAACGTTTTTCCACTTATGACCTTCGATGCCAGGGTAACCTTTTTTTCGGTGGATAAATTTTTTATGTATATTCCAGAGAAATTGGTACCTGCTTTGATGTTCTCACTGAAGGTTATGGTAATCGCGGAAGTAAGGGAAACAGTCTTTATAATTCACTACTAAATAACGTTTACTGTGAATCAGGGGATAAAGTTTCGTTTACAGAAATGTTGAGATGGTAAAAAAATAAAAAGAGTAATTCATCTCCTTTTGGACATCCAGAAACCACCCGTAACAGATATTAAAGCCATCAAGAGCAACTAACCCTTTTTTAAAGAGGTTAAAAAGAATTTTAAGAGTCCCTGAGGGTGATCCATTGAACAGTATCACGGTGAACGAAATCATTATTGTAAAAGGAGATCCTATAGGAAAATGTACAGAAATAAATCAAATAGTAAAAAAATGTATAAGAATAAAGTAAATATTTGAAAAATGTTGAGAAATATTAGTAAAAAAAGATTTGAGAGGGTTTTAATTTAAAATGGTAACGTTGCGTAGGTACCTCTGTTTGAATAATTCTTCGTATTCCAGATCTTTATGGTTCCAAAGGTGTTTTTAAGACGAATAGCGTCTGCGTCGTACCATTTACCATTCACCCATACATGGGCCCATACATGTCCGAACCATCCACCCTCATCATAACCATCTATATCATCAGCATCCCTTGGGTAGAAGTAACAGTATGCGTGCCTGTATCTGGCTGGTATTCCGGATGCTCTGTAGAGAGCGACGAGTAGGTGGGTTGTATCACAGCAGGTGGCGTTTCTAGCTTTTAAAGTACCTAGAGCGCCCTTCTTGGTGTTGTAGTACATGGGGTCTGTGTATGTGATGTTGTCCCTGACCCAGTTGAAGATGGCCGTGGCCTTAGCAAGTGTGGTTGTTTTACCCTTGGTTAGGGTTGCGGCCAGGTTTTTGATGGTGGCACTCGTTGAAGGGGCATCTTTGGTGGGCTGCAGGTATGTTTCCCATGGGGCTACTGCAACCGTGTTTGGTAAACGTTTGTTGTCGCCGTAGAAAACGATTATCCTCGTGTACGCATCGATCATCGATTCGTACCTCATATTTCCCCGGCTGGTGATCAGGAAGTTGGGTAACCTTTTGTTAGTGTCCACGAATTTTTTCAGGTTCCCTGCAACTTTTACATACTCTTTTTTGGTGAGTGTGCCTGATTTAACAGTCTGTGAAGGTTTTGGTGCTTTATTTATGGGGATTTTGACCGAAACTGAACTTTTTTTCTTACTGTTCAGGTTGGTAACGCCGTAACTTAGAAGGTATAAATATTGTGGCATGGTAACCTGTTTACCGGAAATAGTCACGTAGTCGGGTATCATCTTGTTTTTAGCGATATATGCCTTCACGCTTTCTGCAGACTTATCCAGTTGACTTATGGTCACTGTAACCGTTGTGGTGGGCGAACCAGCAGCTTTGTAAGTGGATGTTGTGTTTTTCTGGGTTGTGCTGGCCGCTGCTGCAGTACTGATACACATTGCCAGGGCTAAAACGAGTAATAATACGGTGAAAATTAATTTTTTCTTAATATTTGCCACCTCCTACGTCTAAAAGTGCTAGTTTTTTTTAAATTTCATATCACTTTAGACAATAATATTAAGGGAAAGATGACATTATAAATATTTCGATTTATTTACCAAAAAAAGGGATGTATAGAACTCTTTTTAAAACATACGGTACAAATAGAGGGATTTATTATATTCAATCTAAGGGTAATAAGTCTCCTTATTTTATTATTTCTTCCTTGATAGTAACAGACCACTGCCGATATTCATATAATTGGCTGATTTTATAATACAAAAAAACCAGTTCTAATTGAATTAAAAAAGGTTCTAATTAAAATTAACAGTCTGTTTCTAAAAATAGAAGTCCACTTCATAACAATAAATAAAAAAAGAAAAAAAGATTTTAAGTTTTTAATTAAAATGGTAACGTTGCGTAGGTACCTTTCAGTTTAACTGTATTTGTGTTCCAGTTTTTTATCGTTCCAAACGTGTTTGAGTCTCCGATGGCGTCTGCGTTGTACCATTTACCATCCACATATACCTGGGCCCATACATGTCCAAACCATCCACTTGAAAATTGACATTCCCCGTGCTGATATCTGGCAGCTATTCCTGCTGCTCTGGTCAGCGCGACGAGCAAGTGTGTTGTATCACAACAGTTAGCGCTTCTGGAGCTTAAAGCACCTAGAGCACCCTTTATGGTGTTGTAGTAGAATGAATAGGTCAGATTGTCCCTCACCCAGTTGAAGATGGCCTGTGCCTTAGCATATGTTGTTGTTTTGCCCTTAGTTATAGATGCAGCTAAGTTTTTGATGGTGGTATTGCTTGATGGGGCGTCGGTTGTGGATTTCAGGTACTGTGATAGGTCGGTTGTGGTGCTGCCTTCTGAAGTGGATTTCACTGTCCAGGGAGTTACTGAAACTGTGTTTGGTAAACGTTTGTTGTCGCCGTAGAATACGATTATCTTAGAGTACATGTAGACTAGTGATTCGTACCTCATATTACCACTGGTGGTGGCCAGGAAGTTGGGTATTCTTCCATTTTTTTCGATGAATGTTTTCAGGTTTCCAGCGTATTTAACGTAGTTTGCCTTGGTAATTGTACCTGATTTTGCGGTTTGTGTGGGGCTGGGGGGAGCGTTTACTGATTTTTTAAGGGTAATTGATGTGGTTTTGCCGCTGTTTAAGTTGATAACACCGTAGCTTAGTAGGGTTAAAAACTGTGCTGTGGATATCTGTTTACCAGAAATAGTCACGTAGTTGGGTAATCTTTTATTAGTTTCAATGAATTTCTTCACGCTTTCTGAAGACTTATCTAACTGGCTGATGGTCACTGTAACTGTTGTAGCGGTTGTCGTGGTGGTTGAACCGGCTGCTTGATATGCCGTGGCATTTCTTACCGTGTTATTGGTTGTGGTGGCCGCTGCTGCAGAACTGATACATAGCATTATGGCTACAGTTAGCATGAGCACTATAGCAATGGATTTTCTATTAATTTTACCGCCTCCAAAGTCCAAATTTATAGAGAACCCATAGGAACCCTATTTAGGACTAATATATGTCAATTAGAAATTGCATATAAATGTTGCGGTTTTTTTCTCGCTGAAACATCCTTAAATAATCTGTTTTTTAAGTTGAAGCCTTTTAAGAGGGTTTTTTTAGAATTTATCTGGATTCTGGTTTTTTAATTCTTCTTTTAGTAAATGGAGCACTCTGGAGATTGATTTTATAAATATTAGAGCTTCTAAAACCGAAATGTTATAGAAATCATCTCTTAACTTTTTATTTTGAAAGATGTCCCCTTTGATATTGGCGGAACCCGATAGCATAAAGGGGAAGACAGGTTAAATAATTAATTTAAAGCATTTAATCAGATTTAAAGAGTGTTAACGGCTCTAGCTCGAATTTTAATAAATTGGGGGTGGAAATTTATTAATAAATAAAGGGAATGGAAATTTAACACTGATTACCAAGATGGGGCAAACCCAAAAAAAAGAAAAAAATAGGGGGTTGATATGGCAAATTTTAAAGTGGGTTTTTAAATAACAGAACCCCCTCCTGTGTTCAAAACGGCCTATGGCCCTAGTGGTTTAAAACGGCAGTTTGCCTAGTGTTTAGAATAGCAGTATGGTCTAATGGTTTAAAATGGCAGTGATGCGTATGTGCCGTGTAGGGTGTACGTGTTAAGGTTCCAGTTATTTATGGTTCCAAAACTATTTCTTGTACTTACAGCATCTGCGTAGTACCATTTTCCACTTACATACAGTTGAGCCCATACATGCCCATAGGTTCCACTGGAGAACGTGCAGGTTCCATGCTGGTATCTAGCTGGTATGCCCGCTGCTCTTGCAAGTGCCACTACCAGGTGCGCCATATCACAACAGTTAGCGCTTCTGGAACTGTAAGCACCTAGAGCGCCCTTCTGGGTGTTGTAGTAGAAGGAATAGGACACGTGGTCCCTCACCCAGTTGAAGATGGCCTGGGCCTTAGCATAGGTTGTCGTTTTACCCGAGGTTATAGACGCGGCCAGATTCTTGATGGTAGAACTGGTTGACTGGGCATTAGCTGTCGCTACCAGATACTTCTGCAATGAAGGATCAGTGGTTGTACTTCCGCCTGTCTGGCTGGTCCATGATTTTACTGACACGTAGTTGGGTAATCTGCTGTTGTCGTCGTGGAAAGCCACCACTCTGGAAAATGCGTACACCAGTGATTCGTATCTGATGGTACCCAGTGAACTGGATGCATAGTTAGGTGCACGGCCATTACTGTTCATGAAATTCAGGATATTTTTGGCCAATTTAAGGTACTCAGATTTCTGAATATTTCCTGATTTAACTGACTCTGTGGGATTTGTAGGTCCTGACACACTTCCTACTGTCAGTGAACCGCTTGAACCGTAGAGATTTAATGTTTCCTGGTTTACTAACTTCAGATACTGTGACATTGAAACCTGTTTACTGCCGATAGTTACGTAGTTGGGTAGCCGGTCATTTTTTTCAATGAAGCTTTTAACTCTGTCTGCTGCATCCTTAATCTGACTGTCAGTTACAGTCCAGGTACTTCCTGCACTGGCAGTGGTTTTCACTGTTGTGGAAGATCCTGCTGCTTTGGTAGAAGATCCGGCTGCTGCTTTTGCAGAAGTTGGTTCACCTGCTGCTAATTTTTCCTCATTGGTTTGTGCTATACTTTTATCCGTATTTTCGGTATGATTTCCCGTAGAACTTTGGTCCGCCAACACTGTCTGGTTTGCTGGTTGGTCAGCCGCCGCTATAGAGGTCATACCAGTGGATAGTGTTAATGTAAATAGCATCAACACCACCCATTTCTTTTTCATATAAATTGTACCGCCTCCATTGGTCCAAAAGTGTTGTCTTTCTAAATTTTATTTTACTTTTGGACAATAATACATAGGGAAACATGATCTTTATAAATATTTCGGATTTTTTCCGAAAAAATAGACTTTAGAGAACTCTTTTTTAAACATAAGGCACGGTGAGGTGGTTTTATAATTTTCATCAACAAAGTACTGTCTCTCGTTTCCCCTTTTATTAATTCAGACCTTATTTTAGCCTTTTTCTATATAACTCATAAATCATGAAGGGAAAACCTATAAAACAAGCTGCTATCTTCCCTTGAAACTGGATATACCACCATTATTTTCCAAAACAACTATCCAGAAAATTGATCCGGGAAAACAAGGTTTATTCAGGGGATTAGAGGCGGATCGTCCTTCTAACCTTCAATAACTGGTTGATATTAATAATTTCTTAAAAAATAGTCTGTAATAATCTGAAACTACGGTATGTTGTCCAATAAAACTTTGATGGTAAGAGGCGATGATCAGTTACCCACCCTGTGCATCTTTCATCCGCTGGTGAGATCGGTGCCGTCTATGGCCCGGAGTAGTTTTTCCGCCTGATCCTGACCAATTTCCGGGGAGTCGTACTCATATGCCTCATACAGGATAGCCGGTGTACCATTCCTTATTAAGGGTACGGTAATATATTCCGGGCTGGATGCAATTGGTGGGTCATAATCTCCTATGCCCGGGATCTTATCCCTCAGTTCCTGGGCTATTATGTTGGTATGACTATCATTGTAGGGCACGAATAAGAACCAGTTCACTGCATAATAGTCATCCCGACCCTTGTTGGAGTGGATGTCCAGGGCCAGCTGATAGTTGTTCTCCAGTATATCAGGGACTACGTGTCTTAGAGCCAGTAGCTGTCCATTCATCCGGCCGGTCTCATAGCCGGCATTAACACCGCCGGTCACGTTGACCTGGTAGATGTAGTAGCAGTACCTCAGTGATTTATCCAGTTTCTTGACTGCCTTCACCGCATCCTCATGGGAGACATGTTCTAACGGATGCACCCCTACGATATAGGCCACCTTAACCGGGGATGAAGCGTTACCATAGGGGCCTTCCCTGGTCACGTTGCCATAGTCTGTGGTGGCCAGGACTTCAGTGGTAGGTTTGACAGTCTCATTGGTCTCAGGTGAGAATAGATAGGGATAGGTGAATACTGCGACCAGACACACCGCCAGAAAGAGTATGATATATTTAATGGGGAAGTTGATATCCATTATGATCCGCCATGGTAAATTATATGGAACTTTACAATTGTTGAATAGGTATTATGGCCTTATTTAGTATTCTTTCATTACGTTTTGTCTCCCTACAATAAAAATGATTCCCATTACATATCCCAGGAAATTAAATATTAAAATTAATAATTCAAGAAATATATTCATTACTTCTCGAGGATTCCATAATTAATACTTAAACTATAAAGTCTCAAGATATCACACCATAATTCGAGGATAGCATGAAGATTTGGAAGATAATCACCAGTCACCGGATCATCACCCTGATCGTTCTCTTTTTAATCCTGACAGGGTTCTGTATCTATTACTATGATAACTTCAGGAATTACCAGGAGCATCCAGGCACAGGGACTATCATAGCCAGTTACCCTGAGGGTGAACTGGTGGCTGTCTCTGGGAAGGTGACTGAAACATTCCCTGGTGGATTCATCCTGGTGGATAACTATCAGGGCGATCCAGTGGCCTACAGGATTCTAAGCTATGTCAAAATCTCTCCGGGTGACCGCAGCCAGGTCCTGGGGGTTTTAGGTTCAAATTACCAGATAACAGCCACTCAAATGAAGCTCACAGAGAAATGGAGTTACGAGTTCACGCTCCTCCGTTCTTTTCTGGCTTTCCTATTTTTGGCCTTCATCTTCCACTACTACTGGAGATTTAACTTCAAAGACTGGGAATTTACAAGGAGAAGATAGAAAATGCCGGACTGGGTAACCCATATTGCCGTGGCTTACATCCTCTGCACCGTTATAGGATTTAAATACAGGCAGTTTAACACTTCAAACACGGTACTGGCCATGATGGGGGCGGTTCTACCCGACGTGGTTAAGCTGGGCCTCATCGGCGAATTTTTAGGCTATGAAGTATGGAACCAGATATGGGCGGTGCACCTTCCAGTGGGGACTTTGATCATAGCTGGCATGGTATCGCTATTCTTCCAGGATAAAAGGACAGCCTTCCTGTTTTTTGTCCTGGGAGCGGCCACCCATTACACATTAGATCTGCTTACATTTAATGTAAGCGGCGGTATAGCCCTGTTATATCCCTTCTACTGGGGCGAGTGGCAGCTGGACCTTTTCACCACCGAAAATTTCTATGTCCCCATCGTTGTTTTGGCAGTGGCTGTATTGACCTACCTAATATCCCGTAGGATGGCTAAAAAAGGTTCTAAAGAGGCAGCTGTAGATTAGATAGTTTTTCATAACGAGGATTATAGAGTTTGAATTCATAATACACAGTTACCTGGGGATCTCTGTCTTCACCTTAATTTACCGGGCTGTAGATCTATAATAATATAGGGCAAAGATTACCCTTTCATTCCTTTCTCAGTTATAAAAATTTTGTCAGTTGATTTTTAAATCCTGAAGATAGTTTTTCCATGATAATTTATATATTACTAATAATATAATTATATCAGGTGATAGTTATGGGTGAAGTGACTAATTTATATAAAGGATTCCAAACTGTAGTTCCATCTAAAATTAGAAAAAAGCTTAATTTAGACTTAGATCATGTTATCGAGTGGAATATTAAAGAAGATGGTAAGGTTGAACTTGTATTTAGAAAAAAAACTAATCTCATGGATTTAAATGGTATCGTTAGTTCTAAAGATTCAATTGATTCTGTGAAAATACAAAGGAAGATAAGAAAAGGTGAAGAAGTTGATTTTTCTTGATACTTCTTTCATCGTAGCACTTGCCAACAGTAGCGATGGACGACACCAAAAGGCTGTTAATCTAGCCGAAAAAATTGAACACGAGGAAAAAGTAATTTCTAACGTTATTATCATCGAAGTGATGGATATACTGAGGAACTTCAAAGAAGGAAAACTCAACGAGTATGTTTATCAGATAATTAAAGACAACTTCAAAATTCATGAAGAGAACCTGGCTTTATATGATGATGCTTTAACAACACAGTTAAAATATAAGGGGAAATTAGGATTTGCAGACTGTATCATAATTGAAATAATGAAAAAATCAAATATAAAGCAAATAGCTTCTTTTGATAAGCATTTCGATGGAAAAGAAGGCATTGAAAGAATCTTTTGAGATTAATAGCAAATTTCCTGGCAGTATCCTTAAGTGTGGCAAAATAAANNTTAATCATCTTAAAGCCTCTAAAAGGGCTAATTTCTCCTTTTTAAGCTCCTNATGGATCTCCCAAGAGGCTTTCCATTCAAAAAAATCCATTTCATCATCANGTTTTCCCTCGGTAAACTGCCTGTAAAAATCTTCACTTTTAAGATGATATTTACGCTGAAAATACTCTAAATTCTGGTTAAGATCATCTAATTTAAGATCTATCTCATTTATACGATTTTTTAAAGCACCAACAACTGCATCTTTTACCTGAGATCTTCAGGAATAGAAGTGCTTTTAATCTCTAAAGTCATAAAATTCACCGATAAAATTTACGTTGTTTTATATATAAATAAGTCTAGATCAACATATCCACAAAACTACTTTTTAGAAAGTAAAATCCTTATCTATTAGATTTTAATTAAAGTCTGTTAATGGAGAAGTGGAACAAACACTCAAACAGCCTGTTTTAAACTAGCTCGTGAGTTTCTGGATTTTTCAAACGTCATTACCATACAGATGAAATAGCTGATTTAACCATTAAAATCCAGAAGAGGCTCAAAAATAAAACTTCCTAACTCAGCGATAGCTGCAACATGTCTGAATGATAACCTTATTCTCATAACTTAATTTTATTTCCTAACAAGTATTATTGTATACTTCTTCAAAATTTAACATATCATTGAATTTATCCATAAAAAGACGAAGTTTAAAGAAGTTTGAATTTCAAAGATGTGAAAATATAATGAAACTTGAATTAAAAGAGATATGAAGTTTCCTTAAATAATAAAGGCGCAATAATTTCTTTAATCAATTATTCATCTAAGAATATAAATTAAGAGGGATGTTTGAATTCATATAAAAAAAAGAATACAATCCTGAATACGTATTTATGCTATAAAAACTCTAAAAATTCATCGATGGTTAATTCGGCATCTTTAATCAAATTCCTAAGGGTGCCCCTTTTTATTTCTTTATGATTGGGCACAGAAAGAGTTGCAATATATCCAATTTTTTCCATGATAATATGACTGCCAGTTTGCCTTTTTACCATCCATCCCGCTTTCTGGAATGCTTTTACAGCTTTCATCCCAGATATTACAGGAAGTTTAGACATTAAACTACCACATCTACTGTTTTTCCTTTACTGGTTTTGGCAGCCCTTTCATTAATAACTTCCATACAACCAATTATTGCGTCCTTAATATTCTCCAGAGCCTCTTCAACAGTATCTCCCTGAGAATGACACCCCGGTAACGCAGGACAGGTTATATTGTATCCTCCATCTTCTTTATCTTCCTTAATAATAACTTTAAATTTCACAAATTAACCTCCACATATACTATCATTGTTAATTTATTCCATCATATCTTAAAATAAATTTCCATTCTGGAAGCCATAAAAAAAATTTGACTATGTTAATTTATCACTGAAATCTTCCATAGCCCAGAGAACTAAGTTTCAAGCTATAACCGTTGCAATAGATCACCGGATAATTTTTAATTTTTCTTTAAGATCAGCAATATACTGTTCCTTATTTTTCCAGGTGATGTAATC
>Ga0067045_1030522_pt1 | contig 14983 bp, 12 predicted proteins | sample TerdegcTABiofilm_FD_59184 | JGI IMG/M metagenome (GOLD analysis project Ga0067045, IMG submission 59184) | Combined Assembly of (Gp0054472, Gp0054536) Wastewater bioreactor microbial communities from Singapore -Terephthalate degrading...
GGTGCTCCGGTGGTGACGGTGACCATGAAGGTCTGCCTGAACGGAGCACCCAAGGAGTGTGCCAACCGGCCCAGCCTGACCAGTGTGCTTGATCTTGATGCCCGTCCGGTCCCCCCCTATGTGCCGAAGGTAACCCTGGTGGATCCGACACCGCCGCCGTTGCCCCCGGCGCCGCCGGTTGAATCTCCCAAGCCCGGCGGCTGGATGCCGCCGCAGTACGACTCGTCAAAGCCGGTGACCGGCCTGGTGGTCCACTTGGGCGGTCACTACTTTGAGCGGGAACTGTTGCCGGTGGTGATCACTCAGGGGCAACCGGATCAGGTTACCGTCTACTCGGTCAAGGTGATCAAGCCTTCGGTGGTGCGCACCTACGGTGCGGTACGGTATCTGGACAACCTGGAGCAGGTGCGGGCCCAACAGCTTTTGGGCAACAACCCGCTGGTGGTGACTGCCGAGGCGGTTACCAAGGACAATATGATCATGCTCCGTTCCGGTGATGCCAAGCTGATCAGGGAAACCCTGGCCCACGGTAACAACTATCTTTCAGAGGCGAAATTTGTGATACTGGTTCGCTGAAACGGATTCCTGCTCTTAGTCGGCACCATCCAGCGCGGCAGCCCTCTCACAGGGCTGCCGCAGCTGTCTTGAGCGGCAAAAAATCTTGCCTTTTCACTATCCATCCACTATTGTAGCGAACCTTGCAACCTCCTTTCATCCTGGTATCGGAAACATTTCCATGTCAACCGACGTAAGCCTTGAACAACTCCGCTTAGAGATTGACCGGTTGGATGCACAACTGGTTGGTCTGCTGAATCAGCGCGCCCAGCTGGCAGCCGCAGTGGGGCGTCTGAAGGCCTCCCAGGATCGCGACTTTCATGTGCCCAGCAGGGAACGGGAGGTGTATGAGCGGGTGACCGCCTTGAACAAGGGTCCCTTGCCCCCTGAGGCGGTACGCGGCATTTTCAGGGAGATCATGTCCGCCTGTCTGGCGCTGGAATCGCCGATGAAGGTGGCGTTCCTCGGCCCTCCGGCAACCTTTACCCATATGGCGGCAATGCAGCAGTTCGGTATGTCGGCCCAGCTGGTGCCTCAAAAATCGATTCCGGCGGTCTTTGAAGAGGTTGAAAAGGGACGGGCCCTTTACGGTGTGGTACCGGTGGAGAACTCCACCGAGGGGATGGTTTCCCATACCCTTGATATGTTTGTGGAGAGCGACCTCAAGATCACCGCCGAGGTGTTGCTTGAGGTGTCCCACGATCTGCTTTCCCGTACCGGACGGATTGAGGATGTCCGTAAGGTTTACTCCCATCCCCAGGCATTGGCGCAGTGCCGCCACTGGCTGGAGGAAAATCTGCCCAATGTTCCGCTGGTGGATGTCGCCTCCACCGCCCTGGCTGCGCAGATTGTGTCGGAAGATCTGAACGCTGCTGCCATTGCTGGCTGTTCCGCTGCCGAGCATTACGGCCTCAAAGTGGTCCGTTCCCGGATCGAAGACCAAGTGAACAACTTTACCCGCTTTATTGTGGTGGCCCGCAAGATGGCAGAACCGTCCGGCAATGACAAGACCTCGATCCTGTTCTCGGTCAAGGATGAACCGGGAATCCTGTATCGAATGCTGGAGCCCTTTGCCCGTCGGGGGGTCAACCTGTCCAAGATCGAATCTCGACCGGTCAAGACCAAGGCCTGGGAGTATATCTTCTTCCTGGATATGGTGGGGCATGTGGCTGACCAGCCGGTGCAGGAGGCGATCGATGAGCTGCGTCAGTTCTGTCAGTTTTTGAAGATACTGGGATCGTTCCCCCGGGCCCGCTGATGATCGAAACCCTTGCAGTTATCGGCGTGGGACTGATCGGCGGCTCCTTTGCCCGTGCCCTGAAACAGGCAGGTGTGGTCAGAAGGGTGATCGGTATTGATCACGACCAGGCTAATCTTGCCGATGCCGTGCGGTTGGGAGTGGTTGATGAGGCGGCAACATCCCTTGCCGACGCGGTTGCCCGGGCCGACCTGATCTTTATTGCCGTGCCGGTACGCGCTATTGCACCGGTTGTGGCGACAGTTGTCCCCTACCTCAAGCCGGGGTGTGTCGTGACCGACGGCGGCAGTGTCAAGGAAGAGGTGGTTAAGGCCTGTGAGTCGTTGATGCCTCCAGGTACGGCGTTTGTGGGGGGACACCCGATCGCCGGGACCGAACACTCCGGTGCGGCAGCCTCGTTTGCGGAGCTGTTTCAGAGGCGTCGCTGTATTCTGACCCCCACAAAGGCGACCGATCAGGCAGCCGTCAAGATCGTTCAGGCCGCCTGGGAGGCAGCCGGCAGCCGGGTGGAATGCATGGACTGCCGGACCCATGACCGGGTCTTTGCCGCTGTTTCCCATCTGCCCCACATGGTGGCCTACGCTCTGGTGCATGCGGTTGACCGTTCGGCAGAGGAAGAAGAAAACATCCTGGCTTTTTCTGCCGGCGGTTTTCGCGATTTTACCCGGATAGCCTCGTCTGATCCGGTGATGTGGCGGGACATTGCCCTGATGAATCGAACGGCGCTGCTGGACCTGCTCGATCGCTACACCGCTGAGTTTACGACATTGCGTGACCGGGTGGCTGCGGGTGACGGCCGGTGGCTGGAGGAGTACTTCACCACCTCAAAACGGTTGCGCGACAGTATTATCCAGAGGTGACCATGCACGATCAGAGACAACCGATGACCACGTTTCCGGCCCAGGCAATCCGGGGTGAGATGACCGTGCCGGGTGATAAATCCATCTCCCACCGTTCCATCATGCTCGGCTCCATAGCCAACGGTGTCACCACCATCACCAACTTTTTGCGGGGTGAAGACAACTTCTCGACCATGCAGGCCTTCCGCGCCATGGGGGTGCCGATCGACGATGACGGTACTACGGTCACGGTACACGGTGTCGGTCTGCGCGGTCTCAAGGAACCGGCCGACGTGTTGGATTGCGGCAACTCCGGCACCACCATCCGGCTGATGACCGGTCTCTTGGCCGGGCAATCGTTCTTTTCTGTCCTGACTGGCGACCAGTATCTCCGCAAACGCCCGATGAAGCGGGTCAGTGATCCGTTGCGCCGGATGGGGGCCTGTATTGCCGGCCGTGGTGGCGGGACATTGGCACCGTTGGCCATTACCGGCAGCCACTTAAGCGGTATCAGCTACGATTCACCCATAGCCAGTGCCCAGGTAAAGTCGGCGCTGATGCTTGCCGGTCTTTACGCCGAAGGGGAAACGACCATTACCGAACCGGCCCTGTCACGGGACCACTCAGAACGGATGTTCCGTTATTTCGGGGCAGATCTGGCTACCATCGGCACCACCGTCACGGTTCGGGGCGGTCAGGAGCTGCACGGTGGGCCGATCATGGTGCCGGGAGACATCTCGTCAGCCGCCTTTTTCATGGTGGCTGCCCTGATCGTGCCCGGTTCCGAGCTGGTGATCCGCAACGTGGGGGTGAACCCCACCCGTACCGGTGTGCTGGATATCCTGCAGGCAATGGGGGGGGATATTACCTTGCTGGACCGGCGGGAACTATCAGGTGAGCCGGTAGCAGACCTGCTGGTCCGTTCTTCGCGTCTGCACGGTATCGAAATCGGCGGTGAGCTGGTGCCGCGCGCCATTGACGAGTTTCCGGCCATCAGTGTGGCAGCGGCAGTTGCCGAAGGAACCACCATGCTCCGCGATGCCCGGGAACTGCGGGTTAAAGAGACCGACCGGATCGCCGCCATGGCTGTCAATCTGCGGGCCATCGGCGCCGGTACCATTGAAGAGACCGAGGACGGGATGGTAATCCAGGGGGTGGAACGCCTAAGCGGCGGTACGGTCAGTTCCTGCGGCGATCATCGTATCGCCATGTCCCTCTCGGTGGCGGCATTGGCAAGTTGCGCTCCGGTGGCAGTTGATGATGTCTCCTGTGTTGCCACCTCCTTTCCCGGGTTTTTTGACCTGTTGGCCCAGGTAGCGGTGCGGTGATGCGGGAACGTGGTCTGGTCATTGCCGTTGACGGCCCGTCCGGCGCCGGTAAAAGCACCATCAGTAAGGCGCTTTCCAAGCGGTTGGGGTATCTGGAGATCGACACCGGCGCCATGTACCGCGCCATGGCCTGGCTGGCCAGAGAGCGCGGTCTTGACCTCACGGATCAACAGGCTGTTCAGGAATTCAGTCGGTCGGTTGAGGTAGAACTGCAGTTACATAACGGCGCAACCCGGGTACTGGCCGATGGTCAGGATGTCACTGCCGAGATCCGAACCCCTGAGATATCGATGTTGACCTCTAAAATATCGGCCCTCGAGCCGGTGCGTACGGCCATGGTGCAGTTGCAACGCAAGATGGGGGACAAAGGCGGGGTGGTACTTGACGGCCGCGACATCGGCACCGTGGTGTTCCCTGATGCCGAATTGAAGTTCTTTCTCTCGGCATCCCCTGAAGAGCGGGGCAGAAGGCGCTTTCTGGAGCTCCAGGCCAAAGGTGTTGCAACCAGTCTTGAGGAGACGATTCAGGAGGTCATGCAGCGTGACCGTCAGGATTCCGAGCGGGCCATTGCGCCGTTGCGTCAGGCCGCGGATGCCCTGCTGATCGATTCCACCGGCCGGACCATAGATGAGGTTGTTTCCGCAATGGAAGAGGCCTATCTGAGCAAGGTAAGACAAGGAAATTGACCGATGAACATCATTCTGGCAAAGAGGGCCGGTTTTTGTTTTGGCGTAAAACGGGCTACCCAAATGGCCTTTGAGGCAGCCGGCAAGGAGCAGAAGACCTTTACCCTGGGGCCGATCATCCATTCGCCCCAGGTAGTTCAAAAATTGGAGGAGATGGGGGTCAGTGTTGTCAAGGATCTGGCCGGTGTAGATGAGGGCACGGTGATTATCCGTTCCCACGGCGTGCTGGCAAGCGAGATGGAGGAGGCGCACCAGAAAAAGCTGGAGGTGGTTGATGCCACCTGTCCCTTTGTCAAAAAAGCGCAAGAACATGTGAAGTATCTCTCTGAGGGGGGGTACGATGTGCTGGTGGTGGGGGATGCGGATCATCCCGAGGTCCAGGGGATCGTCTCCTACGCCAAGGGTACCGTGTATGTGGTTGCCTCGGGTGAACAGGTTAAAAAGTTGCCCAAGATGGGCAAAATGGGGGTAGTGGCCCAGACCACCCAGTCCTTCGACAACCTGAAGAGCGTGGTTACCGAGTGCCTGCGGCGTGGCGGCGAGGTACGGGTGTTCAACACCATCTGCGATGCAACCGCGGTACGGCAGCAGGAGGCCACTGAACTGGCTCACCAGGTTGATTGCATGATCGTCATCGGCGGCTATAACAGCGCCAATACCCGCCGCCTTGCTGAGATCTGTGCTGAGATTCAACCGCGTACCTACCATATTGAGACGGCCGCTGAGATAGATAACGACTGGTTTCAGGAGGTTGAGACCGTCGGGGTAACGGCCGGGGCCTCCACCCCCAAGTGGATCATTGATGAGGTGATCGAACGGCTTGGTGCGGTGCATAATGGCGTTGAATAAAAAAAGAAAGTGTGTAAATATTATCAACTCGCGTCTGTTGTCGATTGGCGATACCAAGGCGGCGAAAATCAACCAGGGGGTAAGGGTCTCATGACAGAAGTGAAGCGGCTCAACGTAGATACCGACGAGATGGACGTTGAGCACCAGAGCAATGAATTTGCAGAGTTGTTCAGTGCCAGCCTGAAAGAACAAAAGGAACGGCCTGAGCGGGATAAGATACTGGAAGGGACGGTTGTTCGTGTTGATCCTGATACGGTACTGGTGGATGTGGGGCGTAAATCGGAAGGTTTTGTGCCGATTAACGAATTTCGTGATGCCGAGGGTAATGTCTCGGTCTGCGTCGGCGACAAGGTAAAAGTGGTGTCGAGCCGCGACGGCGGCAACAAATTTTCCAAGCGGCGTGCCGATCAGATGGCTGCCTGGGAAACCATTAATGAGGCCGGCGGCGAAGGGGCGGTCCTTGAGGGTACCATCATCGGTAAGACCAACGGCGGGTTCACGGTTGCCATCGGCGGCATCAACGCCTTCCTTCCTGCCTCACAGGTTGATATCCGTCCTTCCGGGAACGGTGACGCCTACATCGGCCTGGCCGGTCAGTTCAAGGTCATCAGCCTGAATCAGAAGCGCGGCAACATCGTGTTGTCCCGTCGGGTACTGCTGGAAGAGGAGCGGGCTGAATCCCGCAAGGCAACCCTTGAAAAACTGGCCGAAGGCCAGATCCTGAACGGCACAGTGAAAAACCTGACCGAATATGGCGCCTTTGTTGATCTGGGCGGTGTGGACGGACTGCTGCATGTGACCGATATCTCCTGGGGACGCGTGGGCAAGCCTGCCGATGTGCTGAAGCCGGGGCAGGAAGTGACGGTGAAGGTGCTTAAGTTTGATCCTGAAAAGGGCAAGGTGTCAGTCGGGATCAAACAGACCCAGCCTGACCCCTGGCAGGATATCACCAGCCGCTATCCCGAAGGTGCTCGTGTATCCGGCAAGGTGGTCAGCCTGATGGAATACGGCGCATTTATCGAACTGGAGCCGGGGGTAGAAGGTCTGGTGCATGTGTCCGAGATGTCCTGGACCAAGCGGGTGCGCAAGGCGTCAGACATGTTGCAGGTCGGTGATCAGGTTGAGGTGGTGGTCCTGGGTATTGACCTGCAGAACCGCAAGATTTCCCTAGGGCTCAAGCAGGTGACCGATAACCCCTGGCAATCCATTGCCGAGCGTTATCCGGTCGGCACCAAGCTGGAGGGCCAGATCAAGAATATGACCGACTTTGGTATGTTCATCGGCATTGAGGAGGGGATCGACGGCCTGGTACATGTCTCCGACATCTCATGGACCAAACGGGTCAAGCACCCGGGTGACGTCTATAGCAAGGGTGACCTGGTACAGGCAGTGGTGTTGAAGGTTGACCCGCAAAACGAGCGTGTTTCGCTGGGTATCAAACAACTGACTCCTGATCCTTGGTCGCTGGTTCCCCAGAAGTATGCTCCGGGTACCCGCGTGACCGGCAAGGTTGCCTCAACTACTGATTTCGGCGTGTTTGTTGAGATTGAAGAGGGGATTGAAGGGCTGATCCATGTCTCTGAACTCTCCCGTGAGAAGGTGGCCTCTGCCAAGGATTTTGCGCAGGTTGGTGACCCGATTGAGGCAGTGGTGCTGAGTGCGGATGCCCGCGAACGTCGTATTTCGCTCTCGGTCAAGGCCATGGCTGCTGCCGTTGAGAAGGCGGAGTTTGAGTCGTACCTCGGCGGCGGACAGGGTGAGGCGACCTCGAACCTGGGTGAGCTGCTGAAGAGCCAGATGGAAAAAGCCGGCTGATCAGCCCGCTACGATGCGGTACAAAAAAAGCAGGGTGCGCATTGTGCACCCTGCTTTTTTTGTAACCGGCTGTCAGCGCGGGAGACTCACCTCAAACAGGGTGCCGCCCTTTTCAAATCTAACAGCATGGGGCTTAATCTCAACGATACGAACCCCGGCGACCACCGCACCTTCCCCAGCCAGGATATCATTTACCACGGCACGACGCATTGCACGGTTTTCCTGCCAGGCAATACCGGCCAGCTTAACGCCGTCAGGTGCTGTGCCGACAACCGTTTCAACTGGTGCCGGCGCTGTTTTTGACTGTTTGCGCCGAGGTGCGCCTTCTTCGTCATCCGGTGCAGGCCGGGGTGACACAGTTGGTGGAGTCGGCGCTGATTGAGCCGACGCAGGGAGGGGCTGAGGGGGCGCTGCAGGGGGCATGGCCGGGGCTGGAGCCGGGATCTGAGCCGGCGGAGACACTGGGGGAGTGATCGTTGGAGGCGGTTGCAGCTGAGCAACAGCAGGAGGTGCCGGCCGGTTCTTGGAAGAAGAAGGGCCATAAAGCAGCCAGGCTACAACGGCAAGCAGCAGTACGCCGCCACAGCCTATCACCAGGACACGACGGTGGTTCGTGCCGACTGAATGGGCGGGGCGAGGGGTCAGTAAGGTTTCGCCGCCGGTTGGTGTCTGCCGGGGAGATGTCTGTTCGGTCTGTGCCTTGCGAAGTGCGTCAAGAATGGTACTCATGGTGCGGTGGGCCCTACTTTCTTCAGAGTGTGCGGTGTCATGCCCGGTACCTGACGGTATAACAGGAGCAGGGTCTGGGCCCCGGCTACCCCGGCTGACTCAATCCCCTGCTTCTGCTGAAAAGCCTTGATTGCATCACGAACTGCCTCAGGGGTTTCCGGCTGCTGCGGTTGCCAGGCCTGGGCAGCAGTCAGCAGCCGGATCAGCTGCTCACGTTGGGCCTGGTCTCTGACGTAGGGAACCGGTACCGGGAGTTTATACAGGTTTTTCCAGGGGACCAGTGCCTTGCCGGCCCATTGCTGTTCAAGCACTGCAAGCGGCAGCTTAACCAGATCGCCTGTCTGATCAGTCAGCACTGCCTGGTCTGCAGACAAACCGGCAAAGTACAGCCGACGACCGGCTGTCAGCTCAAGGATCGCCGGATACCCCAGGCGTGCCAGACTTCCCAGATTGCCGGTGTAACGAAACAGATCAAACCCGCTCTGCTGCAACAGGGTTTCCAGGGGGGCTTGTGCCGTGACAGTGTCAGGAACCGGCAGCTGCCATGCCTTCAGAACCGTCCGGTAGAGGTCAGAGGGACCGGCCTGAGGCAGGTGCTGCAGAGGCGGGGAGACAGCTGCCACCGGCGGAGATTGCTTCGGCTGCGGCAGGTAAATCGCAGCAGCACCGAACAGCACAACCAGACACAGCACCACGGCCAATGCCGTGCCGTAGATCGTGCGGCGGCGTCCGGCCTGCTGTCGGCGAACCTCGGCCGGTGCCACATCGGTAATGGCCTGACGGACCAAGCGCCGCTCAATGCAGCGCGCCTCTGCCGTGTAGCCGATCAGGAGACTGCGATCAGCAACCGCATTGACCAGGCGGGGCAGACCGCCAGCAAAGCGGTGGATCGTCTGCACTGCTGCATCGCTAAAGCGGATCATATCCGGTGTAGCTCCGGCAACACGCAGGCGGTGGCTCAGGTAATCCCGGGTATCGATACTGTCCATCGGTGTTAGGTGGTAGCGGACCGTGATCCGCTGGTTCAGTTGACGCAGCTGCTGTTGCGCCAACAGCGCTTCCAGTTCGGGTTGACCGACCAGGACGATCTGGATCAGTTTTTCGGTCTCGGTCTCCAGGTTTGACAACAGCCGTACCTGTTCCAGCACTGCCGGTTCCATATCCTGCGCCTCGTCAATCACCAGCACCACCGACTTTCCTTCCATTTTGCGCTCCAGCAGAAACCGGTTTAAAAGATCAACCAGTTCAGCCGGTTCATTTGCCGTGTCCGGCACGCCCAACTCACGATTGACGGCCTTCATCAGGCCGATTGCGGAGAGCATCGGGTTCAGGATCAGGGCAGTAGCGTAGCGGTCCGACTCCAGGCGGGTCAGCAGGGTGCGGATGACCGTGGTCTTGCCGGCCCCCACCTCGCCGGTCAGCAGGATGAACCCCACCCGGTTTTCAATGCCGTAGATCAGATGGGCAAAGGCCTCTTGGTGGGCCTTACCCAGGAAGATAAAGGCAGGATTGGGCGTCAGAGTAAAGGGGCGTTCTTTCAGGCCGTAGAAGGTGCAGTACATGGTAGTGTTTATACTGCAAAACAACAGTAAATACAATGTCTAAGGCTTTGAAAGGGGAACTGTGTAGCGGGTTGGCAAAAAAATGCCACCTTCGGGAGAAGGCGGCTAGGCAGTGCCGGTTGCGGCACTGCAAAAAAGGGAGAGACACATGTATAAACAAGCTGCCGATCAGGCGTTGCACCTGACCGGCAGTTTGTTATCTCGATTACTGATGGACTACTTTAGCATCTCTGGCTGCGCCGGAACCGTGGCAGGAGATGCAGTTGTTGGCGAATGCGCTGTAGCTGGCATGAGCGACAGTGTTGGCGCTGTCATGGCAGGTTACGCAAGCGCTTGCAGTTGGGTTTGTCCGCCAGTTGGCGCCGTTTATGTTACCGGTTTCAACGTGACACGATTGGCAATTTTTGATGATACCGGGGAAGGTCGCCGTGCTGTAATCATGGCTGACGTTGACCACGTATTTCCCGCCAGCCAGTACGCTGGGCAGGTTCTTGCCCATGTGTATCTTGTGAATCATGCGTTCAAGTGCAACAGATTCTCCTGTGCCGGGATCTTTACTCGGATCGTGGCAGGTTACACATACCTGAATGTCAAAGGCGGCATGCAGTTTCTGATTGGCATGGCACTTGGCGCAGTCATTCATCTTGACGATATCGCGGGTTTCCGTCACTGCGCCGCCGGCAGGTACAAAGTCATACCAGGCATTAACGCCGGGTGCGCCGGTTGCCGGTGCGGTCTCGGGGGCGACATACGCTTTGCTGAAGGTCATTGCCACACGATGGGTTTTGGTTGGCTCATAGGTGATTTTTCCACCGGGATAGTAGATCGGATTTGCAAAAAGCCACTCGGCATTACCGGTGTTGCTGTTGTAGATGGAATTGGCCGGTGTACCTACGTTGTGGGCGTGGTTGACGTTTCTGATGTCACCTTCCGGTTCGGCGCCGTTCAGCTTGAAGGTGTAGCTGAAGGTGCCGTCTTGATTGGCAACCAACGTCCCGTAGTTACGGTCATTCGGCGTTACGGAGGTACTGTAAGACTCACCTTTGGTCTGCAGTACCGGTGCAATGGTGGAGCCGTTGTAGGTCTTGGTATTGTATTGGTTGGTGTAACCGACCCACCTCAGAGTACCGTCTGTACCCTTGACCAGTTTGGTCAGTATGAAGGTCGGTTTGGTAAATTTAGCCAATGAGGTAACGGCAACGCCATTATCGGTTACTTTGAATTGAACAGTGACCTTGCCGTCTGCGGCAACTGTCGCACCGAGGATTTGCGCGCTCATGGTGCGCAGGGTTGCATCCTGGTTTGAGGTAACTTTTGCCTTGTGGGCTGCCACATGGTCAATGGCTGTTCCCGGGTCATGGCAGGTTTTGCAGTTTGCATCACTGGCTTGGGCGATGTGGCCGACACCGGTGGCAAAGTTGATGCCGTCATGACAGGAACCGCAGGCCAGTCGGCTTGGAGCGGTCTTCCAGTTGTCTCCCTGGGGAGCCGTGTCGGACTTGGTATGGCACTTGGTGCAGTTCAGCACGGTCTGGGGATATTTCTTTGTTTTGTATTGATAATCTGCGGAATCGGCATAGTTGTAGCCGGCACCTGATTTGGTGAGCACCGTTGAGTTGCCGGCATGGATCTTGTGAATAAAGACCGGGAAGTCGCCCTGTACTTCGCCGTCGAGCAGATAGCCGCCTGTTGCGGTGGCAAAAACACCGTTAACCGAGGCCACATTGGTGCGACCGAATTTGCGTTGGGCGTTGTGGCAGAGTACGCAGCTACGGGTATCAATCCGACCGCCGTGAGGGGTGGTGGTACCGATCTGGTCGTGGCACTCGTTGCACTTGGCGGTCAGCGTGATATCGCGTTGGGTATTGGCGCTGGTCACTGCCTTACCGGTTGCAGGAATGAAGTCGTACACAATGTTGACTGCTTTGGCCACGTTGACGGCAGCAGTCGGCGAGGTGCTGCCGTCGGCGGTATTTCTGCCGGTGCCGCGTGCTGCGCCATACACCTGGATAACCAGACGGTGGGTTAGGTTCGGATCATAGGTCAGGTCACCCAGGTCTGCGGCAACATTCGGGGCGGTCAGGGTAAGTCCGGCAACCACGTCCTTGACCTTGGTGATGTCGCGGTAGAAGGTGTACTGATAGGTGCCGTCGCCATTGTCCACCAGTGTGCCGTTGGTGTCATTGGTTGGGCGGGTGGCGGTGACCGGTACAATGGTCTTATCGGTTGCACTTTTATAGGTCGGTACGGTGGTGACCAGATAGCTGACCCATTTACTGGGGCTGCCGTTGGTTCCGGGAACCAGTTTAGAGAGGTAGAAGGCCATGTTGGTGTAGCTGGGTACGGTGGCGGTGGCGCTTTGAGAGGTAAACCCGAGCCCCTTCAGTGGGTTGCCGTTGGCATCGGTAATCTTGAACTTGACCACCGGCGGGCTGTTGATGGTTGGTGTACCGATGATCTCCCCCTGCAGAGAGAGAGCCGCCCATTCGGTGGTACTCAATTGGGATGCATCGATTACCTGTTTAGTCGGAGTCGGGGGGGTAGGAGTATCACCACCTCCGCCTGACGAACCACTGCAGCCGCTAAACATCCATGCGGCAGTCGCCATTACCAGTAAACTCTTTAATAACTTAATCTGCATGCAATACTCTCCTTTCGTTACTGTTGGCTACATCGTATCAAGCCTGTCTGTGCAAACGTTCCACCAGGATGTTGATGATTTCCTCCTTGATCTGTTGGTATTGAAACTTTTGGATTGCTGGTTAATGTTTGCGACATGCTTTCATTAAGGGGGAATGGTAGCAATGCCTGTGCCACCAGAATAAGTATAATGATATCAATGGATAGTATGCTTCTTGGTAGGTGCCGAACTGTCGAGATGTGAGGTATCCGACGATCAATGTGCGTTAAATTTGCGTCTGGTGTTTTTAACGTTTTGATATGTATAGTTAAATTTTAGAGAAGCTGTTTTGTTCAAGATCCGGCGATAGAGGGTAGGACGCCCTGCTGGCAGGTTATGCTGAAGTAGAATAGCTATGCAAAATTGATGGGTTATGTGAGTTATATCTTCTTGTGGATATGATAACGTTCCATCTTGCTGTAAAGGGTGCCGCGGGCAATGCCAAGCGCTTCTGCTGCATTGCTGAGATGCCAATGCTTAACCTCAAGTACATTTCTGATGAGGAGCTCTTCTGCAGAGGCGAGAGAGCTGTCATGTAGTGTCAGTGAAAAATCAGGTACTGATTCTGTGCGCAGTTCATCTGGAAGGTGTTCAGGCAAGATCTGACGGCCCTTGCAGAAAATGACGGAACGTTCAACACAATTGGCCAGTTGTCTGACATTGCCCGGCCAGTGATAGTTACAGATTCTGGCAAGGGCTTGATCACTGAAGCCGGCAATGTTCTTGGCAGTTTTTCGTTGGTACAGCTCAAGAAAAAAATGTGCCAGGAGCGGAATGTCTGCTTTCCGTTCCCTTAATGCAGGAGCCACGAGCGATACAACATTAATCCGATAGTAGAGATCCTCACGAAAGGCCTTCTCTTTTACGGCTGATTGCAAGTCCTGATTTGTCGCGCAAATCACTCGAACATCAACAGTAATGGTTTCATTGCCGCCAACACGCTGAAAGCTGCCCATCTCCAGAACACGCAGGAGGGCAACCTGCGTTTGCACCGGTATGTCGCCTATTTCGTCCAGAAAGATGGTGCCGTTGGCGGCGTATTCAAAAAAACCGATTTTTTGCGTTGTGGCGCCGGTAAAGGCGCCTTTTTCATGACCGAACAGGGCGCTATTGATCAGAGAATCGGTCAACGCGGCACAGTTGACGCGAACAAACGGTTTGTCGCATCGCTTACTTCTGGCGTGGATCGATTCGGCAATCAACTCCTTACCGGTGCCGCTTTCACCGGTGATCAGTACGGTAGCATCGCTCTGGGCCACCTGTTGGATCTTTTCGTAAAGCTTGAACATGACCTGATCTTTGCCGACCATATTTTCAAAGCGGTACTCGTCCCCAGTCGGCGGTAAGGTGTCCTGTAAGAGTTGACGATGCTGGATGATCTTATCCAGTTGTAGCCGCACCAGGGCAAGATCAAGGGGTTTCATGATATAGTCGTAGGCCCCTGCCTTCATGGCTTTAACCGCCTTGGCAGCTGAGTCAACACCGGTAACGATCAGGACAAAGGTGTCAGGCCAGCGGTGTTTAATCTCTTCAAGTAGTTGTAAGCCATCCATGCGGGGCATCAGCAGGTCGGTCAAGACGATCGGTATCTGATGCTCCTCCAGTATCCGTAAGGCTTCTACGCCATTGGTCGCCGTTATAATCTCATATCGCTCATCGTCTTCCATGCCGCGGCAGAACAGACGTCCGTAGGCAGGTTCATCATCTACATAAAGAATGCGGTATGTATCCTGGATCATGGCGTTGTAACCTCACTCAGATATGTGCGGGGGAGATGGAAAGGGCTTCGCCGATTAGTTTTTGTAGCTCAAGCGCCTTCCAGGGTTTTGTCAGCACTGCGTATACTTCCTTCCGATGCAGTACTTCTCGTATGATATCACTGTCTGCAAAGCCGGTCAGGAGGATCCCCGTTACAGTTGGCCACTCATCAGCGATATGCCTGAGAAAGTCGATTCCGTTCATGCCGGGCAACCGGTAGTCTGAGATGACAACCTGCACCGGCGGCTCATTTTGCAAGAAACGCAGGCCCTCTTCAGCAGAACATACCGTGTAGAGTTTCAGATTCATGTCATATAACTGTCTGCGTATGACATTGAGAATATTGATCTCGTCGTTTACGCAGAGAATACGGGCAGTCTCAGGCATTACCGTGCTCCGGCAATTGATGCTCACGCGGTAATTGCACCGTGAATACAGTGCCATTCCCAAGTTTGCTGCTAACCATAATGGTACCGTGATGTTTTTTGACAATTTCCCGGACTATTGACAAGCCAAGCCCGGTTCCCACCCCTGGTTCCTTGGTGGTGTAAAACGGTTCAAACAGTCGGTCAATGTTCTCATCAGCAATACCGCAACCGGTATCACCAATGGCGATATTAACATTCTGCTGGTCAGACCATGTGCGTATGGTGATTTCTCCCCAACTCTCTATGGCCTGCGAGGCATTTATCAACAGATTCATGAAAACCTGATTCAGTTGTTGCGGGTAACAGGCAATTTGCGGAATCTCCCCATACTCCCTTTTGACGTCTGCTTTATAACGCAGTTCGTTGCGTACTGAGGTATCCTGTCAATAGTGGACACTCGCTCTTCAAGCTGCTTCATTCATTTTGTGGTAATTGGCTGCAAATAGAGCCGGTGCAACATACCCCAGCCGAGAATGCAGCCTTTGGCGATTGTAAA